>Ga0137407_10000206_pt1 | contig 42627 bp, 36 predicted proteins | sample CZOMad2_2_16fung_FD_108410 | JGI IMG/M metagenome (GOLD analysis project Ga0137407, IMG submission 108410) | Vadose zone soil fungal communities from Angelo Coast Range Reserve, California, USA - CZOMad2_2_16fungal (Illumina Assembly) | ecosystem: Environmental > Terrestrial > Soil > Vadose... | reverse complement strand
TCGCTCCCTCCATTCGAAAGCTTTGAAATCAACTCCTAACTCAACGTTGTAACACCAAGCTCTCTACTTGCACCCGCATATTTACTGTCTAATAGTGACTATTTTTGCGCTGAAAAGTAGCTAAAGAGTCCCTACGGTTCGTTGCGCGTAGTCCAGAAATCGGAGTTTGTACTTTGCCTCAGGCAGTTCTTCACTGTCGGAGAAAACACGCGCAGAATCGGAGTCGTTGATACTTGGCTCGATTCGTTGAACGTGCTCGGCAATCAACAGTTCGTCTTCGACCACTTCGCGTCGCGACCCTGGGGAAGCGCCGGCGACCGTACGGATTCGGTGGACTTTAAGCGTAACCCGCCAATCATTGGTTTCTGACCTATGAACGAAGTACGTACAGGTTTCTTCGCTAGCGTTATCAATCGTCCGAACCTTCAGATAGGAGAGCCGATGCGTCTTCCAGTGTTGCCAGATCCAGGCCCTGGCTTTTGCCCGAATCGGCCCAGAGGGTTGGCCCCGCGGCTGCAGGAACGGTTTGGCTGTTTCGTATCCTGAAAGATCATGCGGGATTTCTGCCCCGGTTAACTCAGAAGAGCGTCCCGCAATTTCGTAAGAATGTCCGTTGAACCGGTAGTCAAGCGCGGCGTAATAGCCGCCTACCGCGGCTGCCAGCCTTATGTCTCGAAGCCCGTTCGTCCTGGTTCGCAGCACTTTTAGATCGTGGGCCATTTGGCTCACCACCAGAGCGAAACCCTGAGGAGTTTTGCGCAAGACCCAAAACTGGGCTGTATTGGCTCCAACTAAACAAAAATTCTGCGATACCTCTCCCGGCGGTGTGCCCGGGATTGGCCCGCCCGGCTGCACAATTAGATCGCGCTCCCTCGGACCGCCCAAGTGTATCTCTGAGGCTATGAACCAGTCGGCCGTGAGCTGTTCGGGTCGCAGACCTGCGTCCTCAAGGCATGAAGCAACCCGTTTATCTTTGCTCAAGGTGCTGAGTGCCGTTCCTGAAAGCTGGACTGGCCTCTGAATTGGACCAATCTCTAACTCAACAGTGAAATTTGATTGCTCTTGTACTCTGGGAGCGTTGGCAACACTGTGTTGACAAGGCAACATGCGTGTCCCGGTAAGCACAATACCAACCAATACCAGAGCGCTCTTGCGTATGAGTATCGCTGCGGCCGGCCTGGGGAACTTATTGCTGAGAGCGGATTTGCTTGAGATTCCCATTTTTCTTGAGGTAGTACGATCATTGTCCGTGTTGCTTATCCTCAATGCAATCTGAAGGCCAACCCTTGATTAAAGCGCGAAGATGCCTCATGAACGGCAGTGTGCACGTCGGCCTTTTGAGGTTTGAGCTTGACTCGACGGACGGACGCGGCCGCAGGCGCCATAAAAAAGGCTACAGGAGTTCTGGAACCGCACTAGCACCGGCTTTCCCTCTTATTTCTCTCGAAGGGTGGGCCGGCGCTTTTTCGCGGCTTGTTTCTTGAAAATGAACTCAAACTCCTTCATACGCACCTTTCGGCCGCTGAACTTTACGCCTTCCATCTCCAGACGAAAGCGCTGATCCAGACCGCCTTCGCCGGGGATCGCGATCCTGCCGCCCGCGGCCACCACGCGGTGCCAGGGGAGTCCGTGCGATTGATTCAGCACCCGCACCACCTGCCGGGCTGCTCGGGGAAAGCCGGCGGCCTGGGCGATGGCTCCATAGCTGGAAACTTTGCCGCGTGGAATCTTCAAAATAGCGGCACGAATACGCGGCGAAAGCGTTGAATTTGTCTGCTTGGTTTTTGCCACCGTTTGATTGTATCCAGAGACCTACGCAAGCGCCCGCATCGCCTGAGGTGTCCTAAAAACTTGCTAGGGACGGTAGTAGCTAATAACAGTTATCTCTTTAAGAATCAATATTTTGATCGTATTTCGGCAAACGTGAAAGACTGCGCACGTCGGGGAATTGTAATCTTTTCGTCGTTCTACGGCGCAAACCCTTGACCTCGGCCCAGCCATGCATTTAGGCTACATTTTATTTTGAAATTGAAATTCAATTTCATTTTCAAAATGACTTTATTCACTGGAGCCCCATCGTGTCCTGCCCTTGGTCGAAATTTGGCGCCGCGTTGCTGTGTCTGGCGTCTTTGCTGGTCTTTCCCGGACGTTCCCACGCCCAGGAAAACTACTTTATTACCTACACCCAACATATGGAAGAGCCGGGCAATCTGGAGATTTCCACCAAGTTCGTAAACGGGTTCCCCAAGGCAGGAAACAGTTTTCTGGCCAACTCCACCGAATTCGAGATCGGATTAAAAACCTGGTGGACGACGGAGATTTACCTGGATTCGCAGACTACCGCGAATGAAAGCAGCGTGTTCACCGGGTTTCGCTTTGAAAACCGCTTTCGTCCGCTTCTGAAAGAGCACTGGATCAACCCGGTGTTGTACGTGGAGTTTGAGAACATCAATGGCGCCAACAAGTCCCTTCTGGAAGTGGTGGGACATGATGGGATTGGCGACTTTCTGGAGCGCAATGACCGCAGCGAGAAAAAACGCGAAGTCGAGCTGAAGCTGATTCTGGGCAGCAATTTTAAAGGCTGGAATGTTTCCGAAAACTTTATTGCCGAGAAGAACATTAAGAACGACCCATGGGAGTTTGGTTATGCCGTGGCCGTAAGCCGGCCATTGGCGTTGGCGGCCAGTCCGAACCCGTGCAAGCTTTGCCGAGAGAACTTTACCCTGGGCGCGGAACTCTACGGCGGCCTGGGCGAACGCTACAGCTTTGGGCTGCATGACACCTCGCATTATCTGGCCCCGACCCTGGCGTACTACCTACCCGGGGGGCCAACGTTTACCATATCTCCTGCCGCCGGACTAAACAGCAACAGCCACGGCTTCCTGATGCGTTTTGGTGTCACGTATGAAATTGACCAGTTCTTTTCACGACTAAGGGGGAAGAAGTAAATGACGAATCTGAAAAGAATGCTGCTCTTCGCTGGTCTTGCCCTGGGCGCTACCTTGTTGTTTGCCTCCGTCGGCGACGGCGCATGGATGGACAAGGTCCCGGAGAAGGACCGCAGTCGACAGAATCCGTTTGACAGCCAGTCTGATGCGGTTGCCGCCGGCGCCAAGCTGTTTCACCAGAATTGCGCGTCATGCCATGGCAGCGAGGCGGCGGGAAAATACAATCATCCTGACCTGCATTCAGAGCACATCCGTAATGCCACGCCCGGGCAGTTGGAATGGCTGCTGAAGAATGGCAGCATGAAGAACGGCATGCCCCCATGGTCTAGGCTGCCGGAGCAACAGCGCTGGCAGATCGTGAGCTTTCTGAAGAGCCTGCAATAAGAATCTAACCACAAAGGAACACGAAGGTCCTCCGGTCTCGTGCGAACTATCTGCTTCGTGCCACTTCGTGTCCTTTGTGGTTAAGAATGCTGCTTAGTTTCCGTTCGGTCGCTTCTCGCGCTCGTAAGGCTTTTCCAGATACTTGCGGGCTTCATCCAAAGCGCCCTGCGTGGGGTCGCCGGTTTGGATGGCCTGGCGATACTCACCCACCGCACGCTCGCGCTGGCCGGTAATGTCAAAGATCTTGCCTAATCCCAGGTGGCTCCAGACTTCCGTCCAGCGCGGTTCGCCGTCGCCATTGAGCGCTTCGCGATATTCGTTGGCGGCGGATTGGTAGTTGCGCTGGATATAAAACACCTCAGCGATGCGGTAGTGCGCCAGGGAGCTGTTGCGGTTTACCTCCAGCGCTTTGTTGAACTCAGCCAGCGCGCTTCCCAGGTCGCCTTGGGCGGTCATCTCCTGCCCGCGACGGATGGCCACGCGCACTTTGAGGTCGGGAGAATTCTTCATCACCCAATTATTAGGATCAAGCACCAGCCGGCGTGGTTTACCAAAAGTTTCCAGGCTGAAAGCTGACTCGGTGCCAACTACTTCAATCCGCTTCATCTCGGTTTGCCCGTCGGTGTCAACTTTGAGCTCCAGCGGCATGCGGAACAGGTCAAGGTCCTGTGTGACTTCACCCACAATGCGGAAGCCTTTCTTGACGCGGAATACCGTGTATTTCATCTTGAATTCCGGTGCGCCCGTGCCATCCACCCATTGCGCGAAGAAAGCGGTGAGCTTGTCGTTATGGTTTTTCTCCGCCACAGCCTGTAGGTCAGCGAAGCTGGCTGGCTTTCCGGCAAACTGGGCCATGAAGTCTCGCATGGTCTTGTTAAACGCGGCATCGCCAATCACCCAGCGCAGCATATGGAAGATCATGCCGCCTTTTTCTGTGACCAGCGCCTGGAACTGCGGGGAGAACGCATCGAGCTTGCTCACGCTGCCCAGCGGTAGTGTGTCATAGGCCAGCGCGCCTACCACCATGTCACGGCTGGCATCTTCAAAGGCCTGCTGTCCGGCGGCATTCTGGACGTAGCGCATTTCTGAATCGCGGGCGCCGCCATCCATCAGCCACCAGTCTTCCTTGCTGGCCGGGCTGACCATGCCTCCCCACCACTGGTGCGCGAGGCAGTCAGCCAGAAGTCTATAATTCACTTTTTCAGGGATGTTGCGCGAAGCCAGGGCGGCAATCTCCGGGGCCCATGCCGTGGGTACAGTGTCATCCGGCAGTTCAACCAGTTTGATGATTGGTCCGCCGGGCGCGGCGCCGTAAAGGCCGGAAAAGTACTCATGCTCTTTGGTCGCGGTTTCCGCATAGCTGGCGGCAAGCGGTTTTTTGCTCGGCTGAAAATAAACGTGAACGCTGCCGCCATTGAAAACACTGTCAGTAAAAGGGCCGGCGACGATGGTGCCGGGAAAATTGGGTTTCTGCCAACTGAAGGAAGTTACGGTCTTGCCGGCCGGCGACGGTTTTGCGGCGGCAACACTGCCACTACCAACCACAACGGTCCCTGTGGGGGCGATAATATTGATGTTGGCGGTAAAGCGGTCAATGCCGTAATTGACCACCGGGAACCATCGCCCGGCGTAGAGCAGATAAGTAACATCTTCGCCAATGTAGGCCAGTTTCAGCCCATCCACGGGGCTGTCATCCGCATTGGCCAGTGCGCCTTCGTAATCGAAGGTAAGCGTGGAGGTGGTGCCCTTTGCCATGGTTGCCGGGAAGGCCACGCGGACCGTATTGTCCTGACTAACGCGTTCCGGCGAGAAGGAGTGGCCGCTGGCGTCGGTGGCTTTGCTTACGCGCAGGGCGTTATGGAGCTCAAAGCTGGCAAAATTGATGTCCTCCAGCGCGGTGAACTTGACCCGTACGCGCGCTATCAGACGATGGGTCTTAGGGACGATCTCCGCGTCAATAACGTAGTCCTCGGCCTTGATCCGGCTCCGGTCGGCCGCCATGGCCGGCAGAAACAGGGACAGGATCAGGCCCAAGAACAGGCAGAAGCGCAGAGGCCGTCGTGCGATTTGCATGAAATCTCTCCAGAGCAGCGGACGATAGGGTGTCGATAAATCGGTTAGATGTAAATTTTCCCAAAAAAGCTGCTTTTATGCCACTTGTAAGCATACAGGAGGGGGGCTAGGAGGCGTTGAAACGTCCCCGCCCGTAAACAGCGGTTTTTTTGAGCGAATCCGTGATTTCCTGGGCGGCGCGGGCGACTGGAGCGCCTGCATCGGGGCGGTCCCGCAGCAGGCCCTGGACCTGCTGAATGTCCGCCAGCATTTGCTCGCGCGCAGGGCCATCCGGTAGGATTTTGGCCAGCTCACGAACCACGGTTTCCGGGGTAAATCCACCCTGGATCAGCTCCGGAACGATCTTTCTTCCCGCAATCAAGCTCCCGGCAATCAGGTTAGGCATGGCAAAGGTGTCCAGGCGCACCAGGCGACGGCCCAGCAGCCACGTAAGCGGGGCCAGGCGATAGACGACGACAAACGGCGTCCCCGCCAAAGCAGCTTCCACCGTAGCTGTGCCGCTGGCGACGACCCCGGCGCGTGCGTGCATGAGCGTAGCGCGGGCATTGTCCGTCAGCTTAATCGGCAGCTGTGACGCAGCCAACTGGGCCCGCAGCCATTCGTGGTCCAGCGTAGAGGCCACCGGCAAGACGTACTCAAAATCAGTTCCCTGTTTTCGCAGCAGCGCGGCTGCTTCCAGTATGACCGGCAAGTTCAGCCGAACTTCTTTTTTTCGGCTGCCGGGCAACAGCGCGATCCATTGCTTTTCGGCGTTGAGGCCGTATTTCGCGGCAAATTCTTCACGCGAAATCTGCGGCGCGGGAGCATACGCCAGCGGATGCCCGACATAACAGACATCGACTCCGTGCTGCTTGTAAAAGTCTTGCTCAAACGGAAAGATCACGATCATCTTGCGGACGTATTTCTTGATCTGCTTAACCCTTCCCGAACGCCAGGCCCAAACCTGCGGGCTGACAAAATAAAAGACCGGAATGCCAAGCCGGTGCAGCTCGCGCGCCAAACGCAGGTTGAAGTCAGGGAAGTCGATGAGCACGGCAGCGTCCGGCTTGCACTGCGCGGCTTCTGCCACCAGATGCTTAAAACGGCGGCGGATTCCCGGCAGATGCGTCAAGACTTCCACCAGACCAACCACGGCAACTTCATTCGCATGGACCAGCAGATCACAGCCCGCAGCGCGCATCTTCTCTCCGCCCATGCCAAAGAAGTTTGCCTCCGGCGCAAGCTGGCGCAGTGCTTCAACAAGCTGCGCACCGTAGGTGTCGCCAGAGGCTTCGCCGGCGGAAAGGAGGAAATTCACGGGATGATTATTACATCTCGAAGCGCGCAGCTGGCTTTTCCGAAATTCCGGTCCTCAGATTGCAAAAGGAAGAAATCGCCGAGGTTCCTATTTCAAAGGGATATCTACCAATGATAACTTCCGGGTTTAGCAGCATTCACGCCTTCCACAACAATTTGAACGTATTGCTATAAAACGGGCCATTGTGCATTCCCGAGGACCACAATAGCAATCTTGCGGCCCGCAAGATTCTGTTGATATGAGAGGTTTTTATCCGTCGTCAGCAACAGATCAAAGCCAGCAGCGTCGGCGGCAAAAAGGAGATCACCATTGCCGATCCCAACCTTGTTGAGCAGCCGTATGAACAACGTGATCTTTAAGGAACTGCTGAAGCGGGACCGGAGTTCCCTGATCAAATAGAATACGCATTTAACGCGAGGATGCTGGGATCTCAAGGCTGCGGGCCGCAAATTCGATGACCGCTCTTACCTGCTCACGGTCGAGACCGTCAAACCATTTCATGATTTCTTCAATATTGGCGCCCGCTTCCAGGTTTTCAAAAATCGTCGCTACTGGCATCCGTGTGCCGCGCAGTACCCATGCGCCGCTTACTTTGCCGGGAACGCTTTCCACCGCCGGGCATTGGGACCAATCCAGTGCAGCCATAAATGATCTCCTGGGTTTATTTTAGCCCTAATCGAGCGCCGTGCGGACGTTACAAGTAGGCTATTACGGAAGCTCGGCGATGCAGGCAGAGCCCTCACCGCGGCTGAGGGTCCATGGGATGCCGTCCCATTTCCGCAGCTTATGGAGAAAATGCGATCGCGATATCTGGATGGAGAAGCTCTGCATTGAGGTTGGCTCGCTCCACTCACACCACGTGAACTGCTCGTCCTTGAAAACCGTGCGCTTACTGCATTTCTCAAGAGTGATGCCGGGCATGAGGGCGACGCCCCATAGCTTTGCAGCTTCTTCGAGCGCATAGCGAGACACAACTTCCGGCTCCGCCGCCCCGTCCTCGCCTCTTTTGGCGCTGTTTGCGGCATTGGCTGCTTTTCCCTTGGGAACGTGGAAATCAGAAGAGAAAACCATGCAGCGAATCGGTGTTGCCGATGGATAGGGGGCCTCGGTCGCGGTGCAGGCTGTTCGCGTGGCCGTTGCGCCTAGTAGAGGACCTGTCCAGCGCCGATCATCGCTGTAATGCGGGCGCAAGGCGTACGTGGTCAGAAGATCCGCAGAACGCCATGTGGGCGCTCCGGTCATGAAACTTAGAGCCGTCCCTTGGTGCGTATCAACTTTGTCCACCCAATGCTCCGCTACATAGACAAATTGCTCTCCGACCGCTTTGCGGCAATCCAACAGGTCGGTACATTTGCGGCGTTTAGAGGCTTCGCCGGCTTGTGCCGGGTCCATTTCCCAGGTTTCCTTGGAGCAGGTAAATTTTCCGCCCGCGGGGGCTTCTGTGCGGACTACATCAACGTCCGTGACTTGCTGGATCGCGAGTAGATGGCAGCATCCTAGATGCCCGTACCCGGAGAGGGGATTGTTCGGGCGATTCGGCGCCGCCATAAAAAGGCCGGTGAGTGTGGCCGTCACGTCGTATAGGCGGCAATCATCGCTACACATGGAACCGTCCGGAGGACTTAGCCGGCTTGCCATCAGCCGTCCTTTGAATAGTTCAAGCGTCGCATCGCGCTGGAGCGGGACCGCGATTCCGCCTACTTTGAGAACGATGCCCGGCCCGCGCTCGCGATCATTGACGGTGGAAGTGATTGGCGTCGGTTCGTCGCCGCCATAAGCGAGCCAGATTTCGCGAAGCTGCTCACCGCAGTCATGAGTTCGTAGGGTGAAATACTCGAACCCAATCGCGATGGCGCCACGGACCTGAACGAACTGGCGGCTGTACTTTTCTGGTTTACTGACCAGGTCGCACAACGATACTCTGGCCGGAGTTTGCCCCTGGCTGGCAATCGAGAAAAAAGACATTAACAGAAGCAAAAAATAGAGATAATGGCGGGTCATCGGGAAATATTTGCTTGTTCGGTTCATAAGCGCAAGGCAAGCTGATTCCTTTTTGAAGATGCTCATGGAAGAACGGAAAAACGGGCGGAAATTGCGGAAATAGGAGGCCATTTCGAGAGGCACGCTGCCGGATTGGTTCGAGCATTCTGCTGCCGTTATTCAGAGGGCAAAGCTAGGCTTGCAGGTTGGTCAACTCCAGGTAGCGGTTGGGTTCACGTTCAAACGCCTGCTTGCACCCAGCGCAGCAGAAATAGAACATCTTTCCCTGGCGTTCCGATTTATGGCTGGCCTTGCTTGTGTCCACGGTCATGCCGCACACTGGATCTTTCGCCTCGGTATTTACCACCGTCAATAATGACGCTGCTTTGGACTGGCTGAGAGTTTGCTTCGCCTCGCTGCGTACCTGGATAATCTGTGCCAAAATGCTCACGGCAATCTCTTCCGGTGACTGCGCCTGTATGTCCAGCCCAGCTGGGGCTTTCACGGCGCTAAGCTTTTGTGCGCTGATGCCTCTCGTTTTTAAGGAATCGAAAACTTTGCCGGCCTTGGTCTTACTGGCGACAAAAGCGACGTACGATGTGTCACTCTTCAGCGCTTGCTCCAACGCTTCTTCATCACCTTCACCCTGGGTCGACACCACAATAAATGTCCGCGAAGAAATATTGATGCTCTGAAGGCTGTAGTCTTTCACCTCAATCAACTTGGCATCAGCAAAACCTTCTTCCGCAGCTTCCGACGAGATGACGGTAACCATATACCCAATCGTCCTGCCCAGCCTGGCCAGTGTCTGCGCGATGGGCGAACGGCCAAGGATTACCAGATGCGGTTTGGGAAATACCGGCTCAATGTAAATGTCCATGGCCCCGCCACTATGGCACGTCATGGTGTAATCCACAATTCCTTCTTCAGGATTGCTGGGCGAAGGGCTGATCCGCACCAGTCTGGGATGGCCATCCGCCAGGGCCTTCAACGCTTCTTTTGCCACTACCGGCTGCGCGCATCCGCCGCCGATCCAGCCCCATATTTTGCCGTCCAAGTGAATGATTGCTTTGTCACCGGGTTTGCCGGACGTGGGCGGCAGGCAACGGACCACCGTGGCCACGGCGAATGAAACGCCTTGGGCCATCAACGCTGTCGTTTTTTGCAGAAGCTGATCCAGCATGGAAATCGCTTGCCTCATTGTAAGTGCTGCATCACGAACTGTGCCTCAGATGTTGCTCCAGTTCGAGTAAGCTCGCTAAGTTGTGTGCCGGAGCAAAGACATCAATGTACGGCAACGCGGCGCTCATACCGCGGGTTACGGGTTGATAGCCTTCCATGCTCAGCAGCGGGTTGAGCCAGATAATTTTCCTCACGCGACGTTTGATCGCGGTAATCTCTGCCGCCAGCGCATCGGGTTCGCCGGTGTCCCATCCGTCACTCAGGATGATGAATAGGGTATCTCGGGAGAGCAGCCTACGCTGATGGAGGCTGAACTCGCGCAGGGAATCTCCAATTTTCGTGCCGCCCGCCCAGCCCGCCGCCTCATGCGAGAGTCCGCGCAGCGCACCCTGCAAATGGCGGGATCGCAATAATGCGGTGATGTCCGTAATTTTTGTGCTGAAGAGAAACGTATCCACACGCTTGAAATATTTCTGCAACGCGTAAGCAAACCTGACCAGGAACAAGCTGTACGGGTTCATGGAACCGCTTACGTCGAGCAAAATGACCAGCTTCTGTTGTTGCAGCTTCTTTGCTTTAAAACTGAGAAAAATGGGATCGCCTCCGCGGCTGATGCTGAGCCGTATGGTCCGGCGCAGATCAACTTTGTCGTGCAGCCGGGAAATTTTGCGCCGCCGCGAAAGCCGTAAGCTCATCTGCCGCAGCAAACGCAGAGCCAGCCGTTCCAGGTCAGGCAGGTCTGCTTGTGCGATTTCCGAGAAGTCAGCTTGCTTAAGTCGTTCGTGCGCTGTGGCCCCCAACACCACCTTGCCCGGATGGTCTTCGGAAATCGGAGCGTTGCTGTCAGCAGGCAGCATCAATCCAGCTTTTTCCTGCGACGGAAGCTCGTTCGTAGACGCACGGCGCTTTTCACGAAGCTGTTGTGAAGGTCGTTTTGCCGATGTCCAGAATGATTCAAAAAGTTCCTCAAAAAGGTCCCAATCCGCCTTGGACGAGCAAAGCATGGCGCGCAGAGCAGTTTTCAGAATCTCCCGGTCTGCGATGCCGGCAGTTTTGGCCGCTTCGAGTGCGCCTAAACTTTCCTTCACGCCGGCAAGCAATCCATTCGCTCTGGCGAAACGGCAAAACTCAACGATGGCTCCATCCAATCCGTCGAGAATCGCTTCCGCCATTTTTTAGCCAACTTCCGCGATCATTTTTTCAATCCCAGCCGCCTTGATCTTGGCGGAATCATCCATTGACTTGGACAGGCACCCCAGCGTCTCTTCGACCAACGCTGTATCCAGGACGGATCTTCCGAGTGCCATGAGGGCCTGCGCCCAGTCCAGGGTCTCTGCTACTCCCGGAGATTTGATCAGGTTCAGGCGGCGCACCGATTGCACAAAACTCACGACCTGCCGTTCCAGCTCTTCGGCAATATGCGGAAGCCGGGCCGCCACGATCTTCATCTCTTTTTCAAGGCTCGGGTATTCGATCCAGTGGTAAAAGCAGCGGCGCTTGAGCGCGTCACTCAGTTCGCGGCTGCGGTTGGAGGTGAGCACGACCAACGGAGGATGCTTGGCCGTGATCGTGCCTAGTTCGGGAATGCTGATCTGGGAGTCAGAGAGCAGTTCCAGCAAGAAGGCCTCAAACGCTTCGTCCGCGCGATCGACTTCATCCACCAACAGGACCGGAGAAGCATTCTGTTCCTGGATCGCTTGCAACAAAGGCCGCTCCATCAGAAACTCGCGGCCAAAAATGTGTTTCTCTTTCTCCTCCACGGACTGGCCCGTGCCCTCTTCAATCTTTATCGCCAGCAATTGCTTCTGATAATTCCACTCATACACCGCAGAGTTAACGTCCAGTCCCTCGTAGCACTGGAGCCTTATCAGCCTCGTGCCGAGAAATGCGGCCAGGACTTTCGCCACCTCGGTCTTCCCCAGGCCCGCGTGCCCCTCAAGCAAGAGCGGCTTGCCTAACTTGAGCGCGAGATAAACCGCCGTATTGAGCGGCGGGTCCGTGATGTAACCAAGTTGCTCGAACCCGTGGGCCACTTCATTGATGTTTCGAATTGCTTTGCCTTGGGGCAGCGTCGGAGTTGGCATTAGCTTGTGCCGGAATCTTTAGCGCCTTCGGGACCGGGTTTCGCCTCCGCTCTTCCCGAGTGCCCGGTAACGGCCGCTTTCAAGGCGGAGAAGGCCACGCCCACGGCGCTGATTGGCTTGGGCGCGGCGGCTGTCTCGGAACCGCCGGTTTCGGCATTCTGTAGTTGCTGGCGGAAGTTCTTCGTGAACTGCTCAAACATGATGTTTGAGACTTCGTTGATGACCCGAGATCCCATCTGGGCAAGAATGCCGATCACATTGAGTTCAGAAACACTCACGACCTCGGTCCCACCGTCTACGGCACGCAGCTTGCCGGTCATCTTCATGGACGCGCTGCCTTTGCCCTTCACGTCCTGCCCTTTGCCCAGGATTTCTATTTCATGGGCTTGCTCATCCAGGCGCACGATCTGTACTTCGCCCTTGTAATCGGTAACGCTTGGGCCGACTTTCACCTTGATGGCGCCTTTATACGTTCGCTCATCTACTTGCTCCGTGATCTGCGCTCCGGGGACGCACGTGCCCACTTTCCGCGGGTCGCTGAGAAAGACCCAGACTTTCTCCACGGGCTCGTTGACCTGGAAGGTCTTTTCAATCTTGACCGCCATGTCAGCCTGTGAGCCCTTTCTCTTTCAGAATGTTCCAGACCTTCCAGGGTGTGATCGGCATGTCGATGTGCTTCACACCCAGGTGCGAGAGCGCATCGACCACAGCGTTGACAAACGCCGCCGGTGAGCCAACGTTCGGCGACTCTCCCACTCCCTTGGCGCCAAACGGATGATGCGGCGAAGGCGTGGTGGTTTTGCCTGTCTCCCAGTGCGGGGTTTCGACCGCCGTAGGCACCAAGTAGTCCATGAAGGTGCCGCCCTGTACGTTGCCGCTTTCGTCGTACGTGATCTCCTGCATGAAGGCGATAGCGAACCCTTCGGTGAGGCCGCCATGGATCTGGCCTTCCACGATCATCGGGTTAATAATGTTGCCGCAATCGTCCACTGCGACAAAGCGGCGGACTTTGATCTCGCCCGTGCCTTTGTCGATATCGACGACGGCGATGTAGGTGCCGAACGGAAACGTCAGATTCGGTGGATCGTAATAGTTCACTGCTTCCAGACCGGCTTCCAGACCCGGCGGAATGTTTGTGTAAGCCGCAAACGCGATTTCCTGGATCGTCTTCGATTTTCCCGGTGCGCCTTTTACAGAAAACTTTCCCGGCTCCCATTCCAGGTCCTCTTCGCTGGCTTCCAGCAGGAAGGCGGCGATCTTCTTCGCTTTCTCGCGGATCTTGCGCGCAGCCATCGCGGTCGCGGCGCCGGAGGTTGGCGTGCTGCGGCTGGCATAAGTTCCCAGACCGTAAGGCGCGGTATCGGTATCGCCTTCTTCCACCTGCACATCTTTTGCCGGGATTCCCAGCTCCTGCGCCACGATCTGCGCATACGTCGTCTCATGGCCCTGGCCCTGGCTCTTAGTGCCCATGCGGCAAATTGCTTTGCCCGTAGGATGCACGCGGATCTCGGCGCTGTCGAACATCTTGATGCCCAGGATGTCAAACGAGTGGGCCGGACCAGCGCCCACGATTTCCGTGAAGCTGGAAATGCCGATGCCCATCAGCTCGCCCTTCTTGCGCTTTTCCGCCTGCTCTTTGAGCAGCGCATCATACCCGACCGTGTCGAGCGCCAGCTTCATGGCGGCATGGTAGTCGCCGCTGTCATAGGTCCAGCCCAGAGGCGACTGGTAGGGGAACTTGGCTGCGGGAATAAAGTTTTTCTGGCGCAGCTCCACCGGGTCCATCTTCAGGTCGTCGGCCAGCACGTCCATGACGCGCTCGATCAGGTAGGCCGCTTCAGTCACGCGGAAGGAACAACGGTAGGCAATGCCGCCCGGCGCTTTGTTGGTATAGACACCATCGACTTCGCAGAAAGCCTGCGGAAATTCGTAAGAGCCGGTGCAGATGCTGAACAAGCCAGCCGGAAATTTCGTCGGCTGCGCTGCGGCGTTAAAGGCCCCGTGGTCAGCCAGGGTCTTCACCCGCATGGCTTTTACCTTGCCGTCTTTGTCCGCTGCGACCTCAGCAGTCATATGATAGTCGCGGGCAAAACCCGTGGACTGTAGGTTCTCCGAGCGCGTCTCGATCCACTTGACCGGCACACCGAGCGTAAGTGAAGCCACCACCGCGCATACGTAACCTGGATACACTGGTACCTTGTTGCCGAAACCGCCGCCAATATCTGGAGAGATGACGCGGATGTTCTGCTCCGGAATGCCGCCGACCAGAGCAAACACCGTGCGATGCGCATGCGGCGCCTGCGAGGTCAGCCAGACCGTGAGTTTTTCCGTAGCCTTGTTGAAATCAGCCACGCAGCCGCAGGTTTCCAGCGGCGCCGGATGACAGCGCGGCGACAGGGCGTACACCTTGGAAACTACCGCCGCCTCTTTGAACGCCTTGTCGGTGGCAGCTTTGTCGCCTACTTCCCAGTGGAAGATCTTGTTGTTTTTTTCCGTGCGGTCTTCGCGCAGCAGCGGCGCGTCGGCATCCATCGCTTTGTGCGGGTCCACCAGCACCGGCAGCTCTTCATATTCCACTTCCACCAGTTCGGCGGCATCGGCGGCGGTGTAGCGGTCTTCCGCTACTACGAAAGCAACTTCCTGCGCCTGGAACAGCACTTTGCCCGTGGCCAACACCATCTGTTTGTCGTAGGAAAGGGTCGGCATCCACGCCAGATTGGCTTTGGCCAGGTCTTCACCGGTAATGATCGCGAGCACGCCGGGTAGTTTCTTCGCGGCTTCCGTATTAATGCTCTTGAGCCGCGCATGGGCGTAAGGGCTGCGTACCATGTGCCCATAGACCATGCCGGGAAGGTTTACGTCGTCAACATAGTTTCCTTTGCCCTGGATGAACCTCCCATCCTCTTTGCGCTTGATAGGATGCCCCATGCCGCCGATTTCTGCGCTTGTCTTTTGCATCACTTTACTCCTCCCTGCGCCATCTTTTTGGAGGCGTACTGTACGGCCTTCACGATGTTTTGATATCCGGTGCAGCGGCACAGGTTGCCGGATATCCCCCAGCGAATCTCGTCTTCGGAAGGCTGCGGGTTTTTCTGGAGCAGCGCGTATGTCGACATCAGCATGCCCGGTGTGCAGAATCCGCATTGTAAACCGTGTTCTTCCTTGAAGCCTTCCTGCAATGGATGGAGCGCTCCATCTTTCACCAGGCCTTCCACGGTCATGACGTCAGCGCCATCGGCCTGAACGGCGAACATGGTGCAGGACTTTACCGTCTTGCCGTTCACGATCACCGTGCATGCGCCGCAGTTGCTGGTATCACAGCCGACGTGCGTTCCCGTCTGTCCCAGCGCTTCACGGATAAAGTGGACCAGCAGCAGCCGCGATTCAGCCATGGCCTCGCGGTCTTTGCCGTTGATTTTGATTTTGATCAGTTCCTTCTTCGCCATCGGTGTCGCCTCCGTCGCGAGCTTGCTTTAGTCTTGGAACTGCTAGTTTGGAACTGCTATTTGGCCGGCGCGCTCAAGAGCACGGACGATCGCGCGTTTAGTCAACTCTTTGATTAATCCTTTTTTGTATTCTGCCGGGCCGCGCAGGTCCGCGCTGGGCTGCGCTTCATCGGAGGCAAGCTGTGCCGCTTGCGTGATCGTCGCCGCGTCCAGCTTCTTACCGCGCAGCGTGTCTTCCGCTTTCTTGGCGCGAATTGGCGTTGGCCCAACATTGGTCAATCCGATGCCGATCTTCTGTACCACGCCTTTGTCGTCCAAGGTCAACTGGACCGCCACCGCGGCTGTGGCGAAGTCGCCAACTTTGCGCTCCAATTTGAAATAAGCTCCGCCGCTTCGGGCAGGAGGCAAGGGAATACGGATCTCGGTAAGTATTTCGTCATGCTGAAGCGAAGTGGTGAAGAGCGAGACAAAAAAATCATCAATCGCAATTACCCGCTCGCCCTTCGCTCCGGTAGCAACAATCTGCGCGGCCAGCGCCACCATGGTTGCCGGATGATCGTTTGCGGGATCGCCATGAGCAAGGTTGCCTCCCACTGTGGCCAGGTTGCGGACCTGGGGGTCGGCAATGACGGTTGCGGTATCCAGCAGGAGCGGGTACTTCGAACGCACCAAGGGAGAAGATTCCAACTCTGCCTCGCGCGTAAGGCCGCCGATCTTCAGGAAGCCGCCATCTTCTTTAATGTACGAAAGCCCGGAGATGCGGTTGATATCAATGAGATGGCTTGGCCGCGCCAGCCGCAGTTTCATCATGGGAATAAGACTTTGTCCACCGCTCAGGATCTTGGCGTCATCACCATGCTGTTGCAGCAGAGCAACGGCTTCAGGGACAGTCTTGGGTCTGAGATATTCGAAAGCTGGCGGAATCACGGGACCACCTCTTTCAACATCAAAATATCAATAGCGACGAGGACTTCCAGGGCGCTATAGTAGGAGGCGTCCCTTATACCACAGCAGGCAGCACAGGGGAAGTCTCATCCGCGTTGGTTTTGTTTTTGAAACTTCACTCCATCGCGGCATATCCTACGCGGTAGTTTGATTTATGGACCTCTACTCGAAAGCCGCTGAATTCGAGGCCCAGCGCAAGCCTTTTGCGATTGCAACCGTAGTGCGCGTGGAGGGTTCTTCGTCCGCCCGGCGCGGATCAAAAGCACTGATCGATTCCCAAGGAAAGATTGTGATGGGCTGGGTGGGTGGTGGCTGCGCAGAAGGCGCGGTCCGTAGTGAAGCGCTCAAGTGCATCCGCACAGAAAAGCCGGAACTCATTACCCTGGACATGCAGGATGAAGTTCTGGGCGTCGGCATGCCTTGCGGAGGAATCATGGATGTTTACATTGAACCGGTGCTCCCGCAACCGGAGTTGGTGATCGCTGGACACGGCCGCATTGCTGAGACTCTGGCGAACCTGGGGCACCTGATGAACTTCTCTGTGACCGCGCATGATCCGCTGGCCGAACGTGAAAATTTTCCCAACGCAAACCGGATCATCAACAAAGATTTTGACGTCACGGAGATCGCTTTTGGTCCTGGCACGTTTGTGGTGATTGCCACGCTGCATAAGAACGACCATCTGTGGCTGCAAAGAGCGTTGGAAGGCGAAGCCGCCTACGTTGCCCTGATCGCCAGTGCTCACCGCTCACGTCTGGTCCTGGACTTTCTTTTGGCGGAAGGAATGCCCGCCGACAAAGTGGAGCGGGTTTTTGCTCCCGCGGGGCTGGAGATTGGCGCCGCCACTCCGGAAGAAATCGCTTTGAGTATCATGAGCCAGATCGTCGCTTTGCGTCGCGGTGGCAACGCAGTTTCTCTCAAGAAGGCGGGAGCTGTTGAAACTGAAGTCGCACAACAAAGTTTCTCTGACAAGGTTATTCGCCAGTGCGACGCCAGCAAAAGCTGAATAGACGTCGCTGCTCTAACGCAGAGTAAGGATGTAACTGCATCCCGGTTCTAAATCATCCCAAGGTTCCAATGGGTGCAGGAGCAGAGTTTTCCCGCCATCTTTAACTACATAACTCCAATTCGACACAGGTTTGTTGACCGGCCACTTAGTTGTGATCTTGATCTTCGCGGCCTTCAGGTCATATGTATAGTCGCCCATAAGCCATGTGCCTGCGGCAATGTTCATCTCCTTGCCTACCCAGACTTTCTGGTCAACGTGAAACTTCCAATTGGTTCCGTGGAATGAGCGAGGCCGAGCGGCAGGAGTCCTGGTCTCCTGGGAATCGCCGCAAGCTACGTGGGGATCCACATACCACCGGCCGATCAAAGGGTTTTCTTCCGGCCTGAACACGTAAAGCTTCGCTTCCAACTTGCGCCGCTCGTTATTCACATTCGCGTGGACGATTGTAGTGGCGCCGTGCGGAACGCTGGCATCCACACTGATCTTTCCCGACTTTGCATCGATGGAGATCCCCTTGATCGCCGGCGCAATCGACCACAGCACGCTGGCCTTCAAAGGGAATAAAGGACCATCCGGATTGGGGAACATGGCCTGAGCAACATAGGAACCGCCGGCATGGATCTCAATGGGAGAGTCTGGGCCGATCTGGGCGTTCCGCATCGTCCACTCGTCCGCTTTCTGTGCGAAGCAAGCAGTCATCGCAAATAGGCTGTAACAAATAACGCAGAACCAGGTCCGTGCCCGGCGAATGTTCATGGCTTGTTTTTCTCCCGATGGCGGCGCACTGCAACAATCTCCGCCATGATGCTTAAGGCAATTTCGTCGGGGCTTTCCGCGCCAATCTCCAACCCCGCCGGAGCGCGAATGGCGGCCAGTTTTTCCGGCGCAATAGACTGAACACGAAGACTTGCTGAAAGTTCCTGCGCCCGTTTCTTGTTGGCCAGGAGAGCGATATAAGAGATGTTAGCATGCAGGGCTTGCGCGACGGCCTCTTCATCAAACTGTCCGCGGCTGGCGACTACGGCATAGCGTTCGTTTGCCACCGGCAACAGTGAAAAATCCAGCGCGTGCAAGATGTGGTCCGCCTCCGGTAATTCAGAGTGAGGCAGAAACGGATCGACTACGGTGACGGTAAAGTTCAACACCCACCCAATTTTCGCCAGCGCGCGGACCACCTCATCGCGGCCCACCAGCACCAACTCTGGTCGTCCGGCAGGTACGTCGTTCTTGCTCTCCAGGATTGCACTGGGTTCGTTCTTCACGGAGTTGTTCTCAGCCGACGCATTGCACAGTTTTTGAAAATCCTCATGGCTGTCGATGTCCAGCAAAATGCCGGCGTCGTCCACGGGAAGTTTGCGAATATTTTCCGTATGGTCGCCGAAAATCGCGCGACAACCGACGTCACCGTTGAGGTCCTTGAGTTCCGGAAATACCGAACGATCCAGCAGCACCGGGTTTCCGCGAAAGCCCTTATACATGGGAATGACGATTTGCGGTTTCGACTGTTGATGGCATTCAATCAGGTTGTCCAGCGTAGCGGCACGAACAAACGGTTGGTCCGCCAGAACAATCAGGGCAGCGCTTGTCTTAGCATCAAGCGCCCCAAGCCCTGCCCGCAGAGATGTTCCCATGCCTAGCTGATACGCGTCATTGCGGACAACCTTGATGCCTTGGGTTGACATACCTCCGGCTGATATTTCTTTTTCCACGGTATCGGCGGCAAATCCTAGTACCAGAATAATTTCATCCACTGCGGACTTGCGGACATTCTCCAGCGTGCGCTCCAGAATGGTCTTGCCATCCATGCGAAGCAGTTGCTTCGGAGTGCCCATGCGGCGCGACATGCCCGCGGCAAGCACCACCGCGGAGACGCCCGAACTCTGCCCTTGCGCGCTCATCTCTTTATTTTTCCAACACTCGGTCGATGAAGCCAGCCTAACGATGAAGACTTCATGAAGTCAACCAACTCGTGCGTGGCTGTTTTGTCGCGGGCTGTATAATCAGCGCTTGCAAGGACTAAGGAGGATTTGAAAATGACATCCGCTCCTTTCAATCGCAGAGATTTTTCCTTACGATTTGCCGCATTCTTCTCGGTGCTTGGCGTTGCCGGCCCCGCGTTCGGACGCAGAGGCCTCCCCCGGGCAGCGCCGTTTGCAGGGACCGATGAGGTTTCTCATACCGAGGAAGCTATTCGCCAGGAAGTTATTTTTAAGGCCAGCAGATCGCGCGTCTATGAAGCGCTCACCGACGCAAAACAATTTCATAAGGTCGTGCTGCTCAGCGCAGCCGGCATGTCCTTGGGAAGTGTGCCAACGGAAATCAGCCGTGAAACCGGAGGCGCTTTCTCGCTCTTTGGCGGTCATATTCTAGGACGCCATATTGAATTAGTCGCGAACGAGCGGATCGTCCAAGCCTGGCGCGTTGCTAATTGGGGTCCAGGCATCTACTCAATCGTGAAGTTCGAACTCACCGCGCAGGGCCTCGGCACGAAACTCGTTCTTGACCATGCCGGCTTCCCGAGTGGGCAAGGGCAACATCTGGCGGAAGGATGGAAAGCAAACTATTGGGAGCCTCTGGCGAAGTATCTGGTTTAGAAAGCCCGTAAACTGTTGAATACTAAGTAAAAATACTCGAATCAAAACAATATACTAAAACCCATGAAGATGACGGCTATGCCGATGTCCATCACGGGCTGGACTCACATCGAAGCTGCAAAACATCCCGGCGAGACCGGATTTGCTCTATGGCAAACCCAGAATTTTGGCGACATCCGCGTTCGCATGGTTGAGTACTCACCCGGTTACGTTGCCGATCACTGGTGTTCCAAGGGCCATGTAGTTCTCTGCCTTAGCGGTGCGATTGACATCGAACTCGGAGACGGAAAAAGACTCGGCCTGAAGCCGGGCCAAAGCTATCACGTCGGCGATGGCGATCCGCCCCACCGTTCTTCAACCGCAGTCGGCGCGAAGTTATTCATCGTCGACTAGAGAATGCGGGCTCTTGGGCGTACACCGCTCCGTGAACATGAAGAAGATGCGATTGGGTGCTATATCGACTGGTCATGATCGACCATTCTAACCGGCCAGTGGCCTGGGAAGAATTAGCACCGCGTCAGCGATGAGTTGCCGTCAAAACTGTACTACTACCCCAATTTCGGCGCGATAAATGATGGAAAATGATGCAACGGAGATTTCTGAGAATACTCTCTGTTGGGGCAACCTCATCTTCTTAGGAGCATCCAACTCTTTTAAGTAGGCAATTCTTTCTGGCCTGTTCCGCCAGCTTCGTCGCTCAGATTCGGGCCCTGGTATGAATGTTCTGCCCAGGCCGACTCTCGATTAAATCTAATTCGACACCGGAGGAACACCATGAGAAAACATATCCATCAGTTGGCATTGATTGTGACGCTGGGCAGCGGCTTCGCTCTGGCGCAGGGAATGCCGCAACAGCAACCGACGCAAAACCAAAGCGCTGCGAGCAGCCAGACGGCAACCGCTGATGTCCAGGGCAACATTCAGTCAGCTTTGCAGAAGGACCCGAGCCTGGCAAATTCCACCATCAGCGTTCAGGTAAACGGGAAGTTCGTTGAGTTGTCCGGGACCGTGCCGACCAGAGAAGCAAAAGAGACTGCCGAGCGCATTGCGAAAGAAAACGCCGGCGAAATGAAAGTGAAGAGCTCTCTCAAGGTGAGCGGAGGTGCGGGCTCTGATAAACCACAGAACAAATAACCCGTCGAACAAATAACCCGTCGGCTGATGCCGAAGGACAAAATCCACAACCAGAGTGAACAAAAGGCGGCCTTGGCCGCCTTTTCCGTTTATGCAGTATCGTCTTATGCAGTATCATCGCGATGAACGGTATCCGGAGAAAACGCCGGCATGCAGATGGCGATGTACTCGGTCGCCTCTTGCGGCGTGGCATACTGTATCCACTCTCCGGGACGAACAACCACGGCTTGTCCCGCCGCAACCTCCAGCGTCCCTTGCTTGGAGCGCACCAGCAGGCGGCCGCGCAGGACAACGGTGTACTCTTCAAATTCGGGGGTTTGTCCCGGCTCTTCCCATCCTGCGGGACTGCGCATGTGGGCAATGCTGATGCGCCGCTCTTTGGTGTTCACGCCGCCAACATATTCGTCAATCAGTTTCGGCATCGTGCCTGCGGCCTGTATGCGAGTGGGGCTTTGAATCAGTGTGGGCAATTTGCGGCTCCTTAATTTGCTTCGCCATTCGTGCTCAGAAAAAGGTAACATAACGGGTTTTCAGTTCCAGAACAAAACCTGCTGTCTGCTTGCCGGAATGGGAGATCCAATGAAGACCGCCTGCTCATTTGCCGTAACGTTGCTCTTGTTCGTTTCCGTGGTCGCCGCACAAAGCAATATCAAGGAGCGCCTGCAAGTGGACGCCACGGACGCCCCGCGAAATATCCTGCATGCCACCGTTACCGTGCCGGTTGCGTCCGGAGCGGTCACGCTGGTCTATCCCAAATGGATGCCGGGAAACCATCGGCCCACCGGCCCCATTCAGAACCTCACCGGGATTCACATCAAGGCCGGCAGCGCGGAATTGGAGTGGCAGCGCGACTTGGTGGATATGTATGCATTCCACGTCCAGGTCCCCGCGGGCGTAACGGAGCTGCAAGCATCATTTGACACCATTACTTACAACGGCAAGAGTTCCTTGGCTTCCAGCAAAGTGCTGGACCTGGTTTGGAACCAGGTCATGCTCTATCCGCAAGGCGCCGCCACGGACGCCGTGCAGGTCACGGCTTCCGTCCGTCTGCCCGACGGATGGAAATTCGGAACAGCGCTCACGCCCACGCAGCAGTCTGGAAGCACAGCGGAATTCCAGCCTGTCACACTCACCAAGCTGGTTGACTCTCCTCTGATTGCCGGCGCAATTTACCGTCAGGTACAACTCTCTCCCGCGGGCGAAGCGCCGGTTCACGTGATCGATCTGGTGGGTGAAAGTGAAGAGTCGGTCCAGATGACGGACAAAGACGTGGCCAGCCTGAAGCAGCTTGTGCTGGAGACAGGAAAACTTTTCGGTGCGCGGCACTATGAGAAATATCACTTCCTTCTCATCCTGGGCGACCAGACCGCGCATCACGGACTGGAACACCACGAGTCCAGCGACAACGGCGCAGCGGAAGACATGTTCAGCAATCCCAGTTCGCACGATCTTGAGGCCGCTCTTCTTCCGCATGAGTTCGTGCACTCCTGGAACGGCAAGTATCGCCGGCCCGCGGGATTGGCCACGCCCAACTACCAGGAGCCGATGAAAGGAGACTTGCTGTGGGTCTATGAAGGACTCACGGATTATCTGGGTAACCTTCTGGCCGCGCGCACCGGTCTGCGTTCGCCGGACCAGTTCCGTGAGGACCTGGCTTACACCGCCGCCATGCTGGACCATCGCGCCGGACGCACCTGGCGTCCGCTGCAAGATACGGCAACCTCCGTGCAAAGCCTGTTTGCCGCTCCCCAGGAGTGGACCAACTGGCGCCGCACCGCCGACTACTATCCTGAAGGCTATCTGCTCTGGCTGGAAGTTGACTCACTGGTTCGCCGCCAGAGTAACGGCCAGAAAACACTCAATGATTTCTGCCGCATCTTTTATGGCGGCCAGAGCGGTCCGCCCAAGGTTGTGCCTTACAACTTTGACGATGTTGTGGCCGCGCTGAACCAGGTAACGCCTTATGACTGGGCCGGTCTGCTGCGCGAACGGCTTAACTCCAAGTCAGCGCATGCTCCGCTTGGCGGCATTGAAAATGGCGGATGGAAGCTCGTCTACACCGACCAGAAAAATGCCAAGATGGACGCGCGCGAAAAAGCCAGTAACAACATTGACCTGAGTTTTTCCCTGGGAATGATCGTGGCCAAAGAAGGCGATGTTCACGACGTGATCCCAGGATCTCCCGCGTATGCAGCGGGCCTTGGGCCGGGCATGAAGGTGATCGCGGTCAACGGACGCAAGTGGTCCAAAGACGTAGTCCGCGCCGCTCTGCGCGCTTCCATTCACAACCAACAACCAATCGCCATCCTGGCGGAAAACGGCGAGTACTACAACACGTACCAGGTGAACTACCACGAGGGCGACCGATATCCGCACCTCGAACGGAACGCGGCACAGCCGAATATGTTGGATGACATCATTAAGCCGTTGGCGGCGCAGTGAATATCTTCGCCTTGGCTTTTGGCGCTCGTGCACGACCGAATCAATGAAGTAACCACGAGTCTGAGCGCCTTCATGGCGCGACCACAGGTTAGCGCACGGCGCTAGCCGTGGGTAGGCTTCCAGCGGCTAATGCCTCACCCACGGCTTTGCGACACCGCCGCGGTCCTTTCCAGCTTGTCCCAGGCAAAGGGCTTGCCGTCGATAGCGCGCTTGACCGTCTTAAATAGCACTGCTGAGAAAAGCTGGCGATAGGAAAACCGCTGCATCCACAGATGCAGCAACAACACCATGTCTTCGCCTTCACCTTCCACGCGTCGTTCCAGCAGGAACGCCAGCGCTGAGGCCACAAAATCAATGGCCAGAAAAAGCACGAAGTAGAGAAGCAGCCGCTCAAAGCTGCTGGGGTCGGTGCTTTCCGGGTGGAAATACTTCTTCACAAAATAATGCAGCGTCCCGAACAGGAACATGAAGTCAATGGACGGCGAAAGCAGCGGCAGCACGATCTGGAAAACAATAATGTTGGGTAAAGCAATCCAACCCAGGCGGCTGCGGCGACGGATGGCAGCGCCGTGCTTCCATACGGCCTGAAGAATTCCAAACGACCAGCGAAAGCGCTGGCGCATAAGGCCGCCCGCATTGGTGGGTGCTTCTGTGTAAGCCCGGGCCCGGTCTTCATTGACCACACGCCAATCCCGCTCCAGCAGAGACATGGTGAGATCAGCGTCTTCGGCCACGGTATCCGTGTGGTATCCGCCGGCCTCGCGCACGGCGGTGACTCGCCAAGCGCCAATCGCGCCCGGCACAACGCTGACCGCGCCAAACACATTGAGCGCGCGGCGTTCAAAATTCTGGCTGGTGATGTACTCCAGCGCCTGCCAGCGGGTCCAGAGATTTACGCGATTGCCCACCTTGGCGTTCCCGGCAACCGCGCCCACCTTGGGATCGGCAAAGTGCGGAACCAGCATGGAGATGGCGTCCGGGGCGATGGCGGTATCGGCATCGATGCCGACATAAATTTCGTCGTTGGTATATTTCAGTGCGTAGTTGAGAGCTTCTGCTTTGCCGGCATTTGTTTTGGTCAGCAGCAAAACCTTGCCGCCGGCAATCTCAGTGCTGAACTTCTCCCGGACCACCGCGGACGTGGAGTCAGTTGAGCCATCATCAACAACAATGGTCCGCAAGCGCGGGTAGTCTGACGCCAGCACCGAGCGCACCGTGTGCTCAATCACCTTCTCTTCATTGAACGCCGGGACAATTACCGTGACCAGCGGCTTGAACCCCGGCCCACCGACGGGCGCGGGCTTTCTCAGGCGGTCATAGGTGGCCAGTGCGCCGATGCCGAGAAGGCGGCCGCTCATGAGAATATCGCCCAGCACAAAGACGACGAAGATGAAGTTGCCCAGAAAATTCAGCAGCGTGAAAGTAGCGTTGTCCAGCCGCGCGGACCATATCTCATTGGGCGCGAGCTTAGGCATGATGTCCGCACGCGTCTTGCCCAGAAGATTCTCAATGCTGACAATTTTAAATCCACGCGCTCTCAGCCCCTCGATGATTTGCGGCAGGGCCTGGAGCGTGGCGGTGCGGTCGCCTCCACCGTCATGCAGAAGGATGATGTTTCCACAATACAGCGGGGCGCGCAGTTCGCATCCTTTGGTCGCTGCTCGCTGCGTCTGGTCCATGACCGCGGCCACAATCTCCTCCGAGGCTTCTCCTTTTTTCCAGTCATGCGGATCAATCTTGGAACCAACGGTGATGTATCCCAGGCTCTGCACCAGCTCCAGAGGACGCACCTGGTCGGCAACGTCAGGCTCTTGGTCGATCGAATAAGGCGGACGGAAGTAGATGGGCTTCACGCCGAGCTTGCTGGCAAACAATTTTTCGGTCAGACGCAGCTCCACAGTCTTCATGTAAAACTGCGAGACGTCACTGATGTCAGGATGCGTGAAGGTGTGGTTTCCGATGGCGTGGCCTTCCGCATAAATCCGCTGGGCCAGCCCAGGATACTTTTGCACTTCCAGACCAATCAGGAAAAATGTTGCCGGCGCATTTTCCTGCTTGAGAATGTCCAGAATCTTGGGCGTGTAGGTGGGATCAGGGCCGTCATCAAAGCTGATGGCCACCTGTTTGTCCTTCCAGCCGTTCTGGTTGAGCTGATAAGGCTCAGGCAGGATCGTCATTGTTTCCGCGCTGATCAGCTTGGTGTCGGGGTCGAGCGTGATCGCTCGCTGTCCCGGCTTCGGCTGGTGCTCGATGTACAGAATCTCCCCGTAGCCTTCCCGGTCAACATCTTCTCCGGCGGGCACGTTCTTCAACTTTTGCTCCGCGTTGGCTTCCGTCGGGTTGTCCCAAATCGCCCACAGAGAGCGGTCTTCCGATCCCAGGCGCCAAAGCGCAAAAGTGCGAATGCCGACGTCACGCGCCGCGCGCATCTCGTTCAGAGCCGTGACTGCGTCCAGAAACCAGACCTGGTGTTCCAGGCCGTTGTCTTCCACGTAAGCAAAGTGGGGATTGAGCGAATCCTCATCCAACGCCACGTCAGACTGCGACTCCCGGGCGTGGAGCCAGGCTTCCTGCACGTTGTTGGTATCCACGCTCGTGACAGTTCTTTTTTTCCCCTTAATCGCCCAGTCGTAACCGTAACTGCCAATGGCACAGATGATCTTGGTCTTAGGGATGTCCTTTAGGGCCTGCTTCAGATTGGCCACAAACCAGTCCTGCGCGGCCACCGGGCCAGGAGCACTTGTTACCTGGTGCTGGTCATAATTCATGATCACCAAACCGTCAGAGTCGGCGGCAAGGCGGGCGTAGTCATAATCCTGGTCGGCAACCGGGACGTTGATATACAACTTCAGGCCGCGCGCATGCAAGTCCTGCCCCAGTTCTTCCACCAGAGCGCGAAATCCGGGCTGGGCCTGAAGCGGAATTTCTTCAAAATCAAGGGCTGCTCCTTTAAACCGGTCGCTGGCCAAAAACTGTAGAAGTTGCGTGCGGAAATTTTTCCGCGCGTCTGGATCATTCAGAAATTGCCCGACATTCGTCAGCCATTGTTTGTGTCCGGGATCAAAATTGTTGATCAAGGGGAAGACCTCGACCTCCGCTTTCTCCGCTTTCAGAAAGGGCATCACGCGGTCATCGGTGGAGTGCACGGCGCCGTTCTGGATAATCGGGAAGAGCTGGTTGTTCTCATCCGCACCCTGCATATTGCCGTCCGGGGTGAGCACATGCAGCCATTCGGGGAAAAGGATATCGATCTGCGGATAATATTCCTTCAGCGAAACAAAGCTGGCGGCGTCCCAGGTGACGTAGTAGGCGGCGCGAATTCCTTCGTCGGTATTCAGCACCACTTGTGAAGGAGCAGCTTTGGTCTTGCGGTGCGTGTTTTTGGCTTTGGTCGGGCGGCGGTGTTCCCGTTCCTTCAATGTGCGCAGACTGCGCTTCTGTTCCGGCAGCAGGATGTGAGGTAATGGCTCCGACTGAAAAAAGACCGTAATAATAAAGAAGACTACCAGTCCGCTGATAATAGCGCCCAGCACACTAAAGAGGACGCGTAAGCGCCCCCATCGCTTCCGTTGCGGATCATAAAAGACTGGATTTACCATGCTGGAAACTGTTACCAACTATCGTAAGCGGCCCGGCACAGCAGGTCAATGTACGCCGAAGGCACCCGGCAATCGGCGCCCGGAAGTTGGACACCCTGGGGAATGCGGCTTACACTGACTTTTCCTTCATGAGAGAACTCCTTTTAATGGTGCGGCGGAATTGGCTCTTTTTTTTGCTGGTCACACTTGCCGCTATCGCGCTGCGGCTCTTCTTTGTTTTCCGTTTTCCCCATGTGGCCGGTGACACGCTCATTTACGGGGACATCGCCAAGAACTGGCTGCACCACGGAATCTACGCGATCAGCGACGGCGATATCGTGCGGCCCACGCTCATCCGTTTGCCGGGATACCCCGCATTTATGGCCGCAATGTTCACCGTTTTCGGGCGGGAGCACTACACCGCGGTGATGATTGCCCAGGCGCTGATTGATACCAACACCTGCATGGTCATTGCCGCGCTGGCGCTGCAACTGATGAACACGCGCGCCGCCAAGGCCGCTTATCTTCTGGCCGCGCTCTGCCCTTTTACCGCGAACTATGTTGCTTCTCCTCTGACGGAAACTCTGGCCATCTTCTGTACCGCCCATGCGCTTTACTACGGCGTATGCGGGCTGAAGGCGCTTACCCGGAGCGAGTCAGGACTGCGTTTCTGGTTCTTTGCCGCGCTTTGGACGGCGGCGGGAATCTTTCTGCGTCCCGATGGCGGCCTTGTGCTGGCCCCGCTGGGTTTGGCGCTGCTGGTCTTGCTCTTCCGTCTGGCCAACAAGCGGCAGGTCGCTTTGGCTGGCGTGTTGTTCGCTGTAACCAGTTTGTCACCGCTGGTGCCTTGGGCGGTTCGCAACTGGCGAACGTTCCATGTCTGGCAGCCGCTGGCCCCCAGATACGCCAATGATCCCGGCGAATTTGTGCCCAACGGTTTTAATCGCTGGGTGAAGACCTGGATGGTGGATTATGTTTCCGTGGAAGAAGTGTACTGGAAGGTCTCTGGAGAGCCGCTGGAGGCCACTAAACTTCCTGAACGCACCTTTGATTCACGCCAGGAATATGACAGAACGCTCGATCTGGTTGCCCGCTACAACCAGCAGCTGAACGTCGATCCGGAGATGGATGCGGAGTTTGGACAGCTCGCCCAGGAGCGGATAAAGCATGGTCGCTTCCGTTATTTCATCCGGCTGCCGGGCATGAGAGTTGCCGATATGTGGCTGCGTCCGCGCACGGAGATGCTGCCGAATGAGAGCCGTTGGTGGGAGTTCGAAGAGCATACCGACGAAAGCGTATTCGCTCTGTTCTGGGCGGCGATCAATCTGTTCTACCTGCTGGCTGCGTTGCTAGGCTGGTTGCGATGGCGTCTGGGCATTGCCGGCCTGGCGCTGATCGGTTTTGTTCTGCTCCGGTCAGCATTTCTAGGGACCCTGGAAAACCCTGAACCGCGCTATGTTCTGGAATGCTTTCCCGTATTGCTGGCACTGGCGGGAGGGGCCTTCAGCAAAAACTCCGTGGGCCAGCAAAACACTCCAGCGATCGTTCCAAGCAAATAAAAAACTGGGCGCATAAAAAACCCGCCGGCTTGCGCCGGCGGGCTAGATCAGAGTTCGATCTTGGGTTAGTTAGAAGGTGAAACGTCCGCTGATGGTGAACACGCGGCCGTTGGCTGCGGTCTTCGAGGGGTCATTGAATCCGAGCCCAAAATTACTCGTAGCCGGACCCAAGCCAGCATCTTCCAGGTTGGGATCGATGCTGGTGAAGTTGAAGTGGTTGAGGGCGTTAATTGCGCTCATACGCATCTCAAAGTTTTTGTTTTCGCCAATCTTGATGTTCTTGAAGAGAGTGGCGTCTACCCTGTTGGAAATAGCATCATTCAACCCGTTGCGGGGAGCGTTCCCGAATGGAGTACCGAAGAACTGTTGCGCGGTATGCATGTTGATGATGTAGCGAACATCGTTGGTTGTGATGGGTACAAGGTTCAATACCAGCGGGCATGAAAGCGTTCCAGTACCGCGGAGGAACCCGCGCGGGTCACACGTTTGCGGAGCATTCAGCGCGTTGAAGCTGATCAACTGGCCGGGCCCACCAATCGCATTACACTGCGCGAGCGTGGCGCCGATGGCCACACGCACGTCACCGCAGAAGGCGCCCACAGTGTTGGCGGGAGCGTTCCGGTTGCCAATGAACGGCCGAGCCGGATCACCTACGAACGCGACCGAATAGCCGGTATCAAAGTAGTTTCCGAGAGCGCCAACGTTGGAACGGATACCAGTGGTGTTGCTGGTAAACACGCCACCCTGGCGGGGAGTGAAGGGCTGGCCGGAGCCGTAAACGTAGCTGGTGGAGAATGCCCAGCCGCCCAGAACGTGACCCAATAATCCATGCTGCTCTTTGAAGAACGGAATGTTCTCTGTGAGAGACACGGTGAAGGCGTTGGGAATATTCAGGCCGGAGAGGGCACGCTCTTCGTTTCCGGTTTTGAACGGGTTCTGCGCCGCAAACTGCGTATTGCCCGCGGTGGCGGTAGCGAAGATCTCGCTCACGTTGTCCAGGTTCTTGCTGAATGTATAACCGGCCCGAAGGGTCAGTTGCTTAAATAGATTGTTGGCGCGGAACTCAGTCTGCAAAGCGTTGTAGGAAGAGAACCCGCCGTTGTTGCGGGCACGTACAACACCCAGACCGCAAGCGACGCGACCCACATCCGTGGGAGTGAAGCCGAGTGGCCCGCTCTGGGTGGTTGCTGCGCAAGCCGAAGTTGGAGTGCCTGGAGGCAGCAACCCCGGGAAGTCCTGCAACAGGCCATGAGCGGCTGCGGTACCCAGGTAGGGGTTCGCGTCAATTGTCTGATACAAGTCCCTGCCCAGGTTTCCAACATAGCGCGCTTCGAACACGGAGTTCTTGCTCAGTTCACGCTCAAAGCCGAAGCTCCAAGAATGTACTTTGTCCGGACCAAGCCCCTTGCCCCCGCTACCAAGAATGGTTTCGTTCTGGTTGCGTGGATCGAAGGTATTGTTGGCGATAAAGGAGGCCAACGCCGTACGCACGTTGGGACCGGTCGGGTTGGCAGGCATAGTGAATGACGGCGAGACTATGGTCTGCAGGAAGCCAAAGGGCGACGAGGTTGAGGTGTTCAGGAATATGTTGTAGAACGGCGGGTCAAACAGCATTCTGTAACCGCCGCGGAAAACCGTCTTGCCGTGGCCGGTCATGAAGCCACCCCATTTCGGCGAGTAGGCAAAGCCGACGCTGGGGCCAAAGCTGTTCTTGACCGATGGATTCGGGGGATTGGTCCTGACGGACAGAGGCAGACTCTGCAGCCAGAAAGCCGTCGCCGGATTGGCTTCGCGCTTGTTGGTTACGTCGGTGAAGAGCTGCGCCGGATTGCCATAGTACGTCCAGGTCAACCCCAGGTTCAAAGTCAGGTTCTGGCTGATCTTCCAGTCATCGCCGCCATAGAGGAAGGTATCGTACTCGCGGAAGTCGAGCACCGTATTGCCTTGGGCAATGGTAGCGCTGCTGAGAGTTCCAGCCACATAGCTGTTGAGGCTGCCATACGCAAACTGACCGTTGACGTTGGGCAGGAAGGTGTTGGGTGAGCGCTGGTACGTCCAGTTGATGCCGCCCTTGAACGAGTGCTTACCCTTCACATAGTTCCAGTTGTCCTGCGCCTGCCAGGTGTTCACCAAGCGCCCTTGGGGCAAGTTGGTGGCCGGGCCATAACCGACGGAACTTCCGATCGTTATGTTGGCCAGCGCATTCAGTATGCCGCCCTGGTCGGGTTCCAGAGTGTTGCCAATAGTGTTGCCGCCAAAATTAACATTCAAACGGCCATAACCAATACGCGCTTCATTGACCATGTGGGCGGTAAGGTTGTCGGTCCAGCTGACGAGCGTTGCCTGGCTCAGCGCGGTGGTGTTTTGTACCCAGCCGGCAGGGCCATTGTCGTTATTGTTGAATGTGTTGTTTCTATTGAAAAGGTAGCGGGCCATCAACGTGCTTGCGCCCATCTGGCCATCAACCCTGATGGGGAAATTAAAAGCGTGACCAGGAGTCGGGAGCGTACGGAATACTCCAGCAGTCTGAACACCCGGACAGCCAACTATTGTGTTATTGAGGCCAGGGGTGGTGCTAGGCGCCGGGTTGCCAGCACTGATACCGTAGGGCCCGTATTTGGCCAAAGCGGCAACCTGCTGCGCCTGTATTCCCGAGGGGAAGCAGGAAGCTAGTGTTGCCAAGCCAGTCGGAGTCGGCGTAGTGGTATTGGTCAAAAAGGTGCTGTTGCCAGAGAACAGGTCGCTGTTGAAGCCGCCGAAGATGAACCACTTGTTCTTCAGTATCGGCCCGCCAATGGTCCCACCGCTGAATTCCTCATTGCTGCGGTTGGGACCGCTCTGCGGGTTGCACTGCGGATTGTTGAGGTTCGTGCATTGTACGTTCCCAGGGGTGTTCGTTCCAGTCTTGTTCGCGTGCCTTCCTGCGTTGCTCAAAGCATTGAAGAAATTGCTGAACTCGGTGCCATATACCGAACCGTGCCAGGCATTGGTCCCGGACTTAGTGATGAGGTTCACCACGGAGCCGGCATTACGTCCATATTCCGGTCCAAAGTTATTGGTGACGATCACATATTGCTGGACGAAGTTGGTATCAGACACAAAAAGTGCCGGGCCGCCGACGCTGTTGTCGTTGTTGTTCTGGCCGTCCACTTCCTGGTCATTATTGCGGCCGCGCAGGCCGTTGCTGGAAAAGCCGCCGCCGTTGGTGTTGGAGAAGTTGTCGCTGCGGGTGGCTACCACGCCCGGCACAAACAATGCCAGACGGTCCATGCCCTGGTTCTCTTGAATGCCGGCGAAAGTGCTGAGTGTTTGACCGGAGAAGGTGGCAGTGATCTGGGATTGAGAGGTCTCAATCAGAGGCGCTTCAGCGGTGACTTCAACCGTGGTTGAGGTGTCGCCCACGGACAGATGGATCGTGCCCAAACCAGCATCCCGCCCGGCATCGACGATCACGCCCGTCGAAGAGGTGGTCTTGAAACCTTGCGAGGTGACATCAAGGTTATAAGTTCCGCTGGGTAGCAGGTTTAAACGGAACAGACCTGAACTGTCAGTCGTGGATGTAAAAACTACTCCAGTTTCAACGTTTTTCGCTTTTACCTGTGCACCAGCAATAATCGCGCCTTGAGGATCGGTCACTGTGCCCGAAATCGAGCCTTTGATGACCTGTCCCACAGACGGGATGCACCATGCCAATGCTAAAGTAATCGCGAACACAACCGCGATATAGCGCAGCTTTGTATTCATTTCTCTTCTCTCCATTTGGTTGGTGAAATGACAACTGAGGGGCTCGATCTTGACCTATACCGGAACAAGCAATTCCCCCCGACCACTTGCCCCTATTTACCAATTAATGGCAATCAGAGTGCCACAAGTAGATCTTTTAAAATTAACAGCTTACAGCCGTATGATGCGGTCTATATCCCTATTTCTGGATTTTCTTCTGATGGACATTCCAAATTCAGAATACTTTCCGGCCTGTCTGCCGTCCATTGATTCTTAAAGAAATCATAGCGCCTATCCTTACCATTTAAGGCAGAGGGTCGATTGTCTCTTCAAATTGTCCACTCTTATCTAGGAAGAGTCCGGATAGTGAAGAGTCCGGACATTGTTGACTCCAGCTTCAATTGCCCATTACCGCCTGCCTAGCAAGGCCCATCTCATTCAAGGCCTGGACCGCTTAAATAAAGCCATTCCTTCCTTTCAAGGACGCGTTCCCCAGTCCAAAGACTTGCGGCGGCAAACTCTGTTTCCCAAATATGCGAACCAGTTTTTGATTACTCGCCGATGCATGGCAAAAGCCGATAATTTCACCTGAGTAGATCCTCTCAAATCTGCCACATTCGACGACTCGAAGTGCACTAGGTTCGATTAGAACTTGAGTTCGCTAAACCCTGGATTCGCTAAAATCTGGTTCGCTGAAATCTGGGTTCGCTAAAGCTAAATTTCGGTTCCTGAACCTCGGTTTGGCTAAAGCGATTTTCGTTCCACGCAGTAATTCCGTCCACCTTTGTCTAGTTTCGTGTGCTTCGCCGGAAAATCCTGGCATGATTCTCGTGTAGTGATAACCCTGTTAGAGATTGTTGTTTCCCAATATGACACTTTGGTAGAGAGTCCGGGGTAACGGAAACACTTGACAACCTGTGGGGCAAGCTTAGAATATCCGCAATTCGTGAGCAGGCATTTTGTAGCCACTGCGCCTTGATCCGAATATGAACTCGAACCATAATTCACCTATCGCGAAACGACCTCCCGAACCAGCAGCCATGGAGAAGATCTGCAGGCATCCGCGTGTGCGCGTTGTGGCCCGCGACGATGACGCCGAATTCGTTGAATGCCAGGAATGTGGCGATGTTTTTGAATCCAGTGAATTCAAAGACATGTCCATTGAAGAGAACATCAAGCCCGAAGAAGCGGAAGAGGCCTGAAGTTTTTCTAAGCACTGGCGACCCCAGAGGCTCTTGTCTCAACAAGACGCATTCTCGTGCGCGCAAGAGTTTGGTTGCTTTGGCTGAGTTCATCGCAAAGGCAAAGATGCTTCGGCGGAAAATTCAGCGTCAGCAAAATTTCGTACCAGCAATTTAGGATAAGCCGCGGCGGCAATCATGGCAGCGTTGTCCGTTGAAAGTTTGCGCGACGGAAAATATACCGGCAAGCCTTCCTTCGCTGCTTCCAGGGCAAACGTCTGTCTCAATTCGCTATTGGCTGCAACGCCGCCGGTAACAAAGAGCGTGCGCGCTTCGCGTTCCCGCGCGGCCTGGAGCGTCTTGGCCACCAGGTCTTCCACTACCGCGCGCTGAAACGATGCAACCAGATCAAGGGTCTTCTTATCGCAGTGCGGCAACACGTCGCCAACCGCGGACTTGGGCATCGCCGCGAGCGCTTTTTGGCGCGCAGCAATGGAGCCGCGCATGTCTTCCAGCTCAACATAGCGCAGCACGGCGGTCTTGATGCCGCTGAAAGAAAAATCGTACGGCGTCTGCTGATCTTTTGGGGTGCCGCGATTGCGATGCTTGATCTGCGCCGGCCCAAACTTCACCGCGCGCGGGTCACCATGCCGCGCCAGTGCGTCGATGATCGGCCCACCGGGATATCCCAGTCCCAGCAACTTGGCCACTTTGTCAAAGGCTTCGCCGGCGGCGTCATCGCGTGTCCGTCCAATGTTTTCGTACACCCAGCCATGCTCGCGCTGCTCCGCTAGGAACAAATGTGTGTGTCCGCCGGAGACCACCAGCGCCAGCAGCGGAAAATCAACTTTGAAGTTGCCTTTTTGCTTTTCTTCCAGAAGCACCGCGTGGATGTGTCCTTCCAGATGGTTCACGGAAATCAGCGGCTTCTTCAGCGCGAACGCCAGCGCTTTGGCATAGCTGATGCCGACCAGCAGCGCGCCGGCGAGCCCCGGCCCTTGCGTTACGGCAATCGCATCCACTGACTGGTAGCTCTCACCGGCCTCCACCAACGCCTGGCGCACCACCGGAACAATGGACCGCAGATGCTCGCGCGAAGCCAGCTCCGGCACCACGCCGCCATACGGCTGATGCATGGCGATCTGCGACGAGACAACGTTGGAAAGCAAACGCTCACCAGAGCGGACCACGGCGGCAGCCGTCTCGTCACAGGAAGTCTCAATTCCTAAAATGCAATCACCGGACATATATCTATATTATTGGATTCCGGAGCATTGAGTTCCAGAACGGTTCTGAATCAGATGAATCTCACGTCCGACAAAGCGCAGGAAGCCACACGCATCGTGCTCGCGCTGCGCGGCCACGGCTTTGACGCCTTTCTTGCCGGCGGCTGCGTGCGTGACTTTCTTCTCGGCCGCGAACCCGCTGACTATGACGTTGCCACCTCGGCAACGCCGCAGGAAGTCATGCGGCTGTTCCCGCAGACGTACGCCGTGGGCGCGCAGTTCGGCGTGGTGCTCATTCCCATTCGACGCGACGGCGACGGCGGCCCTGAAAACAAAGCTGACAAATACGCCATTGAAGTCGCGACCTTCCGCAGTGACGGCGCGTATTCTGATGGCCGTCATCCTGACCAAGTGCACTTCTCAAGTGACGCACAAACCGACGTCCAGCGCCGCGACTTCACTATCAACGGCCTGCTGCTCGATCCCGTCAGCCAGGAAGTCCTTGACTACGTCGGCGGCAGGGAAGATCTGGAACGCGGTGTCATCCGTACCATTGGCAGTCCGCATCAGCGATTCTCCGAAGATAAGCTGCGCATGTTGCGCGCCGTCCGTTTCTCTGCGCGCTTTGGTTACACCGTTGAGGCCCAAACGTTTGCGGCCATTCGCGAACTTGCGCCGCAAATCCATCAGGTCAGCCATGAGCGCGTCCGCGATGAAATCCTCAAGATGCTCACCGAAGGCCACGCGCGCCGCGCCTTTGAGCTGTTGGACGAAACCAACCTGTTGCAAGAGGTCCTGCCCGAGATCAAGAAGATGCAGGGCGTCGAACAGCCGCCGCAATATCACCCCGAAGGCGACGTCTGGGTGCACACGCTCATGTTGCTCGAAGGTCTTCCCGCCAACTGCTCCAAGACCCTGGCGCTGGGCGCGTTGCTTCATGATGTGGGCAAGCCGCCAACCTTCCGGCGGGCGCCGGACCGCATACGGTTTGATGGGCATGCGGAAGTCGGGACGAAGATGGCGGAAGAAATCTGCCGCCGCTTCCGCCTCTCCAATGACGAGACCGAACAGGTCACCGCGTTAGTCGCGAATCACATGCGCTTTGGCGACGTCATGCGCATGAAAGAATCCACGCTGAAACGCTTCCTCCGCCTGCCTGAGTTTGACGAGCATCTGGAACTGCATCGATTGGATTGCCAAGGCAGCCATCGCGACCTGGCGCTCTATGATTTTGCCCAAGAAAAACTCCGCACGCTGCCCGCGGAGCAAATCCGTCCTGCGCCTTTGCTCAACGGCGACGATCTGATCCAAGCCGGCTACCAGCCCGGCCCAAATTTCAAAGAGCTGCTGACCGCCGTGGAAGATGCCCAGCTTGACGGTGCGATCCACACGAAAGAAGAAGCGCTGGCGCTGGTAAGGGAGAAAGTGAAGGCGTAAGAGAGGGCTTTTTGCTCTTGGCTCTTGGCTTTCGGCTCTTGGCTTTTCAATTTTTTCTCCCGCCGTGCTCCACCGTCGGGCCGATCGGATCAGGCGTTGGCGAGGAAAATCTTTGGTGGGTAAAGTTCACAATCGATATCGCTCATCCTCTGGCTTGGCGTGTTGTTCAAGAGTTGGGGCACGTCTTGAACTACATGTCCATCAATGAAAGATTGCCTACGGTCTTTATGCCGGTTTCGCCGCCGGTCTACCTGAATGGCGGTCCCAGCGAGTTCTTGTCCTGGGTCATTGAATCCAAGGACGAAGACTTCAAACCCACAGACTGCGCGGAATGGCTGAAGGGGCGATTGCCCAGGCCTGTTGACGATCCAGAACGGTGGAAGATGGACGACGCTTAAGCTCAATACACAAAATTGAGAGCTCAATAGGAAACGTTTCTGTTTAATGCTCTAGACAAAACTGGGAGGAAACAACCCTCACACCTAAAATGGAATATATCGTCAGGGCCTATTGTGCCGCACCTACGGCGCTCGAATTTCTCAACACGCTTACCCAGGGCTCACGTGCCTGGGCTCAATAATTTCGCTCCTTGCGGAGCTGGGAAGTTAAATCTTTTGCATTGGGAGGACTCCCTGATGCGGCATGGTAGCGGAGGCCACACCGGGATCCTTCGACACGCCTTCACTCCCTGCGGTCGCTCGGACGGCTCAGGATGACAGAACTGCGGCAGCATGGCAGAGTTGGGCGGATCCGTGTTTATCTGCGTTGATCTGCGGTATGACTTTTCTTCTTTCTGTCCTCTAGAGCAGTAGGCGTTTTGGTGAGAATTCCCTGATGCGGCATGGTAGCGGAGGCCACACCGGGATTCCTCGACTTCCCTCAGTCGCTCCGCTCCTTCGCTGCGCTCGGAAAGACAGGGTTTAAAGGTTGTTATGGCACGAGTAAACTTGGTGCCCTGATACTTGTTTTGTTCCCGACTTAGTCCTTGTTTATCTGGGTTGATCTGCCGCAAGACTTTTCTTCTTTCAGGCAAAGTCAGAAGATTGGCTCGTCTTATTTTTTGGATCCCGCCTATTTTTTGACCTTAAGCGGGTTTAAGATTGTTGGGTTACGCGGAGGCCAGATCGAATGGCAAAATACTGCTGCCGCATTCTCCTCGTTGTCCTTGTTGCTGTCATTGGGCTCAGCGCGTCTATGCCCACCTTCACACTTTATCCAGCGCGTGATCCCGTCACAAAATATTATGATGAGGGTAAATCACACTTCAGTTTCAAGCGCGGCGCGACACAGGATGTCACCAGAAGTACAAAAGATTGGGACCTCAGCTACGCCGCCTGGGTCATGGATGGCGAGGACTGGTTTGGACTTCACTTTGGACCGGAAACCCGCTCAATCATTAGGGACCTGGGCAAGTTCACCTGGGATGACACTTACCCTATTCCTGTCCTGGAACCGCGCCCGCTGGTTGAGAAAGGGAAGAAATGGGAACCGCTACTCGTCACATCCGATCCGAATGGGGCGTGGACGCGTTCGGGAGAATTAGTCAAAGTTGTCCTTGGCCACATGTACCTTTTGCACGTGAAAGACGAAACCGCTGATTTTTACGTGATATTTCGTGTGGATGATTTCGAGCAGCAGAGGTGGTGTACGATTTCCTGGAGAATCATTCCCACTCCTGAACCTTTGGAAGAGAATCAACACTGAGTTTGCTGTCGGCAGCAATTCAACTTTCGTTTTTAAGCCACCCATTGTGAGCGCGGGCCTGCGGTTGCCTTAAAATGCAAAAACCTTACCACGGATTGCGCGGATGATCGCGGATTGGAACCTCAATCTTGCTTGCTGGTTCTATCCGCGTCTATCTGCGCCGATCTGCGGTAAGGTTTTTGCTTTTCTGGTTTTCGAGAGCTACAGTTCTCTAACTCAACATTAACTTCACTGCGACCTACGGACCGGTTTGCAGCGACACGTCGTCAACCACAAATGACGTTTGCAATCGGGAATCTTCCGCGCCGTGGAAGAAGATCTGCACCGTTTTCCCGATGTAAGCGTTCAGGTTGAACGAATGCTGCTGGTATCCCGCCGCCTTGTTCAGGTTGGAGAACGTAGCCAGGGTTTGCAGGGCCACTCCGTTGGCATCTCTGACCTGGACCGTCAAGGTATCAAAGATGCTCGTGGTGCTGGTTTCAGCGCTGTCAATATGCAGCCAGAAACTCAGCGTCGCGGATGTGGCCGTGGACGGTATGCTCACCTGCTGGAGCAACGTGTCCGAGACGGTGGTGCCCCAGCCGTTCATCCAAGCGTCGAATGTGCCGGAGTGCGGTGGCTCAGAACTGGAATTGTTGATGACGTCAACCGGCGTATGCGTTGAAGTGACGACCCAGGGTGAAGGATTCACTGCGCCACCTTCAAATCCACGATTGCCAATCAGTTCGGTGCCGGGAGTGGGCGTTGGGGTTGGCGTAGGAACTGGCGTTGGGGTTGGGACAGGTGTTGGAGTTGGGATCGGTGTTGGAGTTGGCGTGGGTGTTGGTTTTGGTGTAGGGGTCGGAGTTGGTGTGGGTGTTGGCGTTGGAGAGCCGCCCGTTGCGTTTGCGATGAACTGTGCCAGGCGGACACCGCCGCGCGCAAGCTGCATACGCACTACAGGGGTGGCATTGGCTTTGTAAGCGGCCGTGATGGTTGTGGTCCCGCTCGTCGCGATGCCGGCGTACGCCACGGTACGCGCAAGCTGGTTGGCCTGCAAAGACCATGCTTCCGGCGTGATTTGCGCTTCCGCCTGCGCCGCGGCGATCTCCGGGCTCAGCGCGTTGGAAAGAGCAATGGGATCGGAATTGATGTCGCTGACCAGGTTGGCATCCCAGGCATGGTGGAGGCTGGTGGTGCTTCCGTCAATGCTGACCTGTTCGGCGTTGCCGCCGGCGTCACTGCCGCGCGTGGCTGAGTGCAGAGGCTGGTGAACATCACCGATGAAGTGGACGATAAAGGAAAGTGCCTGTAGACGCTCCGCGTTGGATTGCGTTTTATCGGCCAGCACCGCGCCCCAGCGGTCAATCTCCGTGAGCACGCAGTTATTCGCGCAGGCGGTCACAACGTCCGCGTGCGTGGGATTGGTGATGGTGACCGGAATATCAATGAAGTGCCAGGAAGAAGTATTCGTGGGCGGCGTGGGCGTGGTAAATACTTGCTTGCAGTTGGCGCTCATGGCCGTGCCGCTCGATTGGAATGCGCGCAACTCGTCAGGACAGGTTGAGATTTGCGCCAGAGATAAGATTGCCCAGGATGGTCTGCACCGGCGCAAACTTTCCTGATTGAACCAGCAACTGCTGGGCAATATTAGCGACTGTTTGATGTCCTTCCGCTGACCATGCGAACAACCAGACACTCGTGAGAGCGAGAGCGGCCATTGCAACCAACTTGCGTAAGCGTGCCTTCTTCATCTATTTCTTTCCTCCAGATCTTTAAGCTGTTTGTGGGGCTTCCAGTCCTGGCTGCTGTCCGCCCCCGCTATGAACATATAGCGGCAGAGCCATTTTCTTAACATTAAATGGTGAAACTTTGGTTAATTCGTAGATTTTAAGTTTCAAAATGGGAAAGCATGGAAGAGCGAGGAGAGATCAAAATCAAAGCGCACCACGGAGACGCGGAGACGCGGAGACGCGGAGAAAAATCTCATGAAGCAGAGACAGAGGCTACTTACTGCGGATACACGCGGATGAGTGCGGATTACTGGGAATTGATTTTTTCGGTTGCCTGGTAATTCCATCCGCATTTGGAGCAATGCGTTTGCCGGGCCGGGATATTGGCACCACATTCCAGGCATGTAATGGGTTCAGGCTGCGACTCCCGCAGATTGAAGCCGGGAGGCCGGTCTGTTATCCAGTAGACCCCTCTGAACATGCTGGTCCTGCACGAGGCAGTGATGGTCTTGCCGTGCTGCGTCCTGTAGGTCACAAGGTAAGCGCGATCACGGCTCGCACGCCATCCCCCTAGATACTGCGTGGTGATCTTAAGGACCTTGCCTCCGCTGTGTTCAACGTGCTCCCGGATGCGCTGATGGTCGATGCGATCAATGTACTTGCTGACTATGATCGCAACACCGATTAGCACAACCATCAGGACCACGAATGCTAAGTCATCCATAAGCGACTACGAAATGCGCTGGTGAATCACAGCTGCTTCGACCTTGTAGTTTAGATCAGAACCCCTGCCCGCGAATGATGCTGATGGCATCGGGAACACCGGGGCCGCCGCGACCCGCCGCTGCCTGTTCTTCGGTCTTGTCGCCTTCGCCGGGGGCAAGAAAGAGGTTCTCTTCCAGACCGTGCTGGCGGGTATAGAGATCATGATAACGCCCGTGCAGTTGCAGGAGTTCCGGGTGCGTGCCGCGTTCCACGATCTTGCCCGCTTCCACCACTAGGATCTGGTCGGCTTGGCGAATGGTGGAGAGCCGATGGGCGATCACAAACGTGGTGCGGCCTTTCATCAGGTACTTCAGCCCGTTCTGTATGTACGACTCTGATTCGGAGTCCAGGCTGGACGTGGCTTCATCGAGAATCAGAATTCTGGGATTGGCCAGCACGGCGCGGGCGATGGATACGCGCTGCTTCTGTCCGCCGGAAAGTTTCACGCCGCGCTCGCCGATGATGGTGTCATATTTCTCGGCAAAGCGGCCGGCGAACTCGTCCACGTGGGCAATGCGGCAGGCTTCCATGATCTGTTCTTCGGTGGCTTCGGGGCGCGCGAAGGCGAGGTTTTCGCGGATGCTGCCATCGAAGAGAAAAGAATCCTGCAACACCACGCCCAGCGCCGGACGATAGGAATCCAAGCGCACATGGCTGAGGTCGGCGCCGTCAACCAATACCCGCCCTGATGTTGGTTTATAAAAAGCCGCCACCAGCCCGATCATGGTGGACTTGCCGGAACCGGAAGATCCCACCAGCGCGGTAACGCTCCCGCGGTGCGCCGCAAAACTTACGTCTTCCAGGACCGGCTTGCCTTCTTCATAAGAGAAATTCACGCGCTCAAAAGCGATATCGCCTTCGATTTCCGAGAGAACAACAGTGCGCTCCGGATCACGGTCCTCTGGACGCTCGCCCATGACTTCGCGTGTGCGGTCCAGCCCGGCCAGAGCTTCGGTGATTTGTGTTCCGATGCTGGCAACTTGCGCCACCGGGGCCACAAGAAATCCCATGAACATCATGTAGCTGAACAGGCCGCCCAGGGTCATGTGGCCGGCAACGATCTGGCGCGCGCCGATGTACATAATGATGGCGCTCACAATCCCAATCATCACGGTGGACAAAAGCCCCATCAGCGAAGTTGCCGTGAGCGTCTTCAGGACATTATCCAGAAGCCTCTGCACGCCTAAGCTGAAGACACCGGCTTCGCGCTCCTCGGCGTGGTAGCCCTTCACCACGCGGACGCCACCGAGCGATTCCGTCAGCCGGCCGCTCACTTCAGCATTGATCTTGCCGCGCTCGCGGAAGATAGGCCGGATGGTTTTGAACGCGCGTCCCAGAGCAAAGGTAAGAATGCCAAGAAAGCCCAACGCGACCAGCGTCATCCACATATTGATTTTCAGAAGCAATATCAGGGCCAGCGCCGCTGTGACCAGTCCGCCAACGAACTCCATCAGGCCGGTGCCAATCAGGTTGCGCACGCCCTCCACGTCACTCATGATGCGGGACACCAGCGCTCCGGTTTTGTTGGCGTCATAGTAGCCCACGGACAGCCTGCCGACATGCTCCTGCACTTTGCGCCGCAGCTCGGCAATCACGCGCTGGCCTTCCTTGGACAATAGCTGCGTCAGCGTGAAAGAGGTAATGCCCTGCACCAGCGTGGCGCCCATGACCGCGCCCAGCAAAGGGAGGAGCATGTTTAGATGGCGCTGGCCGATTACATCGTCAATCAGGAACTTGGTGGAAAACGGAAGCACCAGGCCGCAGACGCGATTGAACAGGAGCAGCACCAAGCTGCCCGCCAGCAAGGCCCGCCGCGGACCCACCAGCTCCCAGATCATCGGCATCACGGACTTGAGCTGCTCGACGGCGGATTTCTTCTTCGCGTCAGGTTGGCTCTTCGGGTCAGCCGTTTTTTTCGGATCAATCGTTATTTTCGGGTCAATCGTTGTTTTCGGATCAATCTGTGCGGCCAAAGGGACTACTCCATCCAAAATAGACTTCTTGGGTTCTTAAACTAGATTACAGGTTTTGCCGTTTGGCTTCTAAATTTCTTTATTTGAGCGGTTCCAGAGTTGCTGTGCTGGAAAAGCTCACCGCCGGGGGCGGCGGTGCCACACGACTCTAGGAGTACCAAGCACTATGGACAACGAAAGTTTTGTGGCCCAGCCGCCCTCGGCTGGGTTTAGACACCATAAAACTTAGGGTACACCAACGTAGGAACCGC
>Ga0137407_10000204_pt1 | contig 42660 bp, 56 predicted proteins | sample CZOMad2_2_16fung_FD_108410 | JGI IMG/M metagenome (GOLD analysis project Ga0137407, IMG submission 108410) | Vadose zone soil fungal communities from Angelo Coast Range Reserve, California, USA - CZOMad2_2_16fungal (Illumina Assembly) | ecosystem: Environmental > Terrestrial > Soil > Vadose... | reverse complement strand
GGCGCACTGATGGCGCTGGAGACTGGCCGCGACCTGGTCTCGCTGCTGATCCAGCGGGGCGCCGAGGGCGTGTCGCTGCGGGAGGTGGCCGAGCTGGACCCACGTCGCCTCCAGCACATGTACGACTCCTCCGACTTCGACTCGGACCGCGACCAGTCGGACCGGGTCTGGGATCTGGGGCCGCGTGGCATCGACGGGGAGATCCTGGAATCGGCCGCTCGCATGGTGGACGCGCTCCCCGGCGGAGGCGCGGTCCTGGAGTACGACAAGCCCGAGGGCGCGACCCTGTACGGAGAGGGCTCGCGGATTCAGCTGATCGGTTGGTCCGGGCTGCCGACGCGCAACCGTCTCCTGCCCACGCAGGAGGAACTGAACATCACCGATCCGGTCGAGCGGGCCACCGCCTTCCTCCTCGCGGGGGGAAGGTCCGGCCGGTCGGGTGACGACGCGGCCTACTGGTCCAACGAGACGGCAGGCATCTACACCCTCGACGCGCAGGCCCGGTGCTGGGCCGCTCTGCGCGAACGTGGCTGGGACATTCGCACCTACCGCCGCGGCCTGACGCCGGACTTTCACATCCAGGTCGCCGCGACGCCGGATCACCCCATGCGCCCGCCGGCCGATGCGCCAACGGACGTCGTGGAGCGCGAGGACTACCGGTGGCCCGAGCACTCGTATCGCTTCTCGGCCGCGCTCTGGGAAGCGATCCGCACGGCGGAGGCCAAGCCCGAGACGCGCCGGAACATCCTCGGCTCCTTCACGGGTGGCAGCGGCGCCATGAACCCGCTCCGGTCCTACGGCTCGCCGTCCTGGTACGGAGAGCCTGTGCCCGACGGCGAGGCCACGCGGCGGCGGGTGGTGGCGTGGGCCGAGCGCGGCGGTCACGAGGACGTGCTGGCCGCGGCGGCGCTGGGGTCGGTCGAGCTGATCCTGGCGGATGAGCCGGTGGGAGCGGTCGAGATCTCCGCGCGACTCGGCGTCCGCCGCGCCACGGTAGACCAGTGGGGCCAGCGCGGCCACCTGCCGGAGCCCGACTTCACCGTCGGCGGGCGCCCCGCGTGGCGCTGGAGGACGATCGAGGAGTGGGCCCGGCGGACGGGCCGGATGTCACAACCGGCCGCGAGCGACGCATAGGAGGCATGGCAATGAAGACGACCACGACCACCGCGTTCGCGGTCATGGATCGCGACTGGTCCGGCTACACGGCCCACGACACCGTCCGGGACCCAGAGGGCCGCATCACGGTCACCGTAGGCGACGAGGTGTACCAGGCCAGCCGGGTTATCCGGGAGGTGCCGGCGGCCTTCACTGAGGCCGAGCGCGAGTGGATGCAGTCGCACGGCACGGTCGTGCTCCACCGCACGTACAGCCTCCAGCAGGCGGACTTCGCCGCTGCCGGCTTCGACCTCCACCCGGCTCGGCCCGGCTCCGGGACCTACGCCGAGGTGGAGGGCCTACGGGCTGTCGTCTGCGTCGCCACCGAGGACCGCTACGGCATCTTCCCCACGTCGACGGCCGTGCGGCGGTACGCCACGATCGACGAGTGGCGGTCGTCCGAGGACGCGCCGCGGGAGACGGGCTGAATGGACATCGCGGCCAACCTGACGCCCCACGAGGTTGTCGTGCTCGCCGGCCCGACGCCTGAGCCCTGCGACAACGGGCTCGGGACAGTGCTGGCGAACGGCGCGCACCACGCCGTCTGGGCTCGCTACCCGAGCGCGGGGGAGGCGCGGGCAGAGGCTCGCCGGGAGCGGCGCGATCACGTGTACGTCGCGGACGACGCTGGCGGCCCGGTCTTCGTGCCGGTCAACCGGGTGCGGTTCGGCGACGTGGACGGCCTGCCCGAGCCGACCATCGGAGCCGCCTACATCGTCTCCCGAATCACGGCTGAGGCTGCGCGAGCCCAGGGCCGCCCGACCGCTGACTTGCTGATCCCCGACGACGTCGTCCGGGGCGCAGACGGCCAGCCCGTCGGCTGCCGCTCGTTCTCGACCCTCTGACGGCGCTGCGGCTGGAACGGGGGCTCGGCTGGCGGGGCATGGCCAGCCTCGCTACCCCGCGGGCTCGCGGCGGCGGAGCGGGAGGGGTAGGCGTAATCCGCGCGATGCGGAGCCCCAGTCGGAACCTACTCCGTACTTGACTTCCCGCGCGCTATCACGCATAATCGTGGCTATGCAGAGCACCGTACAGGCCGACAAAACCGAGCAGGCGAACCTCGCTCGTTTCCACGGCGCCGAGATCCCGGAGGGATTCATCGATCGCGGCATGGCCATCAGGCTCATCCGGGACGCGCTGAAGCGGCGCTCGGGTCGGCCGTGGTCGGTGACGGGGGGCCGAGGGACCGCTTACGGCTGGCTATCCATCATGCCGATGCCCGCCCGCCGCGTCTGCCGGCACCAGTTCGACGGAGCCGAGTGCCCGAGCCCAGAGCAGTGCGCGGAGCACAGGCGCTACATGAGCGATGGCGACCGCGCCGAGCTGGCCAGGCTCCTCGGGGTCGAGGATGTGCACTTCCAGGGCCAGAGCATCCCGAGCGGTACCGCCGACTACCTGCTGTGGATCGCCCGAGCGCAGACCGGCAAGTCGTGCGGCTTCCACGCCGCGCCGAGCTGGGACTGAGCCGGTGATCTCCCTGGCCCGCGCCGTGCCGCTAACCGAGCCGCGACTATCGCAGTCGCAGCTCGCTCGGCACGCGGCGGCCGGCACGCTCCGGGCGGTGAAGGAGGCCGGCGCGTGGTTCACGACCGAGCAGGCGATCGAGGAGTTCAACGCACGGCCACGGCGGACAGGGCCGAAGGCGGGGCGACGGCAGCGCGGCAAGCGGGAGGCGAAGCGATGACGACGGCGACCACGATGCGCTGCGGCTGGGGCAGACGGGCGATCGACCCCTTCGCGGACCCCGAGTCGCACACGCTGGACGCCGCGTGCGGCCGGCGGACCGAGACGATCTACGACATCTTCGGCCGGCTGGTTCCGGTGTGCGATGGATGCGCGCCCGCGGCGATCCGGGTCGGAGCGGTCCCGCTGTCGCAGGAGGAGAAGTAGCCATGGCACTCACCGCCCACACCCAGGACATCCGGCCGCACGAGCGCGACTTCCTGGCCGGCGACCTCGTGAGGCGCCGGACGGCCCGGCTGGCACGCGGGAGGTCCGGCGATGGGAGGTTCTACGACTTCCTGGCGCTCCAGATGTCGCTCACCGAGACGTGCAACCCGGCCGCCTCGCGCTCCTACCACGGGCTGCTGGAGGAGTACGTGCGGACGGGGACCATCGCGGCGACCCCGCCGGTCGAGGCAACGCGATGAGCACGACCGACGACGACAGGGTCGAGCGCATGTGGGCGCTGCTGGTGGACCACGGCGCGGGAGCCCACCGAGCCGGCGTCGTGGTCTCTGACCTCGGTCGCCAGCGCTGTCCGGCCTGCCGCGCCGATGCGGGCCTGGAGATGAACGAGATCGCTCGGGGTCTGCTGGGGGACTTCTATCAGGCTCGGGGCGCGGGAGGCATGAGCGTGGCGACCACGGCCCGCGAGAAGCGTTGCCCGGAGTGCAAGCACCCGATGATGTCCGGCCCGCTCCAGGTCCGGAACCCCCGCGACCCCGAAGGGCCGAAGATCACGGCCGCGTGGTGGTGCGCGAACTGCCACCACTCGATCGAGGAGCGGTCGGCCGAACTGGACATACCCGCGGGCTCCGTGGTTCGGCGGAACCTCGCCTACCACGTCATGGCCGGGAACGGCAAGCGGACGCTCTGCGGGCGCTGGCCTACCCTGGATTGGGACTTTGACCTGCCAGTCTCGCTGGCAGATTGCCCGCGATGCCTGGGGGCGCTGCGGCTGGGTCGGGAGCCGTGGAAGTCGGCGTTCCTCGTGCGCCCGCACCGCCGGTGAGGCTCCGGCCGCCCGCCCACGACGAAGAAAGCCGCCCGCTCGCGCTCAAGGCGCGAGCGGGCGGCTTTCTTCGTCTACCCAGGCACGGTGAGGTAGCCCGCCACCCTACGCGGGGCAGCGGGCCGAGACTGGGAGAAAGAGATTCGAGGTCAGGCCGGCGAGATGGCCGGCAACGCTCAGGCCGCGGCGCGAGCCCGAGCGGTCGCGTTCGGGGCCAGGAACACGAGCAGCGCCTGCAAGGCCAGCATCGCGAGCTGAGCCACCTCCGGGCCGGTGATGCTGCCGCTGAGGAGCATGGTCGAGAGGGCCGCCAGGACGGTGCCGCTGACCGCCACGAGCGCCTTGGCCGCCCACGCGAGGCCGGACGGCAGGTTGGGCACCAGCCACACGTTGATCGCGTTCGTGAACGCGATGGCGATCACGACCGCCTCCTGCGCGGTGATGCGTCCGTCGGTGAGCTGGGCGACGATGACGGAGAGGATCGCGGCCGAGATGGCGGCGATTGCCTTGAGGTAGGTCATGGGGTCTCTCCTCCCGTGGGGTCCAGGGAGCCGTACTTCCGCAGCGCGGCGACCCAGTCGAAGGCGACGGCGTGCTGCGCCTCGCCGAGTGCGATCGAACCGGCGCAGACATCGGCCCTGAGTCGGTTCTCCAGCCCGTCCTTGGGATTCGGCGTGCGCCCCGGCTCCGGCCAGAGGTTGTGCGGATCCCGGGGCGCGCCGCCCAGCTCGAGCGGGATCAGGTGGTCCTCCTCGTGGGCGCTGAGCGGGTCGGCGAACCCGTACTCCTGCATCTGCTGCCGCTTCAGGGGCTCGGTGTAGCTGACCGGCGGCCGGATGGTCGCTGTCCAGCCGGTCTTGCAGATCGTCGTCGCCAGGGTCGCCGGCGTGACGTCCGGGTTGGTCGCGCCCGGCGTGCAGGTCGCGTCGGGCAGCACCAGCAGCGGGCCACCGTCCGGGCGCGCGCGGCACGACTGGGCCGGCGTGGAACTCGGCGACGGGGAGTGGTGGCGCGCCGCGGAGGCGGTCGGACTCGGGGACGCAGGCGCCCCGCAGGCCACGATGAGCAGCAGGACGGTGACGAGCTTGAGCAGAGCGGGACTCCTTCGAGGATCAGGTGCTATCGGTGCCGCAGGGCTGCGCGGCCGAGGATGGTCGCGATCTGGATGGCGAGCACGACGAGGGCCGCCAGCCCGATGCCGGACACCAGAGCGACGTACCCGCCCAACTCGGTCGCCGGGATCGGTACGGCAGGCCGGATGACGGCGAACAGCCCGATGACGGCGTGGACGAGCTGGGCAATGAATGCGGTGGCGCCGATCCCCAGCCAGAGCCAGGCAGCCCCGCTGCGGGCATGGCGGAGGCGCAGGACCACGATCAGGTTGGCGGTCCCGTCGACGAGCGTGACGACCGCCAGAAGCACGCCGGCCACGCTGAGGGCGGTATAGATCCAGATCCCGACGCGGAGCGCCTCAGCCATCGCTGGTGGGCCTGCGTGCCAGGATGCGCAGGTCCTCCTCGACCTGCTCCCGTCGCTTCCGGTCGTCCTCCAGCCGCCGACGGGCTGCGGTCACGACATCGTCGTCGCCATCGCCCGGCCGCTCGGGTCGTCGCTGGAACAGGCGCTGGATCAGGTTCACGTGCGCCTCCTGGTTCGCGCCGGTGGCGGTCGGGACCCCTCGTGCTGCGCCAGATCGTCCTCCAGTTGCCGGCTCCGCTCCTCGGCCAGCTCCAGCTTCGCCGTCAGGGCGCGAATCCGGTCCATCGACTCCTCGAAGCGGACCAAGAGCCGTTGGTGCTCCGTCTCCTGGTCGAGGATCAGCGCGTCCCGCTTGGACCCCTTGCCCTGCTCGTCGAGCAGTGTCCGCCAGAGCGTCCGGCAGACCCAGGCGAGACCGGAGATCACCACCAGGGCCAGGCCACCAAAACCGAGGCGGTTCGCCAGATCCCCGAAGCCCGAGAGCCACGCCGGGTCCATTCATGGGGGCCTCACGGTGTCGGACAGCCCCGGGCCGGATGGCCGCCGGGGGAGGGGTCAGAGGTGCAGCGCCCACCAGCGGGCCGCGAGCTGGGAGGAGGTGGCCACGACCACGACGGCGGACACCACCACGCGGGACCAGGCGAGCTGGAAGCCGGTCGCCGAGGGCGTCACGCCCGGCCGCACCGCCCGGAGCACCACGGCGATGCTGACGACGATCACCACGTGCACCGTCATCAGGGCGACGCTGTTGGCGATCCGAGCGAGGACGTAGAAGATCTGGGTCCGACCATCTCGGCGAGCAGCCTCCCGCTCGACTTCGGTGGTGGCCGCGGCCTGCGCTGCACGGGCCTTCCGCAGGCTGATGCGGAGGTCGAAGATCGACTGCGGCAGGTAGACGACCTGGAGCGAGAAGCCGGTGATCGCCACGGCGACGCCGATCGCAGTGACCTGGGCGAAGGTCAGAATCACGGCCGCCGCTCAGCTCGCTGGTAGCTGTCCAGCTCCAGCTCCAGCGCGCGCTCCCGGCGCTGCCGGTCCTCCAGCCGCTCCCGGGCCTTGTCCACCGAATCGCGCGGCCGCATCGACGGTGGCCGCTCTCGCGAGGCGGACTTGAACCGGCGCCACAGGCCGAAGGGCCTGACGGCGACGGCGGCGCTCAGCCGGTCGGCGACCACGTCACGCCGCTCAGCCGGCCAGCCGCGTCGGCCCGACCCAGAGCCCATCGCTGACGTCCCAGTCGTTCTTCCAGACGCTCCCGCCGGCGCCGCCGTCCCAGCCGAAGCCGAAGACCTCCAGATGCGTCTCGTCGGTACTCCACCGGGCCGCGAAGACCGAGGCCCAGCGGCCAGGGAGGGGATCGTCGAAGGGGACCTCCACCGCACCCGGGGCGGTGAGCAGCGCATGGCGGAGCGCGCCGTCGGGCATGACTCCGAAGACGTCGTAGCCGCCGGATCGCCGCGGGATCATGAGGGGCATCTCGTCTCCTCGGATGGGGGTGGTCGACGGCGCCGGCGCCACCGAGCCACCGACGGTGAGTGCGCGCAGATCGGCGATGGTGCCGAAGAAGCGGTTGGCGTCGACCATGCCGCCGATCCCGGGCACCGTGGTCAGGCCCCACTGCTGCATCCTCGGCCGGCCGAACGCGTACGTCGGCAGCGAGCCATTGGCGTCCGGCCAGGCGTCCCAGAACGGGTAGCGCGTGCCACCCGTGTTGAGCGCCCGGGTCCGGAGGAACGAGTCGTAGCTGTACCACCAGCAGGGCACGCCAGCCAGCAGCTCCACCCGGTCGCAGAAGCGGTCGCGCCACGCCGCCAGCGGGCCGCGGCCGACCTCGAGGTCGAGCGCCAGCAGCAGGCCGCGAAGGTCGCTGACGACCGAGCGGACGACGGCGACGAAGAAGTCGGCCTGCGGCTCCGGCGGCCCCAGCTCGGGGCAACCGAAGGCGTAGGCGCCGGCGACGAGCCCATGAGCCCGGATTGAGGCCAGATGACGCTCGAATGCCGGGTCCACCCAGGCGTAGCCCTCGGTCGCCTTGGCCAGAGCGAAGGAGAAGCCGCCTCCGCCGCTGTAGACGCCCCCCTGCCAGCCGGAGGCGTCCCAGCCGGCCAGGACGCCGCTACCGCCCATCCGGTGCCTCCAGGGCCGCGTGAGCCGCTCGTACGGCCTGCTCGTGCAGGCGGACGCCCTCGTCGCAGGCGTAGAGATCGCGCTGCTCCTCAGGGCAGTCGGGCGGCGGCGGGCCGGGCGCGGCCTGGCACTGCTCGCAGCCCAGACGGTCAGGGGTGCCGTGGACATGTCGGCCCCAGGCGGCCTCGGCGACCGCGACGGCCGGATGCTGGAGGTGGGCGAGGGGATCGGTCACGGAGTCGGCTCTCGGGCCGGCGTGAAGTCCACGTAGAACTCCGAGCCCGGCTCGCCGAACAGGTCCACGACCTCCTGCTTGAGGCCGCTCATCTCGAGCTGGCCGGCCGGCGTGGCGGCGTAGAACGCCCGGTTCTCCTCGCCGCCACTGGTCACGGGCTGGAGGCGGACGGAGTGCCCGTAGGTGCTCCGGCTGATCTGCTGGACGCTGAACTTCGCTCGGATCATGGGGGGCAACCTCCGGGTGACGGCGGGACGGCCATGGGCGGCGTGCGGATCGGGTTGCCGCCCGGCGGACAGGTCGAGGTGGGCCGGAAGGGCGGCGCCAGCGGGCGATTGGGAGTGCTGCTGGCCGGTTCGGAAGGCTGTGTGGGCGTGGCCGGCCGTGGCGGGGAGGGTGCCGGGCTGTCGCAGGCCAGGGCGAGGAGGGCCATGGCGGCGAGGATGGCGTGGCTCATGGGGTGTCGACCGCTACGGCCCGGTCCACTGGACAGAGATGAAGTTCTTGCCCAGCGTGTTCACGTCGCCGACGTTCCCGCTGACGGTGGTGACCTCCTCCCACAAGCCGAAGGTGTCGCTGGCGGCAGCCTTGATCAGGGCGGTCACGATCGAGATCGGTCGGTTGCCGGCGGCGTTCAGGGTGGTGCCGCCAAAGTACGTCTGACTCCGGCTACCGGCCTGGCGGATGGAGGCCATGAGGGTCGTGTTGGTGTCGCTCTCCAGCCCGCCAGCGACCCAGTAGGTGCCGGGCACGGGGCAGGTGTAGAGATGGGTCGTGGTGTTGAAGTTGCCGTTGGGGTCGTAGTCGATCGCGTTGACGTTGATCAGGACCGGCGTCCCGGCCGTGAGGCTCTGGTTGTTGGCGGCGTAGCCATATGCCTTGAAGGGCACCCCGACGATCGGGCGCTTGTCCGTGATGTTGCCGCTGACGATCGTGGTCGCGTTGGCCGCAACCGCGATCTGGGCGAGCACAATGGCGTTGGCCGGGGTCGCGGGCGCTGCCGGGGAGCCGGCGGGCGTCCCGGTGACCACCGCCAGGATGAAGTCGTTGTTGGCGCCGCTGTAGGCTGCGTCGCGGACCTGGGCGACGACGATGTCGATGCGTGGGTTGGTGGCGTCCGAGGCGGCGATGGCCAGGTTCACGGAGGCGTCGTTGAGGCCGTGGTAGCTCCCTTGGCTCGTGGAGTTCTGGGTGCCGTTGATGAGGCACTGGCCGGCCGCCACGTTGACCGACATGTTCGGTGTGCCGTTGGCCGTGACGAGCATGTCGCCGACGACCCATGAGCGAACCCCCTGCTGGCCGAGATTCGCGAAGCTCTGGGCGCGGCGGAAGTTGTCGGCCGGGTGGCTGAGCGCCTGCACGGCGTACGGGACCGCGTTCGCAGTCACCTCCCGGCCCTCGTGACCCAGGCCGCGGACCGGGCGATCTGGGCGGGGTCACCGGTAACGGCGATGCGAACATCGGGCGGGTCTGCCTGGGCGGCCCAGACCCGCTCGGCCCTCTCGCCCTCGGCCTGGAGCACGTCGTCCGTCAGTTCGCGGACGCGCCGGCGCAGGTACGGCGGCCACCAAGAGCGCGGGCCGGACGGGAAGTAGGTGTCCGTCACGCCGCCCTCACGTGCTGTTCCCAGGCGGTCAGATCCGGAATCAGGCTCGCGCTCTCGAAGCGGGCGCCGCAGCGGCAGTGGACCCGCGGCTTGCCGTCGGGCCGCCACTTCCCATCGATCTCCTGCACGGCGTGGCGCTCCAGGTGGTCGGCGTCGATCCCCTCGGCCTCGGCCACGTGCTTCGCCCATGCCGCGAGCACGAAGTCGTGGTGTGCGTGGAGTCGAGCGCCGCAGCTGCACGGCCAGTCGACCTCGGTGACGATGCCGCCCGGCCGGATGTCGAGCGCCGACGCCGAGACGACCGCATCGCCAGCGACACCGACCGACTGCGCGCGAGCCGACGGCGGCAGGGCGGCGATCGTCTCCTCGGGCATCCCCAGTCGACGCAGCGTCTCCTCCCAATTCTGCGCAGGCGGGGCGCTGATCACCTGGGGTTGCAGGTGGGCGAGCACGACGACGTGATCGGTCAGGGCCATGGGCTCTCCGGTGGTAGGGTCGGCAGGTGACCGAACCGATCACGCTGTCGCTGGCTTGGGCTGCTCCGCGGGACCGGGTCGACCTTCTCGTTGAGCGGGACGGATGCTTCCAGGTCGTCACCGGCACGCCCGCGCCAGAGGCGCTGTGGCCGGGAGTCAACTCGCTGCCACCCGTGCCTGACGGCTGGCGCGTGGTTCTCCAGATAGCCGTGCCCGCCGATAGCGGCCGGCACGAGGTCGAAATCGGCCCGGCCGGCTGCAAGGTGCGCCGCCGCAATGGCTTCGGGCACTGGCCTGCGGCAGCGCCGCTCTGAAGGTCAGCTCCTGATGGCGAGCACGGTGTAGACGCCGGCGGCCGGGACGTTGGCGGCGGCGCTGAGGTTGGCGAAGGTCAGGGCCAGCGTGTCTGCGGCTGAGACCCGAGCGGCGACCATCGCCGCGAGGGCGGCCGGCGCCGGTCCGTTGACGAAGATCTTGTCTGCCGTGGTCAGGCCGGTGACGGTGAACGTCTGCTGCTGGAACCCGATCGAGGCGGCGCAGGCGGCCGGCGTCAGGGTCGGCGTGTAGACGGTGACCAGCGTCAGGGTGGCGCCAGCACCGACGACAAGGCCCCCGGAGCCGGTAACGATCCCGCCGGCAGCGATGGCCGCCGTGGCTGTGATCCCGCCCATGACGGTGAGAGCAGAGGCGGTCTGGCCGACCGCGCCAGGATTGACGTTCTCGAGGATCGCCACTCGGCGCTCCAGCGCCTTGAACGCGCGGACGAAGTCGTCCGGGAGCGGTGTGTAGCTCAGGGGACGGCCCCCAGGGTCAGCGTGACCGTCTCGGGAGCATTGTCCTGAGGGGTCACCTGGATCGTCGTGATCCGGTAGAAGGTCTCCAGGCCGGGCGCCCCCGCCTGAGCTGGCCAGCGTGGGTCGGTGATCCGGACGCGGACGTCGTCACCCGCCTTGTAGGAGCCCAGCAGCGGATCTTGGTTGGCGCGCACGTACAACTGCGGCAGGACGACCGGGTTGGCGTACGCCTTGACCGCCGCCACGGCGCGGGCCGCCAGCATCCCCGGGTCGGTCTGGTCCTTGGCCTGGAAGAGGTCCTCTATGAGCGGGTAGCCGCCGTCGAGGAGCGCGGTGTTGGTGTTGGTGGCGCTGACCATGTTCGTCCCGGTGCCAGCGCCCTGGACGTAGGCGGTGATGGCCTGGCTGGACGAGTCCTCCGGCCAGGTGTAGTCGTGGATATTGCCCGGGTACTCGAAGGTCCAGCCGGAGTTCTGGAACGTGACCCCCCGGCGCGGGTAGCTGAGCGTGAGCGTCTTGGTCGGGAGCCCCGCCACGTAGGCCACGTCGATCGCCCAGTCGAACCCGTTGTCGAGCTGAGCGAGGTCGGCGATGGCCTGGCCGACCTTCTTCCGATCGGTCGAGTTGTAGGTCACCGTGCGCAACACGCCGGATGTGTTGCTCGGGACCACCACGCCGATGGACCCGCTGGCGACCCCCTGGGCGTAGTTGACGAGATCCTGGGCGATGAAGAGCTGGTCCTGGTTGGTGTACGCCTTGGTGGTGGCGATGACTCTCTTCTGGCTGAAGTACCACATGAACTCGGAGGCCCGGATCGCGAGCATGAAGGTGCTGGCCTGGTATCCGCGCAGGACCACCACGCCGCCCCACACGAGTGTGCCGTCGCGATCCACGTAGACGGCCGTGCGCCCCGGCTGGGTGACCGTCAGGGGCTGCATGGCGGCGATCCGCGAATCAGCCATCAGCAGACTGGCGCTGAAGTCCCCAACATCGTTGAACTTCGAAGCGAATGTGACCCCGATCAGCGGCAACTCGCCCAACAGCGAGTTCGTGGCCAGGTCGTAGAAGCGGTAGCGGTAGACGGCCATGCGACCTCGCGAAGGATTGCGACTGGAGAGCGGGCGGGCAGGCCCTGGGTCGGAGCTCGGTCGGAGCGCAGGGAGAACCGCTTTCTCGTGCGGCGGCCCTCAGACCCAAGCGCTCTGGTAGGTGACCGTGAGCTGACTGGCTGATCCTGCGCCGTTGTTCCGGTAGCGAATTTGCTGCGAGGTACCTACCGCGCATGGTCCCGGGAGTCCGCCGGGGAGGCCGAACTGCTGGAGCGGCGCCGAGCCGGCCAGGAGCGCGTTGTACCGACTGGCGGTGCCGTTGAGGACGATGCTGGCTACCGAGGTCCCGGCGTTGGCGATGACCAGGGTGTCACCGCTGGCCAGCGTGATCCCGAACAGCAGCGACTGGCCGGTCGTCAGGTTGTCGATGATGGGGTTCGCCACCGGCCCCGCGATGCTGAAGTTGAGGGCCGTCTGGAAGTTGCCGGCATTGGTCAGAGTCAGCGTGCCGCCGCCGCCCACCGCGCCGAACGAGAGCGGGAAGGTGGCGTTGAACGTCATCCCGCCGCTGATCGCAGCGAGGCTGGTGACGGCCGATGTGACCGAAGGCGCGAACTTGCGGGGGTTCGACGCGATCATCTGGATGGTGGCCAGGCCGGTGGTGCCCGCCCACTCCAGCGTCCGCGGGATGTCGCGCTTGGACGGCCGGCAGAGGATCTGGTACTGGACCGCGTCGCCCAGTGCGTAGAGCAGCGGCAGTTCGACCAGCGGCTGGACGTTGATCGCGGCCTGGATCACGCCGAGGCGGCTCTCGTAGTCCGCGAGGCTGCTGGCCGGGATCCAGAACGCGAACTCGACGGTTCGGCCGCCGTGGTAGTCGATGCCCAGGAAGGCGCCGTGGTCGGCCGACCGACGCTGGTCTGCCTTGCGCACCTCGGGCAGATCGTCGAAGCCGGTCATCGCCTGGAGGTCGTATGCCGTGCCGGCGCCGATCGAGAGGCCGTTGTAGCTGAGCGTATACGGCGTCGTGGCCAGCGTCGGCACGTCAGTTGGTGGTCTTCAGCGCCCAGGCCATCTCGCAAGCGATCTCGTGAGCGCTGGCGTTGGGCTGGGTGACGTAGACGTTGATGGTCTGTCCCTGCTGCTGCTGGCCGGGGCCGAGCACCGTCTCGCCGCGACCGGTGCCGTTGTAGGCCAGGGTCAGGCCCGGCGGCAGGACGCCACCCTGGTCGAATGGCAGCGCGCCCTTGACCCCGGTGGCGAGCAGGTCCATGACGCCCTTCTCCAACTGGCCGATCCAGCCGGTCGCCAGGGTCTTCTCCAGCGGAGAGAGGGTAGAGTCGACCAGGCCCTTGAGGCTGAAGCCGCTGGCGTGGGAGGCGGCCAGCACAGCAGGGTTCGGCGGCCGGCCCAGGTTGATGAAGCCAGCGAAGCCGTACATGCTGCGCGACATGACGTGAGTCCCGATGGTCTCGGGGCCAACCCAGTTGGAGTCGATGACCGGGAACGAGTTGTGGACCAGAATGCGGTCGGCAAAGAACTCGTGGTCCCCCTCGACCGTGAGGTCGTAAGTATCCACGCGCGGTCGCGGCCGGACGCTCGTTACCGTGACTGGAACTATGTCCATATTGGGACTGGTCAGCCAGACCGTATCGCCAGACCCGATTTGAATGGCAGGAACCCACTGTCCCCGGGTAAAATCAGAGCCGTGGCGACCGAGATCGACATCGCATGGGCTGCTGGGCTCTTCGAGGGAGAGGGTTGCTTTTACAGCGGGAAGACGATGCGCCATCGCATCCCGCGCGCCACCCTGTCTATGACCGATGAGGACATCGTGCGACGGTTCGCGGCCATCGTCGGATGCGGATCGGTCGTAGAACGTGTCGGTCAGGTCCCAGGCAACAAGACCCAGTGGCGCTGGAGAACTCGCAGCACGCCAGAGGCTAGGCGAGTAGCCGATCTGCTGCTGCCGTATCTCGGAATCCGGAGATCCGAGGCCGCGCACGGCGTCATCGGCCAAGCCGCCATAATCCCTCTCGCCAACCGCGACAAGGACGCCTGTCCTGCGGGCCATCCATATGGACCGGAGTCCGCCTACACCGCCAGCGGTTGGCGTCGGTGCCGCATCTGCATCAACGAGCGGAAGCGCGAGCAGTGGCGAGCCGAGCACGGATGCATCGTCCGGACGCACTGCGTGCGGTGCGGAGTTCTGATCGCCCGCCCCACTGCTCGCCGCATCTACTGCAGCGACCAATGCAACTACGCTGCCTTCCGGGACCGCCAGCGACCGGCTCATCCAGACGTGGTGGTCCGGGGTAACGACCAACTCTCGACCGCCGGCTGAGATCGCGACGACTTCGGCGTCCCTGCGAGTCATGCCGGACCATAGGACGCGGTTCCATCCGCCACGGGTCCGCACTCGATCGCCGGGCTCGACCAACTCGATCGGCACCTCGCCGCGATCGGTCAGGATTGGCGTACCGCCAGCTATACAGAACCCGTCACCTGGGCCAGTGACCACGGCCACGTGACCGAAGGGCCCGCCAGTGAACACGGCCGCCTCGCCGGGTACTGCCATCTGCGAGTTGACGTATGCAGTCAACTGGTTGGCAGCCGATACCGGCCAGTAAGTTCCGAGGATGTTCTGGGCGAAGGTCACGCACTGCCCTCCCCAACTCCCCGGGGTGGTGCCGGGCGCGCCCGCGCCCATCTGGTGGCGGGCGCCGCAGCTCAGGCAGCCGCCGCTGGCCAGGCCGAGCGCGGGCAGGAGGCTGTTCAGCAGGCCCATGGCGTTGCCGCGGTGGCGCGGGTCGGTCGGGATCACCCACTCGGGATGCGCCAAGCTGCCCTCGCCCACGATCGCGGTCGCGCGGTCGAAGATGCCGCCGACCTCCATCCCGCCCTGGTGGCTGCTGCCCACTCGCATGCCCAGGCCGGCGCCGCCGCCACCGCTGGCGCCGATCAACGGAACGAGTGGGATGTGAATCCCGAAGTTGCCGAGTACCTGGTTGAGGCCGCCGATGAGCCCGTTGAGGACGTTGATCACGTCGTTGGCGCCGTCCTTGAAGGAGCGGGCGAGGGCGCCCATGATGTCGCCTCCCAGCTGGGCCACGATGCCGACGAAGTCGCCGAGCAGGCCGCCGAGGTCACCCAGGACGTTGCCGAGCAGGCTCTTGATGTCGTTCCAGACGTTGCCGAAGATCGCCAGCAGGTCCGTCCAGGCCCGGTCCCAGTGGCCGGTGATGATGTCCAGCGCGACGGTGAAGATGCCGCCCACGATGTCGAAGGCGATTCGCAGTACGCCGATGACCAGATCCCAGGCCAGCCTCACGATATCCTTGATCAACTGGAAGGCGCCGCCTATCAGGTGGAGGATGATCGGCAGGAAGATCGAGATGACCTCCACGATCGTGTTCCAGGTCGCCCGGAGGACCATGAGCACCTCGTCGCCGTGCCCCTTCCACCACGACCGGATTGCGACCAGCGCCGGTCCGACGACGGCCATGATCCCGCCCATCGCCTGGCTGAAGGTCCGCCGCAGCTCGTTCAGCGCGCCATTGACGACCTTCATCACTTCCTGGCCGTGCTGGTGCCACCAGACCCGGACCTCGTCCAGCAGCGGCTTCACGACGCCGACGGCCCAGCCCCAGGCTTGGTGCAGGGCGGTCAGGGCACCAGCGATGAACTGGCCGATGGAGGCGCCTGCCGCGTCCAGGCCACCCTTCTGCAGGGCGGTCTGCGTGGCGACCGTTGCCTGCTGGCCCGCCGTGAGGCTTCTCGGGCCGCCCGCCAGATCAGCGCCTCTCGTGGGCGACAACGGCTGCGCGGCCATGCCGGCGCCGATGGCCTGCACGAGGGGGGTGGCCGTGCGCTGGAGCTGGCCCAAGCCGCTCTGGATCTGGTCGACGTGGCTCACCGCGGCGACGACTGGCGAGATCGTCGCCTGGAGCGGAGCCGGCAGGGCGTTCCAGACCCGGGCGACCACCGGAGCCACTTTGCCGAGCCCATCGGTGAGTCCCTGGAGGCCGCTGGTGACGATCGGCAGGAGGGTGGCTCCGATGATGATGGCGCCGCGCTGCACCTGGGACGTGAAACGCGACCACTGGAACTCGGCAGTGGCTGTGGTCTGGGCCCAGGCGTCCCCCCAATTGTTGGCTCCCGCCGTGATGGCCCCGTACTTGTCCTTGAACGAGTCGAACTCGGTGAGCAGGGTCATGACCGCGGCGCTTGAGCGGCCGCCTCCGAAGGCGCGGGCCAGGATCACCGACTGCTCCACCGCATCCGGGCCGAGCTTGCTGAGCATCTTGTCGATCTGGTCGGCGCTGAACCCGAAGTGGTCCAGCTCCGTCTTCACCTCGCCGATCCCACCCTTGAGCGCGGAGGCGTCGATGTGACCCAGGTGCGACTTCAGATCGGTCAGCGCGACGAGCAGCCCGTCCGGCTTGCGCATGTCGTAGCCGAGCTGGGTGGAGTTGATGCCGATCGCGGCGAGTGCCTTCTGGGCGGCACCCGTCGGGGCGGACAACATCGAGAACGTCATGCGGAGTCGGGTCGCGGCCTCGTCCGCCGGCGTGACGTTGTCCGTGAGAGTCGCCAGGGCCGCGCCGACGTCGAGGAGGGAGATGCCAGCGGTCTTGGCGGCCGGGAGGATGCCGGTCGCCATGGCGGCGGTCAGCTTCTCCATGCGCATGTCGCCCGCGCCGACGATCGCGTTGAGTTGGGCTGCGGCCTGGGTGGCGGTGTAGTTCGCGGACCCGTAGGCGGCCATGACGCCGATCACGGCCTGCGTCGACTGCTCCAGGCCGGCATTGCCGATCTTCGATAGCTTCGCCGCCTCGCCGAAGATCTTCAGCTCGTCGTTGACGTTCCGCAGCGCTGGCGGCAGGTTGGTGACGGCGCTCGCCACATGATAGAAGCCGTTGGCCAGCTCGGTCGGCCCGATGCCGACGGCCGGCGCCATGTCGAGCAGTCCCTGGCGGACCTTCCCGATATCCGACTGGGCCATGCCCGCCTGGGTGTGGACCATCTCGGTGGCGCTCTGGAACGCGGCGGCCATCGGGACCGTCGCCGCCACCGCAGCCACGAGCGCCACCTGAACCCCGATCCACGCCGCCCCGACGACCTTGGCCGCGTTCCCGAGCGTCAGCCACCCGGCCGCCGACGCCTCTGCCTTGGTGGCCATCTCGGCGGCTGCGGCTCCGGCCAGCTTGGCCTGCAAGCCCAGCGACTCAGCGTTCTTGGCTGCGAGCTCCGCTTTGGTCGCCAGCATGCCGGCGCCCTCGCCGGCAGCCTCTGCCTTCTCCTTCAGGATCACCGCGTTGTCGGCCGCCAGCTTCGCCCTGAGCCCGAGAGCCTCGGCGTTGACGGAGGCCAACTTCGCCTTCTGGCCCATCGTCTCCAGGCTCGAACCGCTGTCCAGTGCCCTCGACTTCAGTAGCCCCAGAGCTTCGCCAGCCTTCTGAGCGACCCCCGAGATGAAGTCGTAGGCCGTGAACTTCAGAGCGAGCTCTTCGATGGCAGCGACCTCCTACGACTGGCGTCCCGAACCCCGGCGAGCCTTCTCGATGTCCTTCGCCCGCTGATCGGCCTCCCACGCTTCGTAGGCGGCAACCAGTAGGTAGGCGCGCGGGAACAGGCTGAACTCCTCCTCGTAGAAGCGCTGAGGGTTGAGCCCGTGGCGCGAGCACCAGGAGAGGAGCCAGCGCAGCGTGTGCGCCTGAGGGAAGCTCGGAGTTGGCCGGCCCCCGGGGCCGACCTCCGAGCGCATGCTCAGCCCAAAAACGAGAAAGGGTCGAGCTGGTGCTCGGGATGCTCGTACTTGGACAGCCGCTGGATCTCGTTCTGGAGCTTCGTCAGGTTCCCCGGCGGCATGCTCTCGAGAGCCTCGGCCAGGACCGGGCGCCCGTACGCCTTGCTGAGCGAGAACGCCACGTACTCCCTGCGGTAGAGGAGCATGTCGACCTTGGTGTCCCGCGGGTCCTTGGAGTTGGGCCGGCGGGCGCGCTTGATCAGCCTGTTCTCCTCGCCCTCCGAGACGACCGCGATCTTGATGCGCTTGCCGTCGATGACGACCTCGCCGGTCTCTTTGGCCGCCGCAGCCTGATCGGTGAGCCAGGCGTCGATGTCGATGTCCTGGGCATCCTCGGTCTGCGCCGTGACCTCCAGCGCCTCGACATCCAGGGCGCCCAGCGAGTCACCTGGCCGCGGCATCGCTGGCCTCCGGCGCGAGCGCCCTGTTGATGATGGCCGCCATGGCCCGCTCCTGGCCGTTGATCAGGTCCAGAGCCTTCCGGCGCGCGTGCTCGTGCTGGCGCTCGGTGGGGCAGACCCAGTCGAGAATGTCGAGAAGCTGGGTCGCGAAGGTCCAGTGGCAGCCGTTGATGCGCTGTCGGAGCGCTCGCGCTGCGGCGGGAGAGGCGTCGCTCACCTCGTAGTGGTAGTGCGCGGGCGCCTCTGCCCGCCCGGTCGCGTCCGTTGCCTGTGCCAAGTCCGTCTCCATGTCCTTTGCCGGCTCCTGCGCTTGTGGTTGAGTGTCTGGGCCGGCCCGCTACGAGCCGTTCGCGCCTATGCGCTGCCCCAGATGAGATCCTCGGCGTTGAAAGGGATGCTCTCCTCGACGAATTTGTCGGGCGCCATCGAGAGCCCGTCCTTGGCCAGCGAGACGTTGATGAACGTCACGTTGTAGCCGCTGGGGTTCGACGAGTTGATCCGGATGTTGTACCGCTGGTTGGGCAGGCTGGAGTGGTAGGTGACGGACGCGCTGCCCGCCGCTGCCACCGGTGAGGCCGTGAGGATCATCGAGTGCACGGCCGCGTTGAGCCAGTAGGACTTGATGGTCCCGCTGACCTTGAGCTGGCCCTTGCGGTAGCCGATGCGCCGGCTGCCCAGGACGGGTAGCGGCGTCAGCATGTCGTCCAACTCGAAGTCGAGCTGGTAGATCTCGCCCACTGTTACGTAGAGCCCCGACGGCCCGATGGCCTGTAGGAGCATCTCGGTGCCGAAGGAGACGCCCTCGGGCTGGAGGGCGTTCAGGGAGGGACTGATGGGGTATCTCCTCCTCGTTATGTGCGGCTGCTGGCGAGGCGCCGCAGGGTGGGCTCGCGAGTTCGCGAGCAGGGCTCGTCGCGGGCCATCTCCGCGCCGGGCGCGATCTGCCCGATGCCTCGACGAATGGAGAGGAAGGCGACGGAGGCGGGCGGGGTGGCTGGCCCCGATCCCGATCAGGTGGTCGAGTCGTACGAGAGCAGCGCGGTCCCCGTGAGGGTCACGTCGTAGCACCAGAGCTGCTCTCGTACGTGGTACGCGGGCCGGCTGGCCGACGCGCGCAGGTGTCGGTAGGCGGCCAGGCTCTCGGACGAGACGAAGGCCCAGCCGATGACCAGTCCTCCGATCGCCTCTGCCATGTCCGCACCCCCGAGTCGCTGGTCCGCCCAGCAGCCGACGAGGTACGTCGCTTCGATCCTGGTTGCTCGGCGCACCATGCCGACCGGCGCCCCGGCGGTAGCGATGTTCCCGAGGCTGCGGTGCGTATCGGCGACGTCGACCTCGTTGACGCTGACGACCGGTCTCGTCATCTGCCCGTCGGTCTCGGCCAGCATGTTGTCGATCAGGTCGCTCGGCCAGCCGTGCATGATCGTGACCGCCTTGGCACCCGTGTATCCCGAGGGGAAGGCAGCCGAGAAGCTGTAGGCCAGCAGGCTGCCCATCACCTGGTTGCGGATCTCGTCGGTGACCACCTCAGTCGATCCTCAGTTCCTGGCTGAGCTGGCGCAGAGCGATGCGACCCTGCGCTGCGTAGCGCACCCGCATGACGGCCTTGGTCGCCGTCCAGAAGGGCCGGGCGTAGTAGGCGCGGCGCTTGCGCATGCCGACGTTCAGCACCGCCGGGTAGTAGAACCCGTTCCGGTTGGCGATCGCCGGGTCGACGTGGATCGTGGCCGAGGCACCGGCCCGAGGAGCCCAGGTCGTCGCGGTCTTCCGGGTGATCGCGCGCCGGGTGTCGCCGGTCCGGATGTACCCGGAGGCCGTGATCGGGGCCTTGTAGACCAGCGTGTCGATCTGGTGGCGGGCCTCCTTGATCCCCTCAGCCACCGCCCACTGGACGAGCCCCCGCTGCACCAGGGCGACCTTCTCGGATGCGTTCTTGTAGCGGTTGACGACCTTCGTCCAGGCCGCCTCGTCGAACGAGATGCCGGCACGGCCACCCCCCTCTGCGATGGTGAGGGCCATCAGCGCAGCTTGACCAACTCGAACGTCCAGAGGCTCGCGTCGGGAGTCGGGGTCGGGCTGGCCACGCGGTACTTGATGCCGGCGGCGTCCACGAAGATGTCGTCCTCCGCGATCGCGACGGGGGCGCTGGTGTCGTCGATGAACGGACACTGCGCCCGAAGCATCGGCAGTCCCTGCTGCCCGATCTCCGTCTCCGTGCCGCCGCCGCTGCCAGCCCTGGTGGACATCGGCTCGGAGACTGCCCAGACCCGCGTCGAGGACGCGACGCCATCTGTGGTCGACGGGGCCGGGCCGGTGTAGAGCACGTTACCGGTTGGGGACGGCGCCGAGAGCGTGCCCTGCAAGGCCCGGTGCTGGAGGGTGCTCTGGCCGATCGGACCAAGGCCGGGGATGCCGGCGCGGCAGAGCGAGCGGTGGAAGTGGTACTGGGCGAGCTGGACGGCGGTGGGGGCCATGTAGGCTCACCTCATGATCTCTACCGATGTCTTGGCTGAAGACGACCCCGCTCCGGCCCCGGCACCGCCGCCGCCGAGGTGGATCTGTCCCCTGTGTGGCGGAGAGTGCGGAGGCGCCTGCGGGCAAGGCGCGGTGCCCAACCCGGACCATCCGGACAACCAGTAGCCTCCCTGCGCGACCCCTCAGTACGTGTGGATCGCTACCGGCGTGGCGGCCCCGAGCTGCTGGTACGTCTCGTTCCGGATGCGGTCGACCATGGCTGCGATCGCCCCCGGGGAGGTGGTTCCGCGCAGGATGCCCGCCGAGGTCGATGTCGCGCGGGCCGCCCGCCGCAACTCGAACTCCAGCACCAGGCAGTAGAGCAGCCTCGCGAAGTGGCGCTTCCTGTCCTCCGGGATCGTGGCGTAGATGGCGCTGCCGAGGCTGTCGGTGGTCGCCACGTGACTCGCCTGGTAGTGCGCGAACAGGGGCAGGCCGGCGATCGTCGGGGCCGGGTAGATGGCCGCCGAGAGGAGCCCGGTGGCCGGGTCCCGATCGAAGGCGTAGGCGCCCTGGCCGTACTTCGACAGCTCAGCGAGCGCTTGGTCCCGCAGGATGCGCTCGGATGGGGAATCGAGCAGGTAGGGGCTGAACGCGAAGCGGTTCAGCGGCGAGGACGGCAGCAGCACGAGCCAGGCCAGCTCGGTACCCGCATTGAGCAGTTCCGTGGCTCCGTAGGCGAACTCGGTGATGCGCGTTGGCGGAACCATGAAGCCGTTGGCCGGGGAGCAGACGTAGACCGCCTGGTTGGCGACCGTGACCAGCGGCGAGGTGCCCTGAGCGGGGCTGCCGACCCAGTAGTCGAGCGGGACGAAGCGGGAGAAGTCCTCGGCGACGTCCTCGGCCAAGCTGGCGTAGGTCTCGTTGGGGACGACGTAGGGCGTCAGGACGTCGTCGCAGAGCCCTCGCACGTAGGCCACGGCGTCCCACCGGCTCGGCCCGAGCTGGATCTGGAACGTGTTCAGCGCCTGCGGCATCAGAGGTGGACCCAGGCCAGGTAGTCGACGCGGTGGATCGACTTGGGGTGCGTGTGCGCGAGGTCGCCCACCACTCGACCCACGACCCCGGCGACCTCGAAGCGGCCGTAGTCGTGCCAGGCGAAGAAGCCACCGCGGCGGACCAGGCGCATGGCCAGTTCGGTGTCGCGCTCCACGCTGGCCCGGTCGTGCTCGCCGTCGAGGAAGCTGCCGTCGAAGCTGCCGTCTCGGTACAGCGGCAGGACGTCCTCGAAGCGGCCCACGTGGGTCACGACGTTCGTCACGTTGGCCCGGCGCAGGTTTGCGAAGTACGCCTCCAGGCTGTTCATGTGCCCGGCCATGGAGTCGCCCGCGTGCCAGTCGACCGAGTGAACCCGCCGCGCCGTCCCGGCCAGGGCGATGGTGCTCGCGCCGTACTGCGCGCCCAGCTCGAGCACCAGGCCGCCGCGGGCCAACTCCTGGAGTTGCGCGGCCTCGGCCCGGGTGAGCGCCGTGGGGATGCCGGTCATCATCCGGGGAACGCCTCGGCGTACGCCTGCTTGGCCTCGTCCGGGACCCGCCGGCGCCCGTCCTTCATCTCCGGCCAGCCGTTCTCGCGAGCCCACTCACGCAGCGGTGGCCTCGGGTCCGCTACTGGCTTCGAGCCCCGCGCCGAGTCGCGATCCACCGACTCGCTTGCGCGCCCGAGGTCAGCGACAGACTCTACCCGCGCGTCCGCCGCCTCGGGCTCGCGAACCCTTAAAAAGAGAATATCGTCGTGCGTCTCGATCGGCGTCTGCGGCTCGAAGCCCTGGACGCGGAGCCAGTCGATGACCTCCTGAGCGGACGCCTCGCCGTCGTACATCGCTTGCTCCGAGCACTCGATGTTCAGGAACCGGAACCCGTCGAGGGTGCGGCCCATCCCGCGCAGCACCTCCAGCTCCATGCCCTGGACGTCGATCACGAGGACGTCGAAGGGCGCGAGGTCGATGCACGTCTCGGCGGCCCAGCTATCGAAGCGCCGGAGCGGGACCGTGATCGCCGCGGCGTTGGGCACCAGCGTCCACGCGTGGTTGTCGCCATCAGTGGGGACCGGCGGGTACTTCGAGGCGTGCTTCGTGTCGCCGTCCTCGGGGATCTGGAGGGTCAGCTCGCCGTCCCGGTCCCCCAGCGCCATGTTCACGCAGATGACGCCGTGAGGGTCGCCGTACATCGCCTGGAGTTCCCCGAACGGCTCTGGGTGCGGCTCGAAGGCGAGGACTGGGCGATGGTCGCGCTGGAGGTACCAGGCGACCTCCTCGCCATCGTTGGCCCCTATGTGGACGACGCCGCGCATCTCGTGGCCCTCGTCGGTGAACCAGGCGATCTTGGCCCGGACGAGCGAGTGCATCAGCGGACCCCCCGTCCCGACAACCGGATCTCTCCCGGGTGCTCGCCCCGCGCTGCCGAGCCCAGCACCTGGAGCGGCCCGCGACGGCGCGCGTCAGCTCGATCGGGCGGCACCGGCGAGCCCGTCGCCTCGCATTCGATCCGCCCCAGGCAGCGGGCGCAGTAGAAGACATCGACGAGGATGTCCCCCTCGCGCATCTCCTGGCGCAGGAACAGCCACCACGGCTCGTGGTCCGGCGGGTGCCCGGCTGCTGGCCGCGCGCCGCTCACGAGGTCGCCGCCGGGGTCAGGACGCCGTCGCCGAATCGCGGCACGGCCAGCGTCTCGCGGCCCAGGGGGCTGCCGGCGTCGAATGGCGCTCCCCACTTCTCCGCGTACCGACGCTTCGACCGCTCGAAGGTGCCGCCCGGGGCCGTCGCAGCTGCGGCCCAGGCCCGATCCGTGCGGATGGTCCCGTTCCGGAAGTGCCAGTACGGCGCCAGCGCCCCGGCCTCGCAGCCCGCCATGCGGATGCGCCTGTGGGTGTCATTGTCCTCGAACCACAGCTCGAATCCCTCGTCGAAGCGCCCCACCACCTCGCGGAACCGGTGCCCGACGCAGAACGTCGAGAAGTCCGGTCCCGGCTGCCACTTCGGCTCGGCTCCATGCAGCAGGTCCCAGTCCGGTACGTCGGTGCAGGCGTCCGAGTTGGCGGCGTGGCGCGCGGAGAGCAGCAGCAACTCCGGGTGGCCCGCAGCACCCCAGTCGCTCACGTAGGGCCGGTCGACCATGAACTGCCCCTCCAGCAGACCCCAGGCCAGCAGCTCGCCGGTGTCGGGTCGCAGGACGACGTCGTCGTTCATGACGATGACGGCGTCGAAGCCCTCCTCCAGCAGCGTGTCGACCGCGTGATTCCAGGATCGCGCCAGCGGCCAGCGGCTGGTCCGCGTGTCGACCACCAGGACGCGAGAGTCCTCGGGAATCGAGGCCAACGTGGTCTGGAGCATCGGCCCCGAGGCGTAGGTCGTGACGGCGTAGGCCCACCTCATCGCCCTTGCATTCTCCACCAGGCGGTCTCTTCGGCCGACTGGCCGACGTAGACCGGCAGCCGGCCTCGCCACTTCTCGTAGAAGCGCGCATGGGCCGTGCGGTGAATGCCCGCGTCTCCGCCGAGGTGCACGAACGCCTCGTTGTGGCGCGGGTAGTTCGCCGTCTGGCCGCTCAGGTGGCGCGCCAGGATCGGCAGGACGTAGTTGGTCCGGCCGGCGGCGAGGGCGGTCAGGCAGATGTCGTTGTCGTACATGTGGTGCGGCCCGAGGCCCTCGTCCAAGCCGCCCCAGGCCAGGAGGTCCGCACGCCAGCAGCAGATCGCGAGGCCGTCCACGACGGCGACCGGCAGTGCGGCCTCGGCGTGATTACCGTGGGCCTCCCAGTCCTCCAGATTCGACCAGCAGTTCCAGCGGGCCAGCTGCTCCAGGCGGTACGGCGTGCGGTAGATGTCCAACGCGCCGAGGCCCTGGGCGCCGTGGAAGCCGACGATCCCGGCGCGCGCCTGGCCGCTCACGAACTCCAACAGGCGGCGATCCCACCCTTCCTCGCGGACGAGCACGTCGTTGTGCAGCATCGCCAGGACATCGCCCGTGGCGCAGCGGGCGCCGAAGTTGAAGGCGCGGATACTGCCCTCTGTCTGGGGTGCCTTGGCCAGCGTGTGCGCCTGCGGCGCCAGGCCCAGAGCGAGCGCCCGGAGCGCGACCTGCTCCATCTCCTCGTCTGCGGACCCGTTGTTGACGATCACGAGCTCCGGGTCCGTCGTGCAGCGCGCGGCGGTCTCCTCCAGGAACCGACAGGTGATCTCCGGCCGCCCACACATGGCGGTCACCACCGAGAGCTTCACGCCGTCAGCGCCAGTCGTCCGGCCGCATGCAGCTCGTTCGCTCGCGCCAGCTCGATCGGCGTGTTGACCTGGAGCCACAGGCCAGCGTGCCGCATCGCGCACACGCGCCCTTCGCGAACCAGGCCGGGCAGCACATCCGCCTCCAGATCGGCCGCGTCGCCATCGATCCGGGACAGCAACTGTGGGTGCACGCAGTAGGAGCCGACGTTGGCCCATGGCCCGAGCGGCTTCTCCTCGAAGCTGGTGACTCTCGCGCCCACCATCCCTGCAACCCCGAAGGGCAGGCGCGCACGAGCCGCCGTCATGGCAACGAGGGCGCCGCAGTGCTCGCGCAGCACGGCCAGGCCGAGGAGGTCCACGTCGCTGAGGTCGTCGCAGTAGCCGAGGAAGAAGGGCTCGCGCAGCAGGTGGGCGAGCCGCAACAGCCGGCCTGCCTTACCCACCTCATCGGGTGGCCCGGTGTCCTCGAAGTGGACGCTCCAGTCCGGGTTGTAGCCGGGAGCCGACGCGATCTCGTCACCGCGGTGGCCCAGGGCCAGGACGAATTCCGCGACCCCATGGCGATGGTAGTGATCCATGACGCGGTGAATCATGGCCCGTCCGCCGATCGGAACCAGCGGCTTGGGCAGACTCACCGCCTCCTCCCCCCGGATGCGGCCGCCCTTGCCGCCGCAGAGGATGACCGCCTTCATCTGGCGCCGGCCTCCGCGCGAACATTGCCGGCTGCCCATGCCAGGGTCCGGCCCAGGCCGTCCTCGAAGCTGTGGGGCGGCGTCCAGCCCATGGCGGCCAGTCGGGAGCCGTCGAGCGCGTAGCGGAGGTCGTGGCCGGGGCGAGTCGCGTGGTAGTCGATCGGGTACCAGTCGGCCTCCCGACCCAGCCAGGCGGCGATGCGCTCCACCATCCGCCGCGAGTCGAGCTCGGTGTCGCCGACGATGTTGACCCGTTCGGGATCCCGGCTGGACGGATAGCGCGGAAGCTCCCGGTCCAGCAGGAACAGCAGCGCGTCGGCGTGGTTGACCACGTAGGTCCAGCAGCGGGAACTGAATACGCCGTCGCGGCCGTGGATGCCGAAGCGCCGGCCGGCCAGGATGTTCTCGGTGACGTACGGCACGAACTTCTCGCCGTGCTGGCCCTCGCCGAAGTTGTTCATCGTGTTCGTGAACAGCACCGGGACATCGTTCGTCCGCCAGTACGCATACGCGATCGCCTCTTGGCACGCCTTGCTCGCCGCGTACGGGTTGGAGGGCCGGATCACCGACCACTCCGCGTGGCGCTCGCCCGACTGCGGCGGCCCGTAGACCTCGTCCGTGGAGATCTGAACGAAGGCCCGGAGGCGCGGCTGCCGGCGGGCGAACTCCAGGGCGTGCAGCGTGGTGTCGACGTTGTTCTGGATGAACGGGACCGGGTCGCTGATGGAGCGCTCGACGTGGGACTCGGCGGCGCAGTGGACGATGGCGTCGACGGGGCCGATGTCGTCCGCTTGGCGGTCGGAGATCGGCCAGCGCAGATCGTGGTGGAACGCCCGGAACCGCGGCGATGCGAACACGAGCGCGAGGTTCGCCGCGTCGCCGCGGTGCCGGCCGCTGACCGGGGCCACGATCTCCCAGTCGGGACGCTGCTGTAGCGCATGGCGGACGAAGTGGCTGCCGACGAAGCCGGCGGCGCCGGTGACCAGGGCTCTCATACGTATCGCTCGACTACCTCCTGAACCGATCGCGCCTGGTGCGCGAGCGTGTGGTGTGCCCGCACGTACGCCGCCGCCCGCTGGCCTTTACCTCGGCCCCGAGCCCAGGCGTCGTGGCAGCGCCGCAGCTGTCTGACCACCTGGCCGAAGTCGGGAACCCACCACTGGCCGACCGGGCCGTACGTGTCGACGTACTGCCGCGAGAAGCCTCCCGGGACGTCGGCCGGCTCCATGGCCGAGGTCCCGACCGGCCAGCAGTGCTCCGGAAAGGCGTAGTCCGCCATGCCCGAGTTGTTCGACATGACGACCTCCATCCCGGTCGCCATGGCCTCCAAGGGCGGCAGTCCGCAGCCCTCGCCCTTGCTGGGCCAGAGGAAGCAGTCGTGGTCCCAGTAGCGCTGGCGGACGATATCGGGGGAGTCGTCACAGAGCACCAGCTCGACGCGGGAGTCGACGGGTGCCGCGCCGGACCACGGGTAGCCGGGCAGCTCGCCTCGGGGATGCCGGACGCCGAGCGCGTCGAGCAGCAGCAGGATGCCGTCCGCCCGCCGGGTCTTGATCGTGAGGTTCCAGCCGGGGTCGCCGTCGCTCGCCTCCTGGAACGCCTTCACGGCGCCGATCGGGTCCTTGCGGGCGGTCAGGGCGCCGAGGATCAGGCAGCGGAAGCGGTCGCGGGCGGGGCGCTCGCGGTAGGCGTAGAACTCGGTGTCCACGCCGGGCGTCAGGACCGAGATCGGGAGATCCTTGCGGACTCCCGAGCGGCGCCAGACGGCCGGCTGGAAGTGGCTGGTCAGGATCAGATGGTCGAGCCGGTTGACCTGGTGCACGTGGAAGGACGGCACGTGGTCGGTCTCGAACTGGGTGATCCCGACCTTCCAGACGCTGGAGTGGGAGATCAGGTGGCGGTCGTAGGGCACCGTCATGACCACGCCGATGCGGGTCGGCAGGCGCGGCCCGTTGGCCTGGGCCTCCGCCAGCACGTGCGAGGGCAGATGCAGTGCGTCGCGCCACTCGACGTCGCGCAGCACGGGCGCGGCCCCGATCTCCTGGAGTCCCCGCCAGATGGTCAAGGCATGGCGTCCGTAGCCGTCCAGCGCCGAGAGCGGGCAGTGGAAGTCGAAGGTCAGGCGCCCGCGCTCGTCGTGGGTCCGCAGCATGTCCTGCACGCCCGAGAAGTCGAAGGTCAGGCCGCGGGCGCCGCCGTATGCCTCCAGGAACTCCATGGGCACTGCGACCGCCTGGTCTGGAGGCAGCATCCACTGACCGCAGCGGCGCGGCGCCCTGGTCGTGTTGGTGACCAGGAGGGGGCGTGGGGACGAGATCAAGGGCGCGGTCCTCTGGTGAGAGGGGGCCGCGGGACGGCCTGAGTCGTCCCGCGGCGGGAAGGCGAGAGGTCTTACGCGGCGAACGGGAGGGTCAGTTCGGAGAGGAGCCGATCCGACTTGCGCCGGTTGCAGTGCCGATGGGTGGGCCGTACGTTCGCCGATACATGCCCTCCGCCTCGGCCGATGGGGTCGACGTGGTCGAACTCCAGCACTTGGTCAAGGCCGATCCCCCGCTCGCACAGGTAGCACCAGCGGCCATGCTCCAGCAGGAGAGCAGCCAGATCGACGTCTTCGCTCGGGAGCCCCGCCATGCGAGCCCGTCGCCGATGCGCGATCTCTTGGCGCATCGTCCGGCTGCGTTCCGGATGGCGCCGCGTCCATTCCCTGACGTACTCAAGGTAGCGTTCCGGGTCCTTTAGGCGCATCGCTCTCTGCTGGGCAGCCGCGCGCTCGGGGTTCGCGAGTTGCCATTCCTTGGTGCGGCGGCGGGCTGCGGGGGCGTTGCGCCGTCGCGAAGCCAACACGGCCTCCGGGTTCGCTATTTCCCAGGCGCGAGCACTCGCCTTCCTCGCCTCGGGGTCTGCCTGGTACCGCGCTCGGTTGTACGCCTTCAGGCACTCCTTGCATATGTGCCGCAAGCGAGGGCCGTTGCGGTGGAAGAAGTCGGCCGTTGCGGGCTTGTCTTCTCCGCACCGGGAACAGCGCCGCTGAGCTGACGCCTCCGTGCTGGTACTCTCCGTCATGTCGGCTCCTCCTGTTTAGGTGCTGACCACGACCCCGGAGGTTGCCGCCTCGCGGGGTCCTTCTGTGGAAGGGGCCTCGGTCTCGAGCCGAGGCCCCTGTCGTGTCTAGTTTACCAGTCCGCTAGAACTGGCCGAAACCGCTGCTGGGGCCGAGAATCGGCTGCCATGCGTATGATTTCGTGACGATTTGGGCGCTGCGCTCGCGAATGTTGCGAACGAAAGCGTCCTTGTTCTGGTAGGCCCCGGTCGACGCGTCGTAGTCGGCGTAGACCGCCGGCGTGACGCTGACCGGCTGGTAGGGCGCGTAGATGTACGCGGCCTCCAGCTGCGAGGGGTTCCTCTTGTAGAGGATGCCCACGTTGTCGGGGAGGAAGTCCGTCCCCTGAATCCGCCAGCGGCCCGTGTAGCGGCCGTAGTCGGAGATGCCCAGGGAGGACATGTTGGTCTGGCTCGGGGACTCGGTCCCGGTGACCGTGTTGAGCTTCTGCAGGAAGGCCGCCATCCCGTAGCCGGCGAGGATGCCGTCCGAGGGGTAGCGGTTGGCGCGCTGGAAGTCGGCGTCGGCGTCGATCACCGCTGCGTAGATCGACGCCTTGTAGTCGGTGTCGGTCAGGCTGCCCTTGTTGGGCAGCTGGTGCTGCGGGTTGGCGCCGGACCAGGGGTTGACGAGCGAAGCGCCCGTGCTGGTCCCGCTGACCGACGCGATGTAGATGTCCTTGAGGTGCCTGCCCATGAGGTTCCGGAGAAACTCCTGGGAGAAGGCCCCGATCAGCTCCGACTCGATGTCGAGGCCGAGCTGAGCCCGCGCGTCCTCCATCGCCTCCAGGGACCAGGACATGCCCATGAGCTGCTTGACGGCGGTGATGGTCGTCCGCGAGAGGCTGATCTTGCCCTTCTGAGGCACGCCCAGCTCGGCGGTCAGGAAGGCGTTGTACTCGACCGAGAGGATGTTGGTCGAGTCCTGCTCGCGCAGGAAGTCCAGCCAGAACACGTAGCCCGTGGGGCCGGGGAGCGGCTGGGTGACCATCCAATCCTGATCGATGATCAGCGCGTACATGCGCCTCACGATCGGCAGGCTGAACTTGGTCGGCAGCGCGAGGTCGGGGTCGGCGGTGTCCTGCATGAGGACGCTGCCGTTGGTCACGGCCAGCCGCTTCGAGTCCTGGAACCGCATCTGGTTCTCGAGCAGCACGGCCATGGTCAGGCGGGCGCGGTGGTCCTTGAGGGGCGGTCCGAGGCCCCTCTCCACGCTCTCCTGGCCGAGCCAGTCGACGAACTCCGCCTTGCCGGTGCGGGAGTTCAGCGTGGGGCGCCTGGACCACTTCCGGACGAGCAGCTCCGCCTGGAGCGCGGTGTTGCGGCTGTAGTCCAGGACGGTCTGGGAGTCGACGTTCTCGACGGCGAGGTCTGTCATCAGAACTCCGCCGCGCCGCCGGCCAGGGCTGCCGCGTCCGGCTCCTCGGCCCTGGGCTTGTCCGGGTTCTCCTGGTTGAGCCCCGGCTGGCCGGCCCCGCCCACGCGGAATAGGTCCAGCAGCGCCTCCTTGGGCGGCTTGGTGTCGACCTGCCGCGTCTTGGCAGCGCTCAGAGCCTCCAGCAGGACGGGGAAGGCGCGCTCGGCGACCTGGGCGTCCGTCTGGCAGTCCCGGCACAGCTCCTGGAGCACCGGCAGCGCCTTCTCGGGCTCGGGGAACCGCGCCGCGATGTCCACGAGCTTCTCGTTCCGCAGGCGCGCGTTGCGCTCGCTGACGAGGCCGTCCCGCTCGCCGGCCAGCGCGTCACGCTCCTGCTGGAGGGTGGTCCGCTCGGCCTTGAGCGTGTCTCGCTCGGTGGTCACCTCGGCCAGGTCCCTTCGCAGGGGAGCCTCGATCTCGGACACCAGCGACGCGTGCTCGCGACGCAGGGCGCCGAGATTCAGCTCGGTGTCTGGCACGTGTTCTGTCCTCCTTGGTGGAGTGGGGGTGTGAACGGGAGGGATTTCGACACGCGCGTCCTCCTGCAAGATCTCAACGCCGTACGTCGGCTGCGCCGGGCTGTCCGGCGCGAAGTCCACGCCGGTGATCGCCAGACGCTTGGGCGTCAGCATCGACTCCCCGTTGACCGTCTTCTCCTCCAGCTCGAACCGGCCAAGGCCCGAGCGAAGCGAGACCGCGTTGAGGTGCTTGTTCTGCGCGAGCACCTGGACGTCGCGGCCGTCGGTCGTGGGAGAGACTTCGAGGGTCGCGTAGCCAATGCGTCCCTCCTGTTCGAGGTCCACGACGGCGCCGACCGGCAGATGGTCGTCAGCCATGGCGTGGGCGTGTCGCGCATAGACGGTCAGGGGCTGGCGCCCCTCGGCGATCTGGTGGCGGCCCTCCTGCACGATCAAGGGCAGTAGGGATCGGGGGAAGAAGATCCGCTTGTCGAAGCCGGGCGCCCGGGCGATGCTCTCGCCGACGTAGAAGGGCACCCGGATTCGCATCAGACCGCCGTTCTCCGGCGTGGCCTCCTGGAGGATGACCGGCCCGGGCAGTTCGCCCTCCAGGAGCAGGACCGTGGACAGCGCGCCGCGCTCGGCGCGCTCGGCGCGCATGGCCTGCTTGGTGCGCTGGGCGAGCGGTGTCAGGCTGCCGTCGGGCCGGACGTGGTCGTGGTCCGTGTCGCCCATGGCGGTGCTGTCGTCGTCCCCGTCGTGGTCGGGGTCATAGACGCGCCGGCCGTCGGGCTCGATCCGGTAGTCGCCGTCGTAGGTCGGCTCGGCCTCCTGCTTCAGCGACCCGTCCGCAGCCCAGGTGTCGGGGATCGCGTCCGACTTCCCCATCTCGCCAGCGCGCCCGATGATGTACTTGCGGATGGCGTCCGCAGACTTGCCTCCGCGCCCGACGGCACGGATCGCGTTGGCGAGATCCTCCGCGTCGACGACGGGGTAGGACGGCTCGCCGGAGTCGTTCGCCATGGCCTGCCCCTTCTTCAGGAGGCCACGGAGCTGCTCGGCGCTGTACTTGGCCATGGGGCCTCCTGCGGTGGTTGGCTTGGCGACACCGACGGGCAGGTTCAGGGCCGCGTCAGTCGTCTGCTGGCGGAGGGGTCTGGTCATCCGGACCTCCCGGGGAGCGGCGCTACGATGCGGCCGTGGACCTCGTGGACCCGCCCTCCGACGTCTCGCGGCTACGGAACGCCCGGCGGACCTACTACGTGCTGGTCTGCCGGGAGTGCGACCCGGAGGCCAAGGGGCCGATACCATTCGAGTCGCCTGCGGCGCGTGGGAGATGGGCTAGCGAGCATCGCCGCGGCACCGGGCACGACCGCTGGTTGGTGCTGGATCAGGCCGCCTCGGACGCTCCGCCGAGCTCGTAGACCGCCTCCAGATAGCAGCGGCAGTTCTGCCTACCCCGGCAGCTCTCTCCTGGCAGGGGCGGCGAGTCGGGCTCCCAGTACACGCCATCGGCCATCTCGCCTCCCGAGCCATCGGACTGGCAGGGCAGGCAGACGTCGCCGTCATTCTGGGTCCGGTAGGCAGTGCCCATCCGGATGCCGCCATCGCGCGCCGCCCGGCTGCCGAGCCTCAGCAGATCGCCCACCGTGACGCCCAGTGCGGTCGCCAACTCCTCGTCGCCTGCGAGGGCGGCCTCGTCCGTGGCGAAGACGTCGGCCGCGGCCAGCGGAGAAGCCGCGCCGGCGCCGCTAAGGGCTTCTGTGGCGGCCGTGGCGACCGTATCGGGGAGCACCCCGGCTGCCGCAGCGACCTCCTGTGCCGCGGCACTCTCGGCGATCTGGAGGGCACTCACGGAGCCGCCCGCCAGCAGCCGACGCAGGGCGGTCGACGTGATTCGCAGCAGGGCGGCCAGGGAAAGGAGCGCGGCCTCCTCGTCTTGGCCGTCCGACTGGCCGCCGTCTTCCTGGCGCAGGGGGAGACCGAAGCGCATCCCGAGCGCCGCCGAGAGGTCTCGCACGCCGGACGCGTACCCGGCCTCGGTGACCCGCCAGAGTGACCCTCCGGACCGCTCGACGCGGCTGGCGAACGCTCGGGGGAGATCCGCGAGGTCAGCGCCCTGCATCTGCTGGAGGGTCGCCTTCTCCTGGATCGTCGAGCCCAGCCCGTCCAGATAGCTGCGATTCTCCGCCAGCGCTCGACGCACCCACTGCTGATCGTCTGGAGCCATGGTGGCCGCCGGGTAGGCGTGGCGCTTTCCGCGCAGGAAGGCAGCAGCGTAGCTGGCCTCAGCCGCCTGCTGGAGTCGGTCGCCGAGCGAGAGCATGCTCAGGCCGCGGGCGAGCGAGGTTCGCAGCCAGTCATCCCAGATCGCGCGCAGACTCCGGGCGTAGATGCCCACCTGGGCGTCTTGGTCGGTCCGCTGGAGGACCGAACGAGGAATGCGGCGGACGGTCACGCCGCGGCGCCGGCCCCCTCGACAGAGAGCGTCGGCTGTGTGGCCTCGGCCAACAATGCCTCGAACTCGGCGGCCCGTCGGGTCTGCCGGCCTGCCTCGGCACGAGCCTCTTCGGCCTCTCGGGTCAGCCGCTCCACATCGGCCAGGTGGCGTCGGCGCATGGAGCGCAGCTCACCGAGCAGGCGATCGGACTCGCGCTCGATCTCGCGCAGCCGCGGCCGGAAGGCGGCGGCCACCTCGGCCGAGACGCGGTCGACAAGCAGGGCCTCCTCGTGGGTGGTCACGCGACATCCTCGGTGATCTCTCGAGCGCGGGAGAGCGCCCTCCGCTGCTCTTCGAGGACGCGCTCAGCCTCCCGCTCCAGGATGGCCAGGGTCCGGCTTTTGATCGCCTCCGAGAGCAGGACGACTGAGCTGCGATCGACCGGGCCGCGCGGCGCCGCGTAGTCGTCGGGCATCTCATCGGAGTCGCCGGAGACGAAGGCGTGGCCGGCTCGGATCGTCGGAGCGCGGCGGACGGCGTGCGCGTGGGAGTGACTGCCGCTGGCGACGTGGGCATGTGCGTGCTCGTGCACTACCTCGCCGTGAACGTGCGGGTGCGCGTGCGTCCCGGTGACCGGGGCGTGCGTGGTGGTCTTGGGCGCAGCCTTCGTCTTGCCGCCGGCAGCCTTCGCCTTCTGGGCCGCCCTGGCGCGGCGGTGCGCCAGGGCTGACGCTCGAGCTGCGGCCGACCACGCCTGGACGATCTCGTCCTCGGCCACGACCTCGCGCCCCTCGTCGTCCTCGGGGTCGACCTCGTCGAGGGCCTCCACTGGCACCGAGTCCTGCGCGCCTGATCCGTCGGCCGGCGGCGCGGTGACCTCTGCTGCCGCAGCGGCCGCCTGGTTGGCCTCCTCCATCCGCGCCTCGATCTCCTCGATCTCCTCGTCGGTCATGTCGAAGCGGTGGCGCTGAATCCACTCGGCGTCGATGGCCTTCAGCTCGGCATAGATCTCGTCGCCCTGGGCCCGGCTGAACTCGGCATCGGCAGCGGCGGACTCGTCGTTGGCGCTGAGCATGGGCCAGGAGATCTCGTATTCGGCGGTGGCCGGGTCGATGCCGGCCAGCACCAGGGCCGTGTCGTAGACCTGCTCCAGGGCCTGGCCGACGAGCTGCTGGACGCGGCGCAGGAAGCGGATGTACTGGACGTCCTGGGCGCTGACCGTGGCTCTGGCGTTGACGGACTCCTCCCAGCCCATGTGCGCCGGCGGGATGCGGAGGGTGCAGAGGAGCTTGCGATGGAAGTACGACTTCACGTCATCGATGTTGAAGACGGCCGCCCCTTGGGACTCCAGAACGGAGACGTCGGTGGCGTTCTCGCTGAACTTGCCGCTCCCGTCCTTGACCTTGGGGGCGGTGAAGAAGATGTCGCTGAGGATCCAGTACGGCTGCTCGCGCCGGCCGCCGACCGTCTGGCGCTGATTGACGGCGCGCTGGAATCGGTTCAGCGCGTCCTCCGCCTCAGGGGGGGCGAGGCCGGTGGTGTCGACCTTGTACCTGTACTTCGGGTAGGCACGGGCGAGGCGGGCGATGATCATCGCCTCCTCGATCGCCTTCAACTTCCGCCAGATTACGCGTGCAACGCGAAGGTGGCTCCGGCCATAGGGGCTGAAGCCGTCGTGGTTGTTCCTGATGTGGACGATCTGCCAGGGATAGAATGCCGCCACGATGGACTGGGTGTCTTGGTCGCGCTGCTCGAAGGCGCACTCGCCGCCCTGGTTCCGGCCAGCCCCGTCGTCGTCGTACTCCGGCGCCCCGAGCTTCAGGTCTCCCCGGGCGTCCTGGTTCCGGTACATCGTTACCGGCGGCAACTGGCGCATCTGCGTGATCTGGGCGTTCGCATTGACCACGACCTCCGAGAAGCTGTCGCCGTACTTGATGAGGTTCCGGACCACGCTGTAGACCACCGTGTGGAGTGCTGCGTCCGCGTTGACCTGCTCGATTACCTCGGCCACCGCGGGGTCTTCGGAGGCGGTCGAGAACGACATCTGGACGCCGTCCTCGGAGGTGGTGACGTTGTCCGCGATGGTGTCGAGCGCGACCGACACTTCCTCCGAGAGGTCGTCGATCTCGTCCGCATCCTGGTAGAGCGAGAGCCTGTCGAGCTGGCTCCGGAAGACCTGGTCGTAGACCGTCTGGAGGGCCTGGACGGTGATGCCCGACTGCGTGCTCTGCCGCTGGTCCGGCTGGGGACCGTACTGCGGCTGCGCCCGGAAGATGGCGCCGGCGATCCGCTCGATCAGGTTCGGGTTGCGCCGCGGGATCAGCAAGTTCGGGTCCGTGCCGGCGCCGTCGGGGGGCGGAGCGATCACTCGATCTCGATCCCGAACAGCTTGCGGAACACGGCGGGGTCGTCCGCCGAGTAGGGCTGCATGGTGCCGTCCGTATTCGTCCGCGAGGCCAGGTCGTCACCCTGCACCCGGGCTGCGCTGCCGGGGCCGTAGGTGGTGTGGCCGGTGCCGACGACCGGGTTCGACCGCTCCGTCCAGTCCACGCCGGCGTCTGGGGCACGGCGGACGAACGGAGCGAGCGCGGCCTTGCGGACGGTCATCTGCGGCCCACCCAGCCGCTCACACGAAGTCCGCGAGCATCGCCCGGAGCGCGATCCGCCGGCCCTGCATTCGCTCTCTGGAGAGGTGCGGGTACCCGGCGCAGAACCGGGCGCAGACGACCTCGCGCCACCCGAAGCGGAGCGCCTTGCCGATCCGCCAGGGGATGTCGAGCAGGCTCCGATAGAGCGGCCGGCGGCGCGTCCCTCCGCAGTCCGGACAGGCGACGTCGGCCTCCTCGGTCGAAGCGACGATGTCGATGCCGAGCCCCTGGCACGGGCGACAGGCGCGCCACGGCCGAGGGACGCCGCTCATGCCGGTGTAGCGGTCGACCAGCTCGATCTCGGTCATCCGTAGTTCCTCCCGCCGCCGGCCACCACGAGGCCCTGCGGCGCCCACTCGGCCTCGCCGAGCATCAGGTCGGTTATGGCCCAAACGCAGTTGTGAGCGAGGTAGCCGTTCGCGTAGAACTCGTGTTGACCGGCGACGGTCAGGTCATATACCGGCTGCCTGCCGCGCACGGCGTAGCACCCAAGCACATTTGCGAGAGCAAGCCGTGGGCCTGGCCCGGTAGAGGCATTGCCAAAACGGTGTTCCGCAGGCCGGACAAGCGACCTGCCGCTGGTAGCGGTGCGCACGGTCGGCCGCTCGTCGCATGCAGGCCCGTGAGCAGAACCGGCTACGTTCGCCGAACCACCCTTGGAAGGCGGTGCCGCAAGCCTCGCATCTGCGCTCCTCCGACTGCCGGCCAGCCCATGATCGCCTGCCGTGCTCGCTATGCCACTCCAGGCCCGCCTCGCTCCCATGCCACTCGGCCGCCATGGGACGAATCCTGGCCAAATGCTCCAACCACTCAGGCGAATCCCGGTCTGTCTGCCCTTCATGCAGTTTGGAGTGCTCGCGGTAAGTGATCGCCGCCAGATTCGAGGAGTCGTTATTGAGCGGGTCGAAGTCGCGATGGTGGACAAGGCAACCAGCGGGAACAGGCTGTCTGCCGTGGGCGTCTCTCCAAACCTCGACATGGAGTTGCTGGAATCCAGCCAGGCGATTCCCGCTATCGTCCCGGGCGGTGTAGTAGACACGGGACGATCGGGAGGCGGCCAGGGGGTATCGGACGAACCGCTGACCCCTGTAGACGACCTCCTCTCGGAGAGCGCGTTGCACGCCTCCAGTCTATCACCAGACACGAGGGCATCCACTGTGACCCACCCTCTGCCCGCGACCCACATTCGTTGATTGGGGGTAGCCGTGAATTCTCCCGTCGTCGTGCACACCCGGATGACGTCGGCTGCTGGATCGGTCATGCCAGACCACTCGACCCGCCTCCAGCCTGCTCTCGTCCAGACGAGATCATCGACCTCAACACTCTCTATCGACACAGGCCCGCTATCGGTGAGGATCTGGGTTCCAGCAATGAAGCAGGCATCGAGGCGGTCCGGAGACTCCTGCCCGCTGGCCGCCTCCCAGCTCGTCATCTGGTCCTCCAGACGGGGGAAGGTCCCGGCGTGATGCACTCGCGCCTGGTCGTAGAGAGCGGAGACCGGCTCCGCGCGGGCGATCTTCCCCTTCGCGGCGCGCACCGTCCGGATGGGCAGGTTCGGCCTGCTGGTGCCGATGGTGGACGCGACCATGGCGCCTCCCTGGTTGACCTCGGCGACGATCCTGTCGCACTGGTACTTGTCGTAGGCGTCCACGACCGCGACGCCCCAGGCATTCGGGCTACCGCCCACTGAGCAGTCGTCGAGCACGTAGCCGTGGTGGTCGGTTCCGAGGCCGACCACCACGATGCCCGTCTCGGCTACCCCACCGGACGGGTCCACGCCTACCACGATGCGCACGAACTCGGGGAGGTTGGCCTGACGCACGCGCAGATCGTCCAGCAGAGCCCGCTTCCAGAGCGCCCCGGCCAGGTCCGCGATCACCAAGCCGCGCAGCTCCTGGTCGCCCAGGCGGGTCCCCTCGTAGGTCGCGTAGAGCTCGCGCCGGACATGCTCCGAGAGGTGAGGGTTGTCGGCGGTGGTGCCGTGCCGCAGGACGATCTTCGGGCACTCCGGCATCCCGTCCTGGGGCTGGCCGATCAGCCACAGGAAGCGCGGGCGCGTCTTGGGGGTGGTGGTGACGATGGTACGGGGCCGCGACCCGAGGCGGAGTCCGAAGCGGGCCTGGTTCCACGCCTCGTCCAGCTTCGCCCAGGCGGCCAACTCCTCGTACCAATCCAGGGCGCTGTTGCCTCCCGCCCTGAGCCGCTCGACATCCTCGGGGTGGTGGGCGCCGAAGATCTTCGCCCGGCTGCCGTTGGGCCAGTAGAGGGCGCCCTCGTTCGAGTTCCAGTGGACCTCGGCGTTGTGGGCCTGGATGCCGGAGGGTCCGACCACGCACGCCTCGCGAGCGTCTCCGAGCGTCGGAGCGATGATCCGACCGCGGGCGCCCGGGTGGGCCTGCATGTACAGGTCGAAGGCGTGGGCCCCCGCATCCGTCTTCCCCGTTCCTCTCCCCCCGGCCAGGACGAAGAAATCGTAGTCCCCGGAGTCGAGGTCAGGCGGAACCTGATGCGGGAGCGGTCTCCAGCGGGCCTCGTCGCCGTCCAGCATGTCGGCCGCAGCGCCGAACGGATCAGGACGCCTGGCCAAGTTCTCGGAGGTGCCGGGCCGCGACCTGACCTGCGGCTGACCGCTGCGAGGCCGTGAGGTCGAGGTCCGGATCATCCAGCACCCTGCGGATCAGATCCGCGATCAGAGCGCCCTGGCGCTCGGCGAGTTGCACCTGGCGCTCGGCGATCCCGGCGTCGAGGGCGAGCTTGGCGAGCTTGGTCAGTCGGTCGCGCTCGTCATTCCAGAGCTCCACGGTGACGGCCACCTTCCGGGAGCCGCCGATGCCCTGATCGTCGAGAGTCGCGAGTCCGGCCACCTCGCCGCGCAGGTACCGCTCCCAGGCGGCGGCCAAGCCGAGCTGGTGGAGCATGGCGTCGACCGGGTCGATGGGGTCCGGCTCAATCGTGGCCAACTCGCGCTGGACGGCGATCAGCGCCAGGCGACGAGCGGCCGACTCCCGGACCTGAGAGGCAGCTCCTCCATGTGCCACACATACGGTGGCCCCACGGACTGCCGAGGCCGAGCAGGGAGTGCCGTTCGTTCGTCGAGCCGAGCAGCGAGCCATTGGTCAGTCCGAGAGAGGCTTGGCCATAGGTCAGGCCAGGTCGGGCGTAATTCGCCAGACGGCTTGGTCGTCGTTGGGCCAGGTCTCCACGCGCCCGTCCGCGAAAGTCACCTGCCACTCGACCAGCAGATCCTGAGCGACATCGACATCGGCGGCGATCTGCTGGTATTGGACGCCGCCGGTCGTATCCAGCGGACCGCCCCCGATCATGGTCACAGTGCCGCTGGCGACCACGGCCACGGCCAGGCGGTCCACGGCGTGGAACTTGACGGTGGCTCCGGTCAGGTCCACGGCAGCGCCGGAGCCGTCTTCCAGCGTGTCCGTCACCGGTGGCGCCGTGTCGCCCCGCTTGTTCCAGTAGTAGGTGCCCGTCACCCACCTCCCATCCGGTTCGATCCGCCGAGCCCGCGTAGCCGGTTCGCGAGGGCTCCCAGCAGCCGCGTAGGCCCCCTGACCGGCACGCCCGACGGCCCTCCGCCCCGCGCGATGGCAGCGTCGATCAGCGACGCTAGAGCGTCCGCTGTGCCGCGCGCCGCGGCCATCGGTGACCGCATCGCCGAATCAACCGCTCCCGCTAGAGAGTCAGTCGCCACCCGGTGTTGCTCGACGACCCGGCTGGCGCTCTCGGCGAGGGTGCCCAGCGCGTCGGCGGCGGAGCGGGAGGCCGCCTGTACCTTGGCCGCCGCGTCAGCCAGCGCCCCTGGCGAGTCGGACGCCGAACGGCTCTGCGACTGGGCCGCGCGGGACGCGGCGTCGGCCGGCGCGGCGAGTCCGTCGGAACCCGCCCGCGTGAACGTCTGTTGCGCCCTCGTCGCGAGATCCGTCAGGGCCGCCAGGGTGTCGGCCGCGGATACCACGACGTGCTGCCCCGCCTTGAACGCCTGGTCGCCCAGACCAACGATGGTCTCGGTCGCCGTGCGCGTGAACGCCTGGAGCGCTCTCGTGGCGCTGTCGGTGACCCCGGCCAGCGCGTCGGCGCCGGTGCGCAAGGGCGTCTGCGTCGAGCGCGAGGCCGTGTCGGACGGCACCGGCGGCGAGTCAGAGGACGTTCGTGTCGATGCCTGCGCGGCCCGGGTGACGAGGTCGGTCAGGGCGGCGAGGGCGTCGCTGGCGCTTCGAACCAGGGCCTGCCCAGCTCGCGTCGCGACATCGGAGATGCTGGCCAGGCTGTCGCTCGAGGTACGGGTCGGCGCCTGCGTCGAGCGCGTCGCAGCATCCGTCGGCCCGGCTGGGCTGTCGGTGGCGGAGCGCGAGGGGCCCTGCGCGCCCCTAGTGACTGCATCGCTCGGAGCCGCGAGCGTGTCCGAGGTCGTGCGCCCGGCCGACTGGAGGGCTCGCGTCGCGACCTCGGACACGGCGGCCAGGGTATCGGTGGCGGTCCGCGCCGCAGACTGGAGCGCCCGGCTGGCCGTATCCGAGAGAGCGCCGAGCGTGTCCGCTGCGGTGCGGTGGATGGCCTGGGCTGCCCTGGTGGCGACATCGGTGGGCGCCGCGGGGGAATCCGTGCTCGAGCGGGCGGCCGCCTGGGCAGAGCGGGTGACCGCATCCGTCGGAGCGCCCAGGGCGTCGCTCGCGACGGCGACGTTGACGATCGGGCCACCAGCCGGCCACGCCCAGACCGGCGCGGATCGCCCAACCATGAGGAAGGGGCCGCGACCGAGCGGGCGAGAAGGCCAGAGTCCGCCGGCAGCTGCGGCCGGGGCTGCCGAGTAGACCGCGATCAGCTCGCGAGCCGTTGCGCTCCCGCCGGTCCAGGCGAACGTCGCCGTCTGGTTGCCGGAGCCGATGAAGTCGGAGATCTGGAACGCGATGTTCCCGGCAGTGCCGAGGCTGAATCGCTGGGTGAAGACGCCGGTGGTGGTCTCCGTCTCCGGCGTCGTCGCGTTGTCGTTGTGGATCGCGAAGTAGTAGCTGCCCGTCCCAGCGCCCGTGCCCGCCGCCACGGAGGACGAGGTGACGCTGGAGTTCTCGGCGGTGTTGGTGCTCTGCGCCGCGCCGGTCGCCGCGCCGGCGAGCGCTACCGCGCCCCATTCGTAGAGGCTCACGTTGGTCCAACTCAGCGTGATCGTGAGCTGACCGGCGCCGGGCAGGGCGATGTTGTCGGCCCTGTACAGGAATTGCTTGCCGGTACCGAACGAATTCAAGAAGCTCGCGTCGAGGACGTAAGTGTTGCCGCCGTTGTCGGTGATCGAGGCCAGCGCCGGGACGCCACCGCTCCAGAACGAGGCGATCCCCACGAGCACCTTGCCGCCGGCCACCGGGTTGGTGGCGAACGCGGAGGTGGTGCTGTTGTCCGACCGCGTTGAGTACCGGTCGACCGTGATGGCCACGGTCAGCGCCTACAGCGTGGTCGCCCAGACCCTGAGCGTCTTGAGGGTGCAGTTGTTGGAGGCCGAGCTGGTCCCCGGGTTCATGCTCAGCATCAGGTACTGGCTGAGCGAGCCGTCCAGGGTGGTGGTCCACGTCGCGTTGGGCGGCGTGCTCACCTCCATCTGCGCGAAGAAGGGGCTCGGGAAGCCGGAGCAGAGGATGATGCCCGAGCTGGTGATGGTCGCCGCGCCCGTGCCGATCCCTGGGGTCTGACAGAAGATCCGGCAGCGCATCTCCCAGTACGTGCCCGCGCCCGCGGCGGCGCTGACCATGACCAGGCCGGCGGTCTGGGCGACGATCGTGCCCGTGATGACGTTCTGCGTCGAGCCCAGCCGGACGAAGAACGTGTAAGTCGGCGTGCTGGTCGTCTGGAGGACGCCAGTCGCCTCGATGTCGACGACCTTGCCCTTGGCCGTGCCCGCGCCCCAGAAGCCCGGGTAGAACCACGGCTGCTGCGTGGTCGAGTTGAGGAGGGCGGTCTCGGCGTTGACGCTGACGACCTGCGGGCCGTCGGCCACATTGCTCCAGATCGGCTCGACCCACTGGTTGGTCTGGTTCGACGAACCGCCCACCGGGCGGATGCCGGCCTCGGCCGCGCGTCGGCGCCAGTAGGCGTCACGGAGCTCCCGGCCCACATCGCCGGGGCGCGCGGTGACGAGGTCGCGGCGACGGGTCGGGTCCGCGCGGCGTTCGGGCAGCAGGATCGCGCTCAACCGTCCACCTCCATCCACTGCTGCACGGTCACCGTGCCGGTACCGCTGACCGAGGTCGTCACCTGGTAGGAGCCGCCCGGGTCCACGGGGATCACGAGTTGGAACCGGCCGGTGACGATGACCCCCGACGGGAATCCGGCGATCGTGGGCATCGACCACGATGTGCCGCCCGCCGCCGTGGAGAAGCCCGCCAGCGCCTGGCCGGCGACCGCCGCAGCGCAGACGAGCGAGACGTAGACCATCCGTCGCCGGGACCCGTTCGTGACCGGCGAGTTGAGGCTGCGAGAGCCCGTCACGTCGACCGCCGCGGCGAAGTTGTTGTCGCCTGCGCCCATCGTCAGGTCGTGGCCAAGAGGTCCAGCGTGCCGCCCGCGAAGTGGCCGCTGCTGAGTGCGGCGTGGGTCACGGTGATCCCGGCCTTGGTCAAGGCCGCGATCGCTGCTCGGGCGGCATCGGCCGCGACGTGGTCGGCGCGCTCGTCGTACGCCACGCTCTCGGACTCTTCGGCCAACGTGCCCTTGATGACGAGGTCGATCTCCATCAGCTTTGCCTCCAGGGCGTAGCGGGCGAGGTAGGCGATCGCGGCGCGAAGGACCGCCGGGTCCTCGTGGGCGAGGCCGATGAGCACGTTGCATCGGTGGCGCAGCAGGCCACGGCACCGATACCCGGCGAGCTAGAGATTTATGAGCCAGCCGGCGAGCTGGATGGTGTCGCCGGTCGTGTTCACGGTCGCCTGGGCGTTGAGGAGCGTCTCCAGCATCGGGATAGTGCCAGCGACCGCGAGGCTGTTGTAGAGCACAACCTTGGGGATCGTCACCAGCGAGGAGCCCGTGTACGTCCAGGTGTGATTTAGCTGGAGCTGGGCTACGGCCGGGATGGTCGGTGCCGTGCTGGAGCCCTGGCCGCAGTATGCCCGCGCCTGCCGTCGCGCCGCGACGAGATCGGTACGCTGGCGCGTGCGCTGTCCGACATGAGCCAGGCGCTGCGCCATCGCATCGACGCCACCGAGGCGTTCGCCGCAGACGTCACCCATGAGCTGAAGAACCCGCTCGCCTCGCTCCGGTCGGCCGTCGACACGATGCAGCGGATTACCGACCCGGCCTTGCAGCAGCG
>Ga0137407_10000203_pt1 | contig 42665 bp, 37 predicted proteins | sample CZOMad2_2_16fung_FD_108410 | JGI IMG/M metagenome (GOLD analysis project Ga0137407, IMG submission 108410) | Vadose zone soil fungal communities from Angelo Coast Range Reserve, California, USA - CZOMad2_2_16fungal (Illumina Assembly) | ecosystem: Environmental > Terrestrial > Soil > Vadose... | reverse complement strand
GCATTCTCTTTCTGTCCATGCTCTGAATGGCGAAAGAAAGCAGGTAATGAAAGCCACAATACCCATGCAAGCACATGAAAGCTTATAACCGCCCATCTCGAATTATACCAGTAATTACGCATTATTGAACTATTGACTGCAAAATTGATTTATAAAAGTTAAATATTATAAAAGATGCGACAAAGGGGAGTTATTTGCAGACAAAAAGGAGGTATGTGGTATGGGGTTTAGGGCATAAAATCAAATGTCCATTCTAAATTCTATAACTCATTATCGTTTAGAATCCAGGCATGGACATTTAAAATTGATTGTTTTCCCTCAAGCCATACACCTTATCCCCTTCACCTTACTTCGACGACATATCAAAAATCTTAGGATCAACTTCTTTATTGAATTCTATTTTTTTGACAGTGGTTGTAAGTGAAAATTGGGTTCCGTAACTGATATCAATTGTATAAGGCACGACGAAACCAAAATCTGTTTTTTTGTAATTAGATGGCGACCTGGTGATTTCCATTTCCTGGCCCATCATAGTTCCTGTTTGCACTGCTTTCTTGATATAATAAGTAACAGGATCAATATAAAATGTTGTTACCACATTGTCCTTGTTGGTTAATTTGATTTTATACGCGCTGTCTTCTTTCCCTATTAATTCAACTTTGTTTCCTTTAGCACCATAATTGTATAAAGGTCCGCCAACATCCAGCATATCCTTACCCGCTTTGTATTGCTCATCGGGCATTGGCTGTGGATCCGTTCCTCCACCAAAAGGATTGATTGCCCATCCGCTTTTATCTGTATATACCTGAACCATTTTCTGTCCGTTAAAATCAGATTCGAGGCGGTAGCCTTTCCCATTTAATATCGTAAGTGAACTGGGAGCATCATTTCCCATAACCTGCACGGAACTTTCACTATAAATTGATTTGATCTGATCAATCTTGTCCTTACCTCCGAGAGCATCAATATGTTTGTTGATGACCTCATCAACTGTTTGTGCATGAACCATGATTAAGCCTGTCAAAGCTATCATTAGCAAGAGGCAATGTTTTAAAATTTTCATTTTTTATTTTTTTGATGATGATGAAACAACTTACTAAACCGGCTGCAAATTTATCCGGCATTTTATTACAAAACAAAACTATTGCCAGGTTTTGAACCTTGATTGAAGGATTGAAGGATTAACCTGATATTAATATTTTCATAATAATTATTCAGGCATGGTATGAAATCAAGCGCATCCTTCAATCCTTTAATCAAGGTTCAAAGCCTGCCCGTTACCGTTACTCCATAAGTCCTCGGATTTCCCAAATGCACCGCACCAAAATCATAAGCATATGCGATGTATTTTTTATCACCGATATTCCTGCTCCAGAACATAATTTCAATATGCCCGCTGACGATTCCGAATCGGGTATTGAAAAGATTATATGGAGATTGCTTAATGGTATTGGCAAGGTCAAAATACTGCGTGCCCAGATACATCCATTCGCCACGTACCACCAGTTTTAATTGTTGTTTATTTCCGAGTGGATAACCGTATTGCAGGGCCAACATGGAAGTAACGTCCGGTGTAAATATCTGGCGCTTACCCTCGAGATCTGCCTCGGAACCATTTTGTGATAATTTCAATGTCTGGTAAGTCGCATGCGTATATCCGAAATTATATTCGGCTTCGAAACCTTTCAAGGGGGTAGCGGCAAATTCCAGTTCTGCTCCCTTACTGCTGAGCTTACCCGCATTTTTTGTTACTGTAATGGCCGATGGCAAAACAAGTGTAGGCACCTGGGCATTGGTAATATTTGAATAGAATATTACAACGTTGAGGCGCATACGATTATTGAAGAAAATATTTTTTACGCCTGCTTCAATATTATTACTGTATTCAGGATGATAGGAATATAATGGTGGTTGTGATGGATCAGGTGATAATTGAGTCAGCCCCCCCGGCCGGTAGCCGCGGCTATAAGTAAGATATATATTATGATCAGGAGAAAAATGGTAGGCCAATCCCAGCTTTGGAGAAAATGCGCTGAAGTCAGTATGGGTAGTGGTATCCGGCTGTGTATCAAAAACAGGATTGGGATCAGGATCATGCTGATACTGGCCAAGGACATTCATTTTATCATACTCATAATCATATCTCAGTCCGGCGATAAGATCTAATTTCTCATTGATACTATATGTCGCTTGTCCGTAAAATGCAATTCCTGCTCTTTTACTTTTTGAACTGGTGATGATCGAATACAAAGAATCCGGCGAACCCACTAACGCAGCATCCTTACCGAATCTTGTTGCCTGTTTCGTGGGATTGTCCTGGTAAAAAAGATAAATGCCTGTCGTCCATTTAAGTTTTGAAGTGGAAGCTGCAGGTGAAGTAAATTTAAATTCCTGCGTCCAGGTTTTTACATTGTTCCATGGTTTTCCATAATTGTCGATAATCGTGATTGCATCAACTTCTGAAAAATCGCCATCGATCGGATTGGTATAATATCGATAATTGGATTGATATGCTGTTTGCGAACTGAAATTAAATTTTCTGCCTGCATACTGAGCGGAAAAAGAAGCATTCAATGTGTTATCAATAATTGTTGTTAGCGCATTTTGATCCACTTCAAAAGGATGGCTAAATGCTGCAAACTCGTTACCCGCTAAAGTAAATACACCATCGTTCCGGTTGAACTGGTATTTGACATTCAGCCCAAGGCTCCATTGCCTGGAAGCAAGCCATTTCAAATAATAGTTACCAGCAATACTGTGTTGCTTATCAAATTTTGTATTATTGAAGTGGTTGGTATAAAAACCGTTTAGTCCCTCATACATTCCGGCAACGCCCAGGAAAAGTTTATCTTTTACCAGGGGCGTCCGGAAACCGATATTATAACGTTGCAGGCCATAATTGCCGACACTGATTTCCGCATATCCATCGGTGTTATTTGTTGGTTGTTTGGTAATGATATTGATCACACCTCCCATTGCATTTCTTCCATATAAGGTTCCCTGCGGTCCTCTCAAAACTTCGATCCGCTCTACATCGAACAATTGTGCGATATATGTATCCAGACTAAATTGATTGACGCCATCAATATAAGTTGCAACAGCAGGGTCATATGAACTGGAAGTAATTCCTCTTATCGAAGTAACGTTCCGCTGATCGCCGGGATTTGCTGCGTAAAGGTTAGGAACGATTGCCGTAATATCCTTACTGTTCCATAAACGATACTCCTGCACCTGTTTTGATGTAAGTGCAGAAATGCTCGAAGGAATCTGTTGCAGCAACTCTTCGTTTTTTTGTGCCGTTACAACCACGGCATCAAGATGCGTAGCAGCAGCGTCGAGTATGACCGACAATTCATGGCTCTGACCTGTAATTTTTACTTTATCATCAGTTGCCGCATAACCAATGGCCGTTACTTCCAGGATATAATCTCCCGGCGAAATATTCTTCAGAAAAAAATTCCCGGCTGAATCAGTAATCGCTGTCCGATTGGTATTTAATACAGATACCGATGCGCCTGCAATACCAATGGATTTATTATCCGTCACCTTACCGCTAACGGAAGTGGATTGCTGGCAAAATGCAATCGACGATAAAAGAACCAAAAAAGAAAAAGAACTTGCCCGCTTCATCATGTATTCGTTCGTTTGTGAATAATTGCAAAGATAAGTTGAACAGTTGATTGGTTGAATGGCGAGTGGTAAGTGGCGAGTAGCGAGTGGTGCATGTCGAGCTTGTTATTTGTCACACCACTCGCTACTTACCACTCGCCATTCAACTCTTCAACCAATCAACTTCTCAACCAATCAACCACTCACTACTGCCGAAAATTAATTTCCACCATTTGCAAAAGGATCTGTTTCCCTCCTGCTTTATTATTCCTGCATACCAGGTATATTTTGTGTGTGCCTGTTGTAGCTGAAATGGGTGTTATCGCATGTACAGACATCAGCTTGGTAAAAATGTCAAAATCAAAATTCATTTCAGGCGGTTTTTTATCTGCACTGTCTTTGCTCTTTGCCGCGGGTTTGGGTTTTACTTTTGATTTTTCTTTTTTATTTCCACCCATATTCTCGATGATCCTTGCAAAATCAATTTCCTTTGGAACAATCGTTTCTGTTTGACCAATCACCGGTCCGTTCGGTGAATCCAGGTGTATTTCAACAGTGCCACCGATGGCGCCGGAATTGGGCGTTGCCTGCACTAGCAAATCAATTTGCCTGATGCCGGACAGATCAATATTGTTGTAACCGATATAGGAATTATCTCCCAACATATAAAATGCTCTTACCGGTGTCGTAAGCAGCTGCGTACTTTTCTTTTCGTCTGCCAGCTCAGGATTCAATGAAGGATTGCGCAATGCAATGATGTTTTCAGCAGAAAGCGCGGATACAGATCCATTTCCCTTATCTGTATAAGAAGCACGAAGCAGGTAACCGCCCTTGCCGTTTTCGCCGGCAGGCACACGCGGAATATAATTACCTTTTAATGGCAATGCTTGTGTGGCAGATTGTTTCTGACCCACACTGAGAATATATTTTACCATTTTTTCCGCCTCCCGTTGCGTGAGTTGCGGATGCGCCGCCATTGCATGTTCTCCCCAAACCCCTCCTCCACCTGATATCACTTTAGCTGCCAGCCTGCTTAATGCTACAGCATCATGATTGTATTTCTGTGCAACATCAAAATAGCTGGGGCCGACAGATTTTTTATCCAGCATATGACAGGTCTTGCAATCGTTGAGATTAATCAAATATAATCCGGCAGAAAAAGCCGCCTTGTCATCCGCTGCAAGATGATGTGTTGCAATATCAATAATATCAAATCCGTCCGGCACATAATCAAAGTTAACGGCAACCAATCCTGGTTTTATTTTTCCATCGGTAATACTTCCATCTTCTTTATCATTGACCTGTATTGAATATTCAATCGGTTGGTTCGCAAAAAAGAAAGTTTTATTTCCTTTGCCAATATCAATTTTCACTTGCGGTGGTTCATTTCCTGCCTGTAAAACAATGGTCTTGCTATTCTTTTCTCCCTTTGTATCTGTTACCGTAAGCGTTGCCTGGTAATTACCGGGCTGATCGAGTGTAATATTTGGATTTTGTTCTGAAGATGTTTTAATGGTATCGCTTCCCGATGTGATTTTCCATTCATATTTCAATGCGTCCTTATCGTATGGATCAAAATCATTGGTGCCTTTTGAAGAAAGATGAACTGTAAATGGAATGGAGCCCGCTGTTTTTTCCGCCGATGCTACCACAACCGGCTTACGGTTCCCGGCATTGTATTCAATTCTCAACAGTTTTGAATTTGCATTTCCGCGGAACCATGCAGAACCATATTCCAATACATATAAATCGCCATCAGGACTGAATTTCATATCGATGGTGCTGCTGAAATTTTCATTGGGTAAAAACTGTTCCATGGATTTGTAATTTTCGTTTTCATCCAGTGTAACGGCCATGATCCACCCGCGCATAAAATCCGTGATGATCCATTTGCCTTCATAATAATCCGGGAAGGGTCTTTTTGCATTTACAAAATCTGCTTTCCGGAAAACAGGACCGCCGGTAGCGCTTCTTCCTGAACTTCCAACCAAAGGAAATGTATCTGAAGTACCATAGGGATACCAGATAAAAGCTTTTTGAGGAGGTGGCAATTCTTTCAATCCCGTATTATTGGGTGAATTGTTGACAGGATGCGCAACATCAAATTTTTCATGATAGGCGCTGTCGGTATAACTATAATGGGTATATGCTTTATTATCTGCAATAAAATAGGGCCATCCAAAAAAACCGGCTTTTTTTGCCTGGTTATATTCATCATATCCCCTGGGTCCATATATGGAATCCTTTGAAGCATCCGGTCCAACTTCTCCCCAATAAACATATCCCGTTTTGTTATCGATGGAAATACGCCATGGATTACGGTCACCCATCACATAAATTTCCGGGCGTGTTTTTGGCGTTCCTTTTGGAAACAGGTTGCCTTCAGGAATTGTATAGGATCCATCATCTTCAGGGTGAATGCGCAATATCTTTCCACGAAGATCATTGGTGTTACCAGAACCGCGTTGATCATCCCAACTCTCACGGCCCGGTCTTTCATCCATGGATGCAATACCGGCAGGAGGATTGGCGGTGTTATTGCCTACTGTTATATATAAATTGCCCTGCTTATCAAATGCCATTCCGCCACCTGTATGACAGCAAACTTCTCTTTGCGTAGGAACTTCCAGCACTATTTTTTTTGATGCTGCGTATAAAGAATCATCATGCATTTCCCAACGGGCAAGCACATGTTTTTTTTCAACGGGGTCGGCATAGTACATATAGATCCAATGGTTCTCGCTAAACTTCGGATGAGCCACAATACCCACCAATCCTTCTTCTGCTTCGCTGACAACACCTTCCTTACTGATGTATTTTGTATTGACAGGAATCGTTGCAATCAATTTTATTGTTTTTGTTTTTATATCGACAGATTTGAGCCCGCCCTTTCGTTCGGCAATCAATACATGGCCATCGGGCAAAAAAGTCATCTCCATCGGCTCGTCCATTCCCTCTGTAAGTACAACCTGGGTAAAACGGTCGTCTTCGGGTTTTCCTGCATCGGCTTTCTTTTCGGTTTGATTGCAGGAGAAAAGGAATACAAAGGGACTTATCAATAGCAGTAGAAAAACAGGAGAACAAAAGAATGATCGTTTTGGCAGCATTTTGGTTATCATGATAAAAAATTAAGCGTAGACGGGTTTTCAAATCTTATTATACAAATAATAGCATCATTGCACCATTCAGTATTACATGTCTAAAATAAAGCATTCACTACATGCACCTGTAAATATTGCGATGAAACTTATCTTTTCTGAGATGAAATGATCGAATAGAACCATGATTTGCCTGATTAATCATGATTTTGATGATAAAATTTATTCAACAAAATTTTATGTATGAATCTTTTTGTATAAACAATATTTCCTCATAATCTTTCTTAATCCCAAAAATCGTGGTTCTACTCATGGTTCTACATCATGGTTCTCCTTCAGAAATTTTGCCCATGCTTCATATCCCGTTGGGTTAATATGCAAACCTTCGGGAGTATATTCTTTTTTTAATTTTTTATGCTCATCACAAAAAAAAGTATACGTATCTATGAATATGACCTTTGTTTCACTTGCGACGTTTTTTAATAATGCGTTGGTAGAAATAATATGCGGATTTTTATCATAGTGCTGTGGAAACCCTTTTATATCCGGATTCACCGGCAATATACTTTCCAGGTAAATAATTGTTGAGCTGCTTTCGTTTTGTATTCGCTGGATAATTTTGCGGATATTGTCAGCAATGACCGCATCGGGAATATCCTTGCCAATATCATTTATGCCGATGAGTAAAAATAATTTTGAAGGTTGACGGCGAATAATATCATCGAGCCTCTTCAATACTCCGAAAGTAATATCACCACTAATGCCGCGGTTAACAACCGTGCTGTCACCAAGCAATTTATCCCACTTACCCACTTCCGTGATACTGTTGCCAAGAAAAATTATTTTCCCGGTAGCGAACGGTTCTTTTTCGAAAATTGCGATCCGTTGAGGATAATGTTCAGGGATGAAGGGAATGGTATCGAACAACCGCTGGTTGGTTATATTTGACTGAGCCCTGCTAAAAAAGGGCGATACCATTAAACAAAAAAACAGGAGATATTTACAGTGCATGAATTTTTTTTTCTGATTAAAATTGCAGAAACTAAAAATCTAATTTACGAATGTATTGATTGCGTTAGGAAAATTTCCTGATCTTCTTTGTGGCCGGTCAACGGCAAGACCATGTTGTTGCCGGTCAGACGGAGACCGTCAGACCGGTAGATTTTCCCGATTCAATAAACCATTTTTCCGATTGCGTAAGAGGAATCTCACAATTCATCATTCATTTGCAGGATGAAAAATTTAATTCTAACTGTCTTATTATCAATTATAATTATATCGGTCGGGGCGCAACAAAAACAATTGCCTTACCGCACAAGAGCTCAGCAGTTGGTAATGACGAATGAGGATTCTTTAAATGCAGGTTTATCAACAAACAAAACAGTTGTTTCCGGTTATGGAAGCGCATTTTACCAGAGAGATTTTAATGCACAGGTATCTACAGTTACTTTAGAAAGAGCAGTATTATTTGTCGGGCACCAGTTCAGCAATAAAATATCTTTCTTTTCAGAATTGGAAGTAGAAAATGCCAAAATAGCCGGCGGAGAAAGTGGAACCGGAGAAATTGCCATGGAACAGGCATTTTTAAAATTCAATCTCAATCCGAGACAATATATCGTTGCCGGTTTATTTGTTCCTCGTATCGGGATATTGAATGAAAATCATTTGCCGGTAAATTTTAATGGTGTAGAACGACCGATTGTTGAAGAGTTAATTATCCCCGCCACATGGCGCGAACTCGGAGTTGCTTTTTATGGAACTGCGAACAGGCTGCCACTAAATTATAGTGTGGCCATAGTAAATGGATTGAACAGTGAAAAATTCGAACATGGTGATGGTATCCGCGGAGGACGCGCAGAAGGCAGCAGCGCACTTGCAAATAATATTGCCGTAACTGCTTCTCTGCAATATTTCTGGAAAGATTTTAAATTCCAGGTTTCAGGTTATGCAGGCGGCACTGTTGGACTTAGTCCGCGCGCGGCCGATAGCCTCGGATTGAATAGCGGAGCATTCGGTACTCCTTTGTACCTGGGCGAAGCAAACCTGCAGTATGCAAAAAATGGGATCGCTGTAAAAGCGCTCGCAGCTTATATTTCCTATCCCGAAGCTGACAAAATAAATACTGCTTACGCAAATAATATTGCAACGGGTATGTATGGTGCATATGCAGAGCTGGGCTATGACTGGTTATACTCAAAACATGGAAAAGCGCAGTTCGTTAGTTTTGCCCGTGTGGAATTATTGGATTTAAATTCATCTATCCCCGATCCGCCGAAGGCCATTTATGATGGAACGGAAAAACAAACACATATTATTGCCGGCTTCAGCTACCTGCCATTGCCCAATGTGGTTATCAAAGCGGATATAAGATTGTTGCACACAGGGTCTCAAAACCCTGAACTTGTTATCAATCCATCTCCCAATGCTTTGCCATATAAACAAAATAACCAGTTCCTGAATATTGAGATCGGTTATTCATTCTAGTTAGTTGAGTGTTGAATATTGATTATTGAGTGTTTGAAGTCCCGCAAATGAACGCTCAATATTCAACACTCAACACTCAAAGAATCTTTAATCGTCAAACCATGGAACGCAGACATTTTATCAAGTCTTCCTGCAATTTTTGCCTGCTGGCAGCAACCGGTTATTTTTTATCCGAGCTGACCGCCTGTAGTCCTGCATATCGTATTATCAAAACAGAAGTCATTAATGACACCGTGCAAATTCCACTGGCTTCATTTGCTCAATCTGATTTCCAGGTAGTGCGCCCCAGGGGTTGGAATTATGATATCGCGGTGCATAAAAAAGCAAATGATGTTTACGATAGTATGCTGATGCAATGTACACATCAGCAAAATCAACTCATTCCAACAGGCAATGGTTATGTATGCAATTTGCATGGGAGTCAATTCGACAAGGAAGGTAAGGTATTGAAAGGGCCGGCAGAAAACGCATTGAAAAAATACCCGACTTCAATTGACCAGGACAAATTAATCATTCATTTAAAAGCCTGAAGAAAAATATGAAAAAAAATATATTCATTATATCAGCGATAACCGGGATAATATTTATGGGATGCCATAAAGCATCTACCACGCCCGGAAGCGTGGATTTCGTTACACTGGAACAGTCCGTGATCAATGATTTCGTGAATAATGTAGCGATCGGACAATATAGCAAGCTTACTGATGCTGCGGTTTCATTAAATGGGGCGATTACAACCTTGAATTCAACAACTACAGATGCCAACCTGCTTGTTACTCAAACCGCCTGGAAAAATATTCGTCATGTATGGGAACAATGCGAAGGATTTCTGATCGGACCGGTAGAGGCAAATGATTACGATCCGAATATTGATACATGGCCAACTGATTATACCCAGATGGATTCCTTATTGGCGAGCAGCAACGATTTGGAATTGGCGGATATACAATCACTGCCGCAGTCCCTGCGTGGCTTTCATCCTATTGAGTATATTATTTTCGGAGAGAATGGTGCACGAAAAGCAAATGAACTGGATGCAAGAAAAAAACAATACCTCGTAAGTCTTGCCGCAGATTTATTATATAACAATGTGCAGCCCTTATATCAAAGCTGGACTGCAGCTCCTGTTAATTATGGAGAAACTGTATTAAAGGCTGGAAATGGAAGCAATGAATATGCAACCCGGCTGGATTTTTTTCTTGATGTTGTTGGCGAGAATGGCATGTCGGGTATATGTGGTGAAGTAGGGTCAGGAAAAATGAAAGAACCATTTGATTCAAAAGATCCAAAATTATGCGAATCACCTTACTCGGGAAATACATCAATCGATTTCAGGGATAATATCATCGGGCTTCAAAGTGTTTACCTGGGATTAAGCGGGGGCAAAGGTTTAAAAGACCTTGTTGCTGCAAAAAATAAAAACCTGGATAACCAGATCCAGCGACAAATTACGGCGGCCATCAATTCATTCAGCAATATCACGGATCCTTTTGAAAAAGCGATTATTGATCAGCGTGTGCAGGTACAACAAACTATGTCGCAACTGGAAACATTACAAAGTTTACTGGAAAATGACCTGACGGTTTTTTTGCAAGAGAATATGAAGGACTGAGGAGGTGAATGGCGAGTGGCGAGTGGTTAGTGGTTGGTGGTATTCCTACTAGCCACTATCCACTAGCTACTCGCCAAAAAAAATAACAATGAAAAAACTCTACATCATAATCGCTATTGGTTTTTTTGTCGGTTCATTCAGCATGTGCCACAAGGCTGATGTTTTTCCTGATAACGGATATGATGAACGCTTAAGTGGTGGTGCTGCTACCGTTTTCGATGTATCCTCAAAAGCATTTACTAATATGATTGAGGGTTTGGATGGAAGAAATGCTATTGTGCATGAAATGGGCGATGCAGCTTTTGAGCGGACTTTTGTGGCTCCTCCATCACCTGTATTTACAGGGCTTGGACCAATCTTCAATAATATTTCCTGTGTTAACTGTCACCGTAATGATGGTGAAGGAATTCCGACAGCTGGTTTTTCCAATTCAGGTTTATTGATGCGCATCAGTCAGCCGGGAACAGACACTCATGGCGGACCACTGGCCATCCCAGGTTTCGGAGCCCAGATACAGGATCAATCTGTTTTTGGTGCAAAGCCGGAAGCGAATATTGATATCAGTTATACCGACGTGCAGGTAACTTATCCTGACGGATCTGTTACTGTTCTCAGAAAACCAACTTATACATTGAAAAACCCCTATATCCCATTGACCACTGGCTATATGCTTTCACCACGCCTGGCGCCGCCATTGGTTGGTATGGGGCTTTTGGAAAAAGTTACGGAAAGCACTATTCTTTCATTTGTAGATGCCGATGATAAAAATGATGATGGCATTACTGGCAAAGCAAACTATGTGTACAATCCATACACTAAACAAACAGAGATCGGACGGTTTGGCCTGAAGGCAAATACCTCAACACTTGCAGTACAGATAGCCACCGCATATCAGCAGGATATGGGTGTAACCAGTTATGTACAAACTGAAGAAAGCGCTTTTGGGCAGGAACAATTAAATATTGTTACCGGTGATGTACAACCGGAATTGCCGGATACTATTTTAAATCATGTAATCTTTTATGTAAAGACACTTGCTGTCCCTGCCAGGAGAAATGTAACAGACGAAAATATCAAACAGGGAGCCTTATTGTTCAACCAGGTTAATTGCTCCGGTTGTCATCGCCCGACGATGCAAACCGGTGTGGATATTACATTATCACAAATAAGCAGCCAGCGAATTCATCCTTATACTGATTTATTATTGCATGATATGGGTGATGGACTCGCAGATAGCCGGCCTGATTATTTAGCCACAGGTCGTGAATGGAGAACCCAGCCATTATGGGGAATCGGCCTGCTGCAGAAAACGACCGGAACTCCTTATTACCTCCACGATGGCCGCGCAAGAACTGCAGAGGAAGCGATACTCTGGCATGATGGGGAAGCAAAAAAATCCAAAGAACAATTTATGCAACTTTCAAAAGCGGAGAGGGACAAGGTGCTTAACTTTTTGCAGTCTTTATGATATGGCAATGTGCGAATGTGCAGATGTGCAAATGTGCGGATTCTTTAGGTAGATCAGATTAAAGAATCCGCACATTTGCACATCTGCACATTCGCACATTAAATAATTTTTCTATTTTGCACTCATATGCAAAATCCCATTCGCGTTGGCGTCGTTGGTTATGGTGTGGCTGCAAAAGTCATGCACCTTCCTTTTATTACGACGATGAAAGAATACAAATTGGTAAGTGTATTAGAACGTCATCGAAGTGATTCCCTGGAAAAATATCCTTATGTAAAACTCGTCAGGGATATCGATGAATTGATATCAGATCCGGAATTGGATTTGATCGTAATCACAACGCCGAATGACACTCATTTTCCCTATACACAAAAAGCACTGGCAGCCGGAAAACATGTGGTATTGGAAAAACCTTTTACAATTACCAGCGAAGATGCGCGTGTATTGATTGATTTGTCGAAAAAATATAATCGTGTGCTTAGTGTGTTCCAAAACAGGAGATATGTGGCCGACTTCCTCACCGTAAAAAAAATATTGAAAGAAAAATTGCTGGGAGATGTGGTGGAATATGAAGCTCATTACGACCGCTACCGGCCCGAACTGAGACCAAATGCCTGGCGCGAAGAAAATAATCCCGGAAGTGGCATCTTATACGATCTCGGGGCGCATCTTATTGATCAGGCTCTTTATCTTTTCGGCATTCCGAAAACCATTACTGCGGATGTACGGCTGCAAAGAGCAGGGTCACGAATAGATGACTATTTTGACATTGATCTGGATTATGGTTTTACCAAAGTGATCCTAAAATCAGGTATGCTTGTCCGTGAGCCCGGCCCACGTTTTATGATCAATGGCACACTGGGTTCATTCCTCAAATACGGGGAAGATCCGCAGGAAGTTTTATTAAAGGAAGGCGTTCTGCCCGATATACCGCATTGGGGGGAAGACCCTGAAGAGCATTGGGGATTGCTGCATACGCTCGTTAATGGAAAAATTATCAGGGAAAAATATCCATCCCTGCCGGGAAGCTTTGGATTTTATTATGCCAATCTTTACAAAACAATTGCGCTCGGCGAGCCATTGCAGGAAAGGCCGGAACATGGATATAATACCATTCGCATGATCGAACTCGCATTGGAAAGCAACAGGAAAAAATGTACGGTGGAGTGCAGTGGTTTCATTTCCGCGGTCTGACGGTCTCCGTCTGACCGGTCAGACGGAGACCGTCAGACCGGGAATCAAACTAACAGTAAACTACAACCGCGGATATCGCTGTTGTCTGTTCTGCCGAATACTTCAAATCTGCCATCTGCAGAAACTTTGCCAAGGTCATCTGTGGCAATAAATGAACAGGAATAAATATTGGAGAGGTCAATAATATTGATAATCCCCTCGCCTGCTTCATGCACTTCAAATGGATCATCATCATTCCTGACAAGTATTCTCATCCAGGGCACAGATTCAAAAAGGCCATCGGATTTTGAATAAGCCTGGGATAACAGTTCAGTCATCCCATATTCCGAATGGACATGCTTCAAACCCAGTCCCTGCTTCAAAGAATTGTGCAATTCAATCCTTGTCATTTCTTTACGTCTTCCTTTCATGCCACCTGTTTCCATGACAACAGTATGATTTAGTTGCATAGGAAATTTTTCGGCGAAGTCGAGCAAGGCAAATGTTACACCGATCAATAAAGTTTTTTGTTGTTGCTGCTCCAATGCTTTCAACACCCGGAATAACTGTTCATAGTCATACAAATAAAAACCACTTTGTGTATGATTGGTTTTTTTAACCAGTTCATCAACCATAAATACCAGGGAGGAATGATCCCTTTCGAGATAAGAAGGCAATAAACCGATAATACACCAGTCGCTCACAGGGCCATAGAATCTTTCAAACCCTTTTATGAAATTATTCCGGTAAATGGAAATATCCTTTACATAGTGTTTGCTGGAAATGGTTTGCGCAGTTCCGCTACTTTCAAAAATAATTTCCGGTTCAAAGGAAGTAGTCTTTATTGAATGCGTTTTAAAAAAGTTAACCGGCAAAAAAGGAATCCGGTCAATTGTTTTTACTTTACCGGGAGCTATATGCAAAGAATCAGTATAAGCCTTATAAACAGGATTATGCAGGTATTGAAAGCCAAAAAGATCGAGGGCAAACGGGGAAAATTCCTGCTTTCCTATGCTAAAAACCCGGTCAGTGAATTCCTTTGTCATGATATGGGAATTAAAGACTGTTCCCTGTTTGAATAAGTAAATGAATTGTAAAAAATCGCACAATAGTAAACCTTTTCGTCAAAAATCGCGTACGTTTGTATATATTAAATAAGCTTCATGAAGAGCAAATATTTTCTCGTATCCTTCTTATTCGTATTAATGATTGCTTGTAAGAAAGATCCCCTGACCAAGCCGCAGATTAGTATTGAATCCATCAATACACTCATCCCTGTTGGCGGCGGCCTGCAGGCCAAATTAAAATTCACTCAAAAAAATGGCAAACTTGCTACAGGCATTTTTATAGCTATCCGCAACCGCCTCAATCAAATTCCGTTGCCAATCGGCACGGCGAGTGCAGATACATTGACTGGCCCAATACCTGATTTCCCCGACAAGAATAAAGGAGAGTTTCTATTTACCCTCGATTACAGTTATCTCCATCAGAGTGATGTGGAAAATGATACTATACAATTCAAGTTTGCAGTTGTTGACGCAGGAGGAAATAAAAGTGATACCGTTACTTCGGATAAGGTTGTTGTTTTGTTTCAGTAATCTTGATTAATTTTGGATGTGTTCCGGAGAGTATTTGACTTTTTTATCTTCAGCAGTCTTTATATTTCATTATGTGCTGCGTTGATGGTGTACCAAACCACCCGGTTACTTCTTCACACAAATCCTTCTTTCAATTTAACCTGCTTTGTTTTTTTTTCAACAGTCTGCAGTTATAATTTTCACTGGTATCTTACCACACATTCCCTGAAAATTTCCCAGCGCATCAGGTGGGCACAACAATACAAAGGATTGCATTTACTACTATACTTTATCGGGTTAGCAGGATCAATTTACTTTTTTTTCACTATCAAAGAACATTGGATGGCGCTGGCATTCGGCGCATTTATAACATTTCTTTATTCAGCTCCAAAACTTCCGCTTCCGTTTTTTAAGGACCTCAAAAAAATTGCCATAGGAAAAACAATCTTCCTGGCATTTGTATGGATGTATGTAACCACTATTTTACCAATATTCCTTGCGGGAAAAACCTGGCAAACCGAATACAGTCTTTTTGCTGCGAGCCGCTTCTTCCTTATCTACGCAATTTGCATTTTATTCGATTACCGCGACAGGGAGGATGATAAGCATGATGGAATCCGAAGCATGATCACGTACTTTAATGAAAATGGAATAAATATTCTTTTTAGTGCATCACTCATAATATTTTTTGCGGTAACCATCGCTCTTTATCCATATAACTACCCGGCATACACGATTCTTATTTTATTAATTCCCGGAATCATTACTGCCGGATTATACGGTTATGCAAAAAAGAATTATTCCGATTATCTCTATTATTTTGTGCTCGACGGGCTGATGATGTTTTCGGGCCTGCTGATGCTTATCCTGAAGATTTGACTATTTTTGAAATAAATTCAACCCATGGCCAAAATTGCAAAAGCCGCTGCAAAAAAACAAACTGATCGTAAAAGTATTCTTAGCGGAAATTCATTGTCCTTTCTCAGGAATTATCTGAACACAGCTTCTCCCGTTGGCTTTGAAAGCAATGGCCAGAAAATATGGCTCGAGTACCTGCGGCCATTTATTGATGCAGATTTTTCAGATCCTTATGGCACAGCTGTAGGTGTCATCAATCCAAAAACTAATTTTAAAGTAGTCCTTGAGGCACATGCGGATGAAATAAGCTGGTTTGTAAATTATATCAACCCGGAGGGATTGATTTATTTGAAAAGAAATGGTGGAGTAGATCACCAGATAGCCCCGGGTCAGCGCGTTTTTGTACATGGCAAAAACGGAACGGTTAAGGCAGTATTCGGCTGGCCGGCTATACATACCCGTTTGGGAAACCCCGACAGCAAGGAAGTTCAACCCAAAGTTGAAAATCTATTCCTGGATTGCGGCGCAAGAAATAAAAAAGAAGTGGAGCAGCTGGGAATACAAATCGGATCAGTTGCAACTTACCAGGATGGTTTTGACGAACTGTCTTATGATTATTTTATAGCACGTGCTTTTGATAATCGCATCGGTGGTTTTATGATCGCGGAAGTAGCCAGGCTATTGAAAGAAAATAGAAAGACACTTCCTTATAGTTTATACCTGGTGAATGCAGTACAGGAAGAAGTTGGTTTACGTGGTGCTGAAATGATTGCCCGGCGCATCAAACCGGATATTGCGATCATTACAGACGTTACTCATGATACGGCAACGCCGATGGTAAATAAGATCATCGAAGGAGATGTTGCCTGCGGTAAAGGCCCTTCTCTTGCTTTCGGACCGGCAGTACATAATAAATTGCTTACACTGGTAAGAGAAACAGCAGAAAAAAAGAAAATACCTGTTCAAATGCGTACTGTTTCAAGAAGTACGGGTACTGATACAGATTCATTTGCTTATGCCAACGATGGTTGTCCCTCAGTACTCATATCCATACCACTACGCTACATGCATACCACGGTTGAAATGCTGCATAAACGTGATGTTGAAGAAACGATACGGCTGATGTATGAAACCCTGCTGAGTTTAACACCAAAAACCAACCTGAAATATTTTTAAAATTCATCATTTGGAATATAATGAGAAGCAGTTTGAAATTTATTTTCGAAATTCTGGCCAGAAAAGAAATCAGCTCACATGCTAATGCTTAAGAAAACAGCAATGATTTCTTTATTGTTGCTGCCCATTTTTTTCCTCCTGCATAACTATAACGAATTGTTTGGGTTTATTCCGGTTAGGCAAATAATCAGGTATGCGATCATTATCTATTCGCTGATTCTTATAAGTTATTTCGTCACAAAGCTTTTTAATATCACTTCATCAAAAAGTACGCTGATTCTATTTTTTTTAAGCCTTTTTATTTTACTTTTTGGCCCATTCCATAGTTTAATCAGGATAATCGCATTCAAAAGTATATTGAGTACTTACAAATTTTTTCTGCCTCTTTGCGGGATATTGCTTGTGATTATCATAAGGAAAATTATAAAAGCATCCGTTATACCCGGGAAGAACATATTATTTCTGAATATCGTTATGATTTGCCTGGTTTTGGGTGAAATTGTAATGGTACTGGTCAACAACGCTGAAATGCAAAAAACCGGCAATCTTATTTATCCATACAAATTCCTTTGTGAAAAATATATTTCAAAAAAAATTCCTGATAGCAGCAAACCGGATATTTATTTCCTTGTGTTCGACGAGTATACCAACAATAAAACATTAAAAAAATTATGGAACTTCAATAACGACAGTATTACAAACTGGCTATCCTTTAACGGCTTCTATGTTCCGGCAAATACAAAATCGAATTATACTTTTACATCGTACTCTATCAGTTCAACATTTAATATGGATTATATCCAGGATTCAAAAAAATCTGCAGATGCCACCATTCCCCTGAATATATTACAGTCTATTCAATCGTTAAGTGATAACGAAAGTTTTTGCATTTTAAAAAAAGAAGGTTATAAAATACGCTTCCTGGCTCCTTTTCGCAACAGTATTGAAGACAATAAACAGGAACGTTATTTTGATGATCTGATTGACGATCAAATATACAGGCAAACCCTTCCGGGAAGTATCCGGTCAGATATTTTATGGAATTTCAAAACTGGCAAACTGGCTGTTATCAACGACAGTGCCAATCAATCTGAAAATCTGAATCAAAAAATCAAATCGATCCATTACACGATTCAGGAAATAAAGTTTACGGCAGATAATTCTAAAAACAGAAAGCCCCAATTCGTATACGGGCATTTTCTGATAACCCACGGTCCACACATTTTTGATTCTGCAGGAGGATTTTTACCTAAAAAAAATATACCAGATTATTCAATGTATAAGACCTATATCGCCCAGGTGATGCATGCAAATAAGGTAATAAAAGAAATAGTGACCCATATCAGGCAATATAACAGAGCCAATACAATCATAATTATTGAGGGTGATCATGGTTTCAGACAGCTACGGAATTCAGGGTCCGCCGTGTACTTCCCTAACTTTTGTGCAGTATATTTTCCTGATAAAAACTATTCTTTATTATATGATAGTATAAGACCGATCAACACGTTCCGTATAGTTTTTAATAAATTCTTTTACCAGGATTTCCCATTGTTAAAAGATTCCGGAATTGTAGTAAAGGAAAATTGAGCATCGGTTTGTGTTCTTTCAATATTAGTTTGCATATAAAACTTTCAACAGATAAACACTACTAAACATAATTTCAATACAGATTTTATCTTTGCCTGATAAAGTTTATTGAAACTCATTAAGCGAGTGCGAAATTCATCAAAAAAATATTTCTCTTTTTCATGAATTTATACCTATAAATTTGTTATTATTCTCATTCATTAACAAAAGCATAATAAATGCTCATGATACGAAACGATTGGACACTGGAGGAAATACGCGCCGTTTATGACACGCCCTTACTTGAACTGATTTATCGTGCGGCTACTGTACACCGGGAATATAATGACACTGCTGAAGTGCAGGTTTGCACTTTATTGTCCATAAAAACCGGCGGCTGCCCGGAAGATTGCGCTTACTGTCCTCAGGCGGCACGCTATCATACCGATATTACTGTTGAATCTTTGATGCAAACGGATGACGTGCTGGAATATGCGCAGAAAGCAAAACAAGCCGGATCAACCCGTTTTTGTATGGGCGCCGCGTGGAGGGAGGTTCGGAATAACAGGGATTTCGACCGGGTACTCGACATGGTAAAATCTGTAAATGCTTTAGGCCTGGAAGTATGTTGTACGCTTGGTATGCTGAACGATATGCAGGCAAAAAAATTAGCCGATGCAGGTTTGCACGCTTATAATCACAACCTGGATACTTCTGCAGAATATTATAATGAAATTATTACCACAAGGACTTATGAAGACAGATTGAACACATTGAATAATGTCCGTAAAGCTGGCATTACTGTTTGCTGCGGAGGCATCATTGGCCTCGGCGAAACGCACGATGACCGTATTCAAATGCTGCATACGCTTTCTACTTTACCAGAACATCCGGAAAGTGTTCCCATCAATGCATTGGTGCGGATAAAAGGCACGCCCCTGGAGAATAATCCAAAAGTAGATATCTGGGACATGGTGCGCATGATTGCAACCGCACGTATACTTATGCCAGCCACTATGGTCCGCCTGAGCGCAGGAAGAACAGAAATGAGTGTGGCGGAACAGTCACTCTGCTTTATGGCAGGCGCCAACTCCATTTTTGCAGGAGATAAATTATTAACAACGCCAAATCCTTCATTTGAGGAAGACAATGCAATGTTTGCTCTACTGGGATTAAAACCGAGAGAAGCATTTAAAGAACCACGATTAACCGAGATTAATAATGATTGACAGGAAATAAAATAAAGCTATTACAGAATTACATGATCTGATCTTCTTCATAATCATGAAAAATCACGATTAATCCAGGTTCAGACAAAAAAATTCCTCCATGGAAATGGAGGAATTTTTTTAACCCTTAAAACAACCAACATGAAAAAGTTTGGTGTCTACATATTTAACATCAGGGTTATAGAATAGTTTATTAAAGATTTGTGAAAAAGATCTGTGCTTATGCCAGGGCAAGTTCCAAAACCTGCTGCATGTTTTTAACATAGTGAAACTTAAGTCCTTTGATAAAAGAAGAATCGATTCCACCAATATCTTTTTCATTCTGCCAGCAAAGAATGATTTCCTTCAAACCGGCACGTTTTGCAGCCAGCACTTTTTCTTTGATGCCTCCTACAGGCAATACCTGTCCACGCAAAGTAATCTCACCAGTCATTGCGAGATAAGGTTTTACTCTCTTCAAAGTAATTGCCGATGCGATGGAACTCATCATGGTGACGCCGGCGCTTGGGCCATCTTTAGGAACTGCTCCTTCCGGAACATGAACGTGTAATGTTTTTTTGTTGAACACATCCGGGTCGATATCGTATTTTTTTGCATTCGACTGAAGATATGTTAGAGCCGTAGTAGCACTTTCCTTCATTACGTTCCCGAGATTTCCTGTTAATTTCATTTCTCCTTTGCCATCACTCAGGCTTGTTTCAACAAATAAAATATCGCCACCCACATAAGTCCAGGCAAGTCCTACCGCAACACCAGGCATATTAGCCACTTTATATATATCGTTGCTGTAACGAGGTTTGCCCAATATTTTTTCTACTTCTTTATTCAGGAGTGTTGGCTTTAATTTTCCCTTCATAGCATATTCTTTTGCCTCATAACGCATAATGGAAGCCAATTGCCTGTCAAGTTCCCTGACTCCGCTTTCCCTCGTGTAATCCGTAATAATCTTTTCCAAAACCTTATCCCCTATCTTGAAGTTGAGATCTTTCAATCCATGCGCATCTCTTTGTTTGGGGACAAGATGTCTTTTTGCAATCTCTGTTTTTTCTTCAATAGCATATCCGCTTAAATCAATAATTTCCAGCCTGTCGCGCAAAGCAGGTTGAATATTGTTGATATCATTCGCAGTAGCAACAAATAAAACCTTGCTTAAATCATATTCCAGTTCAAGGTAATTATCGTAAAAAGTGTAATTCTGTTCGGGGTCAAGAACTTCGAGCAACGCGGAGGAGGGATCTCCTCTGAAATCACTGCCTACTTTATCAATCTCATCGAGGATCATCACGGGATTGGATGATTTTACCTTACGAATGGATTGCAATATCCTTCCGGGCATTGCACCAATATATGTTTTGCGATGACCACGTATTTCACTTTCATCGTGTAACCCACCTAAACTGATGCGCACATATTTTCTTCCAATTGTATTAGCAATACTTCTGCCCAGGGATGTTTTACCGATTCCGGGAGGGCCGACAAAACAAAGGATGGGGCTTTTCATATCGCCTTTTAATTTGAGCACAGCAAGATACTCTATGATGCGCTCCTTCACTTTATCCATGCCATAATGGTCATGATCCAATATTTTTTTCGCTTTTTTCAGATCGTATGAATCTTCTGTATAATCCAGCCAGGGAAGATCGAGCATCAGGTCGAGATGATTGTATACAACCGAGTAATCCGGTGTACTGGGATGCATGCGCTCTAATTTCTCAATCCCTTTTTTAAACATTTCTTTTGCAGCGAGAGGCCATTTTTTTGCATCGGCTTTTTTCTGCATTTCTTTCAATTCCCTTTCATTCGCATCTCCGCCCAGTTCATCCTTAATACTTTTTAATTGCTGCTGCAGAAAATATTCACGTTGCTGCTTATCGAGTTCTGTTTTTGTTTTATTGGTAAGCTTATTTTTTAACTCAGCAAATTGCAGTTCTCTTTGCAAGAGTTGCATCAGCAAATCGGCCCTGGATTTTATATGATGCAATTGGAGCAATTGCTGTTTTTCGTGCAATTCAGTATTGAGGTTACTTGAAACGAAGTGAATAAGGAAAGAAGGGTTCTCAATATTTTTCAGAATAATAGATGCCTCGGAAGGAATATTTGGAGAAAGCTGTATAATCTGGGCAGCAAGATCTTTGATATTAGACACGTATGCCTCAAAATCCTGATCTTTTGGTGCTTCTTCTTCCTGTAATAATACTACCTGTGCTTTAAAATAAGGCTCATCAGTTGTAATTACACCGACCTTGAAACGACGTCTTCCCTGGAGAATTACAGTTGTGCCTCCGTCGGGCATTTTAATGAGTTTGATAATACGTGCAACTGTGCCAACATCTTCCAGGTCACTCACAGCAGGATCTTCAATATTACTGTCCTTTTGCGCCAACACACCTATCAATTTGTCAGCCTTATAAGCATCATTTACTGCCTTGATGCTCTTGTCTCTGCCCACAGTAATTGGTAATACAACCCCGGGAAAAAGCACTGTATTACGGAGTGGTAAAACAGGTAATTCTTTCGGAACCTCAATATCAGTAAGGATTTCACTATCATTCTCGTTTAAAGGAATAATTGGCATGAAATCCATCTCATCCTCAGATCTTTGGAAAAAAGTATTTTCTTTCATAATTGATTATCCCGACAAAATAACACCTGTTAGCGGATTATCCTATCTTTTTGTTTGAAATAGTATTGGGGTCAAGATTAATGCCAAGGAATAATACCTGACAGATCGCTACTTCGCTTAAAAGTAAAGGCACGGTTGATAACCGTGCCTTTACCCAAATATGAATATTGAATATTGAACAAGGAATAATGAATGATGAAGTTCGATGCAACTTTCACTTCATGATTTCTCATTCCTTGTTCAATATTCAATATTCAATTCCGTAATAGTTAGATAATGCTTATTCCAATATAGATCTGAAATCCCTGGTTTTTCCATTTGTCATTTGTATCAATGTCATTAATATTATTCAAACCTGCGAAATATCTTGCCCCTGCTTTAAATCCACCAAGGTTCAATTGCACTCCGCCTAATAAGGAAAAATCTCCGTTCTTAAAAGCATTTTGTCCATTTTGAAATAAATTATTATGGTTGTTCAAAAGAATTGCGAATTGCGGGCCTGCCTGCAGGCTGATTAATTTTACGGGGCGAAAATTCAGCAACAAAGGAATACTCAGATAATTCAAACTGCCTTTTACATCGTTTATTCCTCCGGGAATAACTGCACTCGCATTATCTGCAGTACGATAGTTGGTCTGGCTAAACAGCAACTCTGGTTGTATCCCCCATTTTTTTGTAAAATTAATTTCTGCAAAACCACCCAGAACATATCCGAATTTAAATTGCTGGTCGAATGACTGACCATCAAGTTTTACAATATTTGCGCCTCCTTTTACGCCTATATGAAATCCCTGTGCATAACTGCCCATAATGATAACTGTTACCAGAGCAAAAGTTAAAATGATTGATTTCTTCATAAAATTTAATTGCGTTTTAGTAAATGATTCCAAATATATCCTGAACGTTTATTTTTTTATTATAGTGAGCTGTTAAACTATTTTAACAGCTCGTTAATAATTTCAGGATGGTCAGCGATGAAAAGATTGACTGAAAATTTCAGCGGTAGTTTAATTCAATACATATATTCAATGAAGGAAATTCATTATAATAAACAGGAGTGCATAAAGAAAAATAACTATAATGAATTTTTAAAGGAGATATTGCGGATTCTTTTTAAAAATAATTAAGATCTTATTATGCCAGTTCAATAATCGTTATTTCCGGCATGATGCCTACCCTTCCCGGATAACCGATAAATCCATAACCGCGGTTCACATATAACTTCTGCTTACCTTCTTCGTACAAACCGGCCCATTGCTTGTACACATATTGCACAGGGCTCCATTTAAATCCAGGTATTTCCAGTCCAAATTGCATCCCATGTGTGTGCCCGGATAATGTAAGATCAATATCAGCATATTTTGGAATTATTTCTGCATCCCAATGACTGGGATCATGACTCATCAAAATTTTAAAAGGATATTTTTCCACTCCGGGATAAGCCAGGTTCATTTTGCCATGTTTGGGAAAGCGTGCTTTGGCGCTCCAGTTTTCTACGCCAAGCAATGCTATCTTCGCGCCATCTTTTTCAAGTACCACATGTTCATTCATCAATAAACGCCATCCCAACTGACCGTGAATTTCTTTCAGATGTTCCAGGTTTTTTTGTTTGGCCTCCGGACTTTCCCAATGCGAGTAATCGCCATAATCGTGATTGCCGAGTGTTGAATATACACCCAGCGGAGCTTTCAACCTGTTGAATACATCCATATAATCTATCATCTCAACTGCTTTGTCATTTACAAGATCACCGGTAAATAAAATCAGGTCGGCATTTTCCTTTAATATTTTATCGACTCCTTTTAACACTGCCTGCTTATCTGTAAAACTGCCCGAATGAATATCTGAGATCTGTACAATTTTAAATCCTTTAAAAGAAGCAGGTAAATTATCAAAAGACAATTTTAAACGGCGAACCTTATAATTATATTTATTACTGAATCCATATACGAGCGTGGAAAAAAGTCCGCCACCAATACCCAGTCCCAGCCAGCTCAAAAAAACGGAGCGCGTAATGCCTTGTTCACCCATATCTCCTTCGGTATTCCTGAAAAATAATTTACCAGTTGCCCATTGGATCAGGCGACGGATATCATCAATCAGGAAAAAAACAGTCGCTATCAATTTCGCAAAGAAAAGTCCGATAATGGTTGCAAATAAATAGTTACGCAAACTTTTCGGCCAGCTATCAAAATTCACGATTGGCAATAAAGCAAGGACAATAACCGCTATTGCTGAAAGCGTCCAATAACTACTATAGATGATCAATCGCGCTTTGTTAGAAGCACCGTGAGTAACAAACTTCACAGCCTGGAACACATAAATGTCCAATGAAATCATAATGACAATAATGATCCAGATAAATCCTGAATTACGCATGAATAAAAAGTTTGATATGGTATAAAAAATATTTCAGAAAAAAATGAATTCTTCCAATTGAGTTTTGATAGCCGCTAATGTGGCTTTGTCGTCGATCATATTGGATCCGTTGAATAATTTATCTACAATTGATATCGGCAATTTATTGGGATGAACCACTACGCGCATAAAGTGCAGGATACCCGTCAGGTCTTCCATTCCGCGAAGATTGCCCGCCCTGCCGGTTGAAACTCCGGTTAGCAGCGCTTTCTTTCCACTCCAAACTTTTTTTACATCAGAAATATCAAACATAGCTTTCAAAACACCAGGGAAACTGCCATTGTATTCAGGCGTAATGAAAATAAATTTCTGAGCAGGGATCAGCAGTTCGTTTTCAATTTTTGTAAAGTCAGAATTTCTTTCCAATACATTCAAACCTTCCAGTGACAACAGCTTTGATGAAATATTGTTCTCATTCAACAAATATTGATATTGTTGTGCCACTTTAATGGTGTTGCTGTCGTGCCTGTTTGTTCCTGAAATGACGAGATACATTGTAACTAATATGTGTTCAATAATAACCTGTGGAAAGGAATGTTCCTGCAATTTATGACGAAGCCGTATTTTTGTCAACAAACCTGGAAAGATTTCTTCGGGTCGACCACCTCAGCATTCGTTAAGAAAAAGAACCTGAGGTGGTCGACCTCAAGGAAAATGACCCGCAATCTGGGCAAAACTAAATTTTGCGGATTTGCTTATTGAATACATCTTTACGAAGCTTGGAAACCGGTTTACCGGCTTAAGTAATGAGATTTAAAATAAAAACTGATCACGCAAGAAAATGGGAAGAACAATTGGCGTAGCAAATCAAAAAGGCGGAGTGGGTAAAACTACTTCTGCTATTAATTTAGCAGCGAGCCTTGCTGTGCTCGAATTCAAAACATTATTGGTTGACGCGGATCCGCAGGCCAACAGCACTACCGGCGTAGGCTTCGACCTGCATAATATTACACATAGCCTGTACGACTGCATGGTTAATGGTACATCGATAAAAGATGTAATCCTGAAATCGGAAATACCACATCTTGATCTCGTTCCGTCGCATATTGATTTGGTTGGTGCAGAAATCGAAATGATCAATTATCCCAACAGAGAAAGTGTATTGAAAGGAATACTGGAACCAATAAAGCCTGAATATGATTTCATAATCATAGACTGCTCTCCTTCACTTGGATTAATTACAGTGAATGCGTTAACCGCAGCCGATTCTGTAATTGTTCCGGTGCAGACTGAATTCTTTGCGCTGGAAGGATTGGGCAAGCTGCTTAATACAGTCAAAATCGTACAGAGCCGTTTAAATACCAATCTTGTCATTGAGGGAATTTTAATGACGATGTATGATGGCCGTTTGCGCCTCTGTAACCAGGTGGTTAGTGAAGTACGCAAACATTTTGATGAAATCGTTTTTAATACCATCATTCATCGCAATTCAAAATTAAGCGAAGCCCCAAGCGTAGGCAAACCGGTAATCCTTTATGATGCTTACAGCAAAGGAGCAATCAATTATCTCAACCTTGCAAAAGAAGTATTGCAGAAAAATAATATGACGAAGATGAAGCAGGAAGAGAGAATATTGGAATAAGGTACAAGAAACAAGGAACAAGATCCAAGGTTGAGTTTCTAAAGTTATTATATAAAATTAAAGTTTTGAATATTGGATCTTGAATCTTGAATTTTAAGCCTTGTACTTTGCGTCTTGTGCCTTGTATCTTAACAAACAATCATGACTACTCCAAATAAAAAAGATAAAGAAGCGCTTGGGAAAGGCATTCGCTCTCTTTTACAAAGTATAGATATTGATCTTAAAACCACTTCAGGTGATCTGAAACATACGGTAGTTGAAGCGGCAACCGGAGTGTTGCGTATTCCGCTTGATCAGATTGAAACCAATCCCAAGCAGCCAAGACATGATTTTGATGAAACCTCAATGAATGAACTTGCGGCTTCTATCAGGATGCATGATATTATTCAACCCGTAACAGTAGCTAAACTTCCTACTGGCAGGTACCGGCTTATTTCCGGTGAACGTCGTTTCCGCGCTGCGAAAATTGCAGGACTGAATGATATTCCTTCATATATCAGGCAGGCAAATGATCATCAGCTGCTCGAACTTGCATTGCTGGAAAATTTACAAAGAGAAGATCTGAATGCAATGGAAATAGCGCTTAGCTATAAACGTATGATGGATGAATTGAATCATACACAGGAGCAGGTGGCGGAACGGATGGGCAAAGAAAGAAGCACGGTGGCGAATTATATCCGTCTGCTGAAATTACCTCCTGATATCCAGATTGCAGTCCGCAGTAACCAGCTAAGCATGGGACATGCGCGTGCACTGATCAATGTAGACACCGTCGACAAACAACTTTATCTTTTTAGCGAAATAAAAAATAAAGCATTATCTGTTCGCCAAACTGAGGAACTTGTCAGGAAATTGTATAAAACACATGTGCCTGTTAAAGATTCGGTAAAACCCGCGCTACTGCCTGCTTTCAAACAAATTGAAGATAATTTAGCATCTCATTTCAGCACCCGGGTAAAGCTCAATCACAGTAAAAAAGGGAACGGAAATATTTCTATTGAGTATTATTCCATCCAGGAATTAAATAAAATACTGGATCAACTGGGTGTATCTGTTAATTAGTATCCCGTATGAACCCGGTAAACCTTTTTATTATATTTTGTATTGTATTGTTTCAAACGACAGCAAATGCTCAGCAAAAAGATTCGTTGATAATAAAAAGCGATTCCGTCACCCTGCACCAGAAAGGAAAAGATTCTCTTCCGAAAAAAGATTCAATCGTCAAAAAAAAACATGACCCGCATAAGGCCACTTTATATTCGGCAATATTACCGGGCGCAGGACAGATTTACAATAAAAAATATTGGAAACTACCCCTTGTGTATGCAGCAATAGGCATACCTGCATATACTTATTTCTATAACAAAACCTGGTATAAGAAATGCCAGTATGCATTCGCGGTAGCCGTTACCATAGCGTCCAGTCCAAACGGCATTAGTGGAAGCACTCAGGACAGTTTAAACTCAGTTGATCCAAAATTACAGGGACTGGCAGGTGCCGGCGCAACTAACCAGATAATAAATTATCGCAATGAATTCCGGAAAGACCAGGATTATTCTGCATTATTCTTTTTAATTTTCTGGGGATTGAATATTGTAGACGCCACGGTTGACGCACACCTGAAGGATTTTAATGTAAATGATGATCTGAGTTTTCGTATAAAACCTGCAATTATCCCCGGACCCGGTTATATTACCGGCATAAGTTTGGTTTTTGACATTCATAAGGGCAAATCAAAACTTATCGATATCGGTAATTAAGTCATTTTTCTTTTGAGAGTTTGTACTAATTTTCAGTCAAGGTAAAAGACATAAGGTATGAGGTTTAAGGCGTGAGGCATGATATGCCCTACACCCTAAACCCAACACCTGATCTTTATTAATCTTTCTTTCAAAAAATAATTAAAATGAGAATCGGACTGATCGGATATGGCAGGATGGGAAAAACCATTGAGCAGATAGCTGTACAAAGGGGGCATGATATTATATTAAGAATTGATATCGATAACCAGGGCGATTTGAATGCATCTAATCTTTCAAAGGCAGATGCGGTCATTGAATTTACAGGGCCTCAGAGCGCATTCAGCAATGTGATGAAATGTTTGCAGGCAGGAACACCTGTAATATGCGGATCAACTGGCTGGCTCGATAAATATGAAGAAGTAAAAAAATATTGTTTATCTGTTAACGGCACTTTTCTTTATGCAAGTAATTTCAGCGTTGGTGTGAATATTTTTTTTGAAGTGAATAAAAGATTAGCGGAACTAATGGCTGCTCATACGGATTATGATATCATCATGACAGAGATCCATCATACACAAAAAAAAGATGCTCCGAGTGGAACAGCTATCACACTTGCCGAACAGATTATGGAAAAGATCCCCAGGAAAAAAACCTGGGTGAATCATATGAGTGATCATGATGCCGAACTCGAAATTATCAGCGAACGAATAGATCCTGCAGCAGGCACACATAAGGTCAGGTATAGTTCTGTTATCGATGAAATAGAGATCACGCATACCGCGCATAGCCGACAGGGCTTTGCCCTTGGCGCTGTGCTGGCAGCGGAATTCGTGCAAAACAAAAAAGGGATTTTCAGCATGAAAGATGTATTGGCACTTTGATGAAGCAGTGTTTGCCGGTAACTCATACAAATAAATACTCTAACTTGCAGCCGTAAAAAATAATGAATGTTATCTAAAAAGTCACAATATGCATTCCAGGCGCTCATGTACCTGGCGGAGAAAAATAAGGACCAACCAGTGTTAATTGCTGAAATTTCCAGGAAGAAAAAAATACCGTTAAAATTTTTAGAAAATATCCTGCTTGAATTAAAAAAAGCCGGAATACTTGAAAGTAAAAAAGGAAAAGGGGGTGGATATTATTTTGCAAAAAATCCAAAAGATGTCCCTCTTGCTATGATTATACGACTGATCGACGGGCCCATCTCTCTTCTCCCCTGCGTTAGTTTGTATTTCTATGAACGATGTAAGAACTGTGACGAAAAACATTGCGGTCTTCATGAGGTTATGATACAGGTCCGTGATGCCAACCTGAAAATTCTGGAGAAAAAAACAATTGCTGATCTCGCGAAGAAATAAGAAAATAAGGTACAAGAGACAAGGTACAAGGTACAAGACCTGATTTCTAAAAGTAATTTAGAAATCAGGTCTTGTACCTTGTACCTTGTCTCTTGTACCTTGTATCATGTACCTTATTTTCTTAAAACTTTCTGAACTACATCAGCCACCATCCCAGCCCATATCGCATATTCTTTTCCCGAAAAATGCAAACCGTCTCCTGCAATAAGTGTGGGGTCATTCAGGGCTTTACGACTTTCTCCGGTAACATTTATATACTGAACGTGATAGTCTGTTGCTATTTTTTTATTAATGAGATTAAATGCGTCAATTTCCGAAGCGATGAGCGTAGTATCACTATTACGCGCAAACGGTGTTATTGAATAATCAGGAATGGATAACACGATTACATGAGCAGGTTGATCCCCGGCAAACTGAATGGATTTTTGTAATAGCTCTGTGAATTCTTTTTCGTATTCGGATCTGCTTCTGCCCTGGTATTGATTGTTGACGCCAATCAATAAGCTCACGATATCATAGTTCCCTGCTAACCGGGTTTTGCCGAGCGCAGACAAAAGATCGGCAGTTGTCCATCCGGTAGTAGCAATAATTTGCGGATCATTAAAATGAATACCTGCCGTCTCCAATATTTTTACGGCTTGCTCCGGGTAACGTTCGCCGGCCGGTATTGATTCGCCGATGGTGTATGAATCGCCCAATGCGAGGTAGTTTTTGTGTTTATCATTTTGTGTTGAAGACATGAATAAAATGGATTGCGGGTACTTATTATTTTGCCTGCTACAGAAAGATGTTCCCAGGAAAATCACCGTAATAAACAACAATATACTAAAACCATTATTTCTATCTAAAAGCATGGAAGTGAAATATTATAAGATACGGATATAATGATTCTTTGGTTTGAGTGATCAGTTGACCTACCTGCCGGCGAGCAGCCAGCGCTCAGAAACTTAAAAAAAAATCCTGCCCCGAAAGAATCGGAGCAGGATTGTATATCTTCAAAAATCGCTGGCGAAGCCGAAGGATTAATAATCCATTCCACCCATACCAGGAGCACCACCCGCATGCACATGCGCTTCTTCTTTTTTAGGCTTATCAGCAACCACACATTCTGTAGTCAGCAACATGCCTGCAATGGAAGCGGCATTTTCCAGGGCAATACGAGTAACTTTTGTAGGATCAATTACACCAGCCTTGTAAAGGTTTTCAAACACTTCTGTACGAGCGTTGAAACCGAAATCGGCCTTGCCTTCTTTTACTTTTTGTACGATGATAGAACCTTCCAGCCCGCTGTTGGCAACGATTTGACGAATTGGTTCTTCGAGTGCTCTTTTTACAATAATGATACCAGTTGATTCATCTTCATTAGCACCTTTCAGTTTTTCGAGAGATTCAACGGCGCGGATATAAGCTACACCGCCACCAGGTACGATACCTTCTTCTACTGCAGCTCTTGTTGCATGCAATGCATCATCCACGCGGTCCTTCTTTTCTTTCATTTCCATTTCTGTAGCGGCCCCTACGTATAACACAGCAACACCACCACTCAATTTAGCAAGGCGTTCCTGTAATTTTTCTTTATCATAATCTGAAGTAGTTACTTCGATCTGTTCCTTGATCTGGCTGATACGGGCATTGATATCTTCTTTTTTACTTTTTCCACCAACAACGATCGTATTGTCTTTGTCGATAGTTACTGATGCAGCAGATCCGAGATAGCTCAGGTCAGCATTTTCCAGCTTGAATCCCTGTTCTTCACTGATCACGATACCTTTTGTCAATACAGCTATATCCTGAAGCATTTCTTTTCTGCGATCGCCAAAGCCCGGAGCTTTTACAGCGGCTACTTTCAACGTGCCACGCAATTTATTAACAACCAGTGTTGCCAAAGCTTCACCTTCCAGGTCTTCTGAAATGATCAGCAAAGGACGTCCGCCCTGCGCTACCTTTTCCAGGATATGCAGGATATCTTTCATTGCAGATATTTTCTTATCATAAATAAGAATATAAGGATTCTGCAATTCGACTTCCATCTTTTCGCTGTTTGTAACAAAATAAGCAGAAAGATAACCACGGTCGAATTGCATACCTTCCACTACTTCAACAGTAGTATCAGTTCCTTTTGCTTCTTCTACTGTGATAACACCCTCCTTTCCTACTTTACCAAAAGCTTCAGCAATCAGCTTTCCGATTGTTTCATCATTGTTTGAAGAAACAGAAGCGACCTGCTGAATTTTTTTACTGTCGTTGCCAACGGCCTGAGATTGTTTTTTCAAATGCTCAACCACTGCAATTACAGCTTTTTCGATGCCACGTTTCAGGTCCATCGGGTTAGCACCTGCAGCCACATTTTTTAAACCTTCGCTGATGATGGATTGAGCTAACACAGTAGCTGTAGTAGTACCATCGCCTGCAATATCTGCAGTTTTAGATGCTACTTCCTTCACCATTTGAGCGCCCATATTTTCAATCAGGTCTTCCAGTTCAATTTCCTTTGCAACTGTAACACCGTCTTTAGTGACAGTAGGAGCTCCGAATTTTTTCTCGATGACTACATTGCGGCCTTTAGGACCCAATGTAACTTTCACTGCGTTGGCCAGAGTATCAACGCCTTTTTTCATTTTATTTCTTGCTTCAATGTCGAAGAAAAGTTGTTTAGCCATAAAATTTAATTAAGATTTAAATAGTTTGAAGTTTATTGTAAACCAAATAAGTTGATGCTTATAATTTCGCGATGATATCAGACTCGCGCATACTTAAAAAATCCTGACCCTCATAGCTGATTTCAGTACCTGCGTATTTGCCATAAAGAACAACATCTCCAACTTTAACGACAGGTTTTTTTCCATCTTCATCAATATCGCTGATCGCAACAACTTCACCTCTTTGGGGTTTTTCTTTTGCTGTATCAGGAATAATAATACCGCCAGATGTTTTTTCTTCTGCCGGAGCTGGTTTTACAAATACTCTGTTTTTAGTCCCCGCAATTGGCGAGATCCCTAATTTCTTAGCCATAATTGTATTGATTTTGTTTGATTAATAGATTACTTCCCTCTTTGGAATGAGGGCTGCAAAGTTACACGAATTTTGTACCAAATCATTTAAAATCGGCAAAAATTGAATAGTTGACAGTACAAAACAAAAGTTGACAGCCCCAGGACGGGAATTATGATAGGAATTTTACGATAAAATGCCATTTTTTCATCTGTCACCTCGTACCCATCATTGAATAGAGTGTGGAATGGCGAGTGGTAAGTGGCGAGTAGCGAGTGGTGAAGACAAATAGTAAGCTTGACATGAACCACTAGCTACTCGCCACTTACCACTCGCCATTCCACACTCTATATTCAACGACAGATTCCCAACAGCTCAATGTCTCTTCAAATCCTTATCTTCGCAACCTCAAATAAGTTCTTACCAAATGATCAGCAGAAGAAATATCCGGGTGAAAGTGATGCAAACGTTATATGCAGTTGAAGCACAGGACGAGTTTGCAAAACCCGGAGAAGCCGTCAGGATCTTACAAAAACATTTCGACCAAACCCGGCAACTCTTCGTATATCTTATATATTTTCTTACCGAACTAGCCCGATATGCTGAAACAGATTCCATGTTACGCTCTTCAAAGCATCTTCCTTCCGACCTCGATAAGAATGTAAATATCAAGCTGGCCGGAAATGAATTATTATGGAAGATACTGAACCATGATTCTTTTAAAAAAGCATTAAGCACCGATAAACCACAATTGCTGAAAAATACTGAACTTATAAAAAAATTATACCAGGAGCTTGCTGAAACAGAAGAATACAAACAATATATTGGTGCTGAGGAAAGGGACAAAAAAGCAGAAAGGGAAATCCTTCAATTTATTTTTTCTGATTTTTTGCTTCCAAATGAACTCTTCGAAACATTTATAGAAGATATTTTCACCAATTGGGATGACGATGCTGAAATGATGAATAAATTACTGGTCTCCTATCTCAATAAGCCGCAATCGATTAATTTCCAGGAAATGCTGAGTAATGAAAAATGGGAATTCGCAAAGGGGCTTGTACAAACAGTATTGGAAAAGAAAAGCGTGACGATGGCTCTCATAAAGCCAAAATTAAAGAACTGGGATCCTGAACGAATCGCCACATTGGATATGATCCTGATGGAAATGGGTGTATGTGAATTCCTGTTTTTTGAAACCATTCCACCTAAAGTGACCATCAATGAATATATTGATCTTGCAAAAGATTATAGTACCCAATTGAGTGGTCAATTCGTAAATGGCATCCTCGATAATATTCATAAGGATCTTGTAAGGGAAAATAAAATGCATAAGGTGAATTTTAAAGCATTGTGATAAGGTTCAAGACACAAGGTGCAAGGTGCAAGGCACAATATCCAAAGACCCAAAAACCAATATCCAAACTTAAAATTCTTGGCGCATTCTATAAATTTAGCTTTGGACATTGGATTTTGGGTCTTGGATATTGTGCCTTGCACCTTGTGCCTTGTCCCTTGTACCTTGTTCTTTGTTCCTTGGTTTTTTGATTTTGGACATTGGCCTTTAGATATGTAGGTTTGCAAAAAAAATCAGGCATGCGCTTATTAAGCATTTGTTTTTTACTTATCGTATTCAGCGCCTGTGGCAGCACGGATCATAAAACCGCATTGTCAGCAATTACAAATGCTGCGCCTATGGATTCCACTAAATTCACAACCATCGAATGGCTGGATTCCTCAAATAAAAATTTTGGCAAAATAGCTGAAGGCAGGAAACTGGATGTTTCATTCCGTTTTAAAAATACAGGCAACAAACCCCTGATCATTCAAAAGGTACAACCAAGCTGTGGATGCACCGTCGCTGAACAACCCAATGAGCCAATATTGCCGGGCAATGAAGGGATTATTAAGGCTTCTTTTAACAGTGAGGGCCGTTTGGGGATAAATAACAAAACCTTATATGTTACAACCAATACAAAACTGAAACAAACCCACGAATTGCATTTTGCAGTAGAAGTGGAAAAGAAAAAATGGTAATTACAATACAAGAAAATAAAAAAATAAAAAAATGACGCAATTAGTAGTTCTGTTACAGGCCTCTTCTCCAGGTGGAGGGACGTTCCAATTTATTTTATTGGGTGGTATGGTTCTCGTCTTTTGGTTATTCATGATCCGCCCCCAGGCAAAAAAAGCAAAAGTGGCCAAACAATTCCAGGAAAATATGCAGAAGGGAGATAAAATTGTAACTATTGCAGGTATTCATGGCACCGTTAATAAAGTGAATGATGATGGTACCATCATGATAGAAACAAGTCCGGGTAGTTATCTTAAAATTGAAAAGAGCGCGATTTCTATCGAGTGGACCCAGAATATCAATAAAGCTGTAGCCGCAACGGAGAAAAAGTAGAACCATGATTTACATGATTTACATGATTTTTTTGATTGAGAGGAATAAAAACCGGGTGCTGTAAACAAGCATCCGGTTTTCAATTATGGCATCCTTTTTATCTTTCTTATTTCTATAAATCATAATTTATTTTCTTCATAATCTTTTTTAATTCCATCAATCATGGTTTTAAGAGTCGGTTTAACAGGAGGAATTGGCTCTGGTAAAAGTACTGTTGCCGGCATATTTGAAGTGCTCGGAATTCCTGTATATTATGCTGATGATGCAGCGAAAAAACTGATGAATGAAAATCCGGAATTAAAAGAAAAAATCATTGCTCATTTCGGCAAAGACGCTTACAAGAATGGAACACTGAATCGTTCTTATTTGGGTCAGCAGGTTTTTAAGGATAAAAAAAAACTGGCTCTTCTGAATTCGCTGGTTCATCCCATTACAATCCGGCATGGGAATGAATGGATGGGCAATCAAAAAACTCCCTATGCTATAAAAGAAGCAGCACTTATCTTTGAAAGCGGTACACAAAAAGATTTGGATTATGTTATAGGAGTCTATGCACCGGAATCATTGCGTGTAAGCCGTACCGTGAAAAGAGATAATTTAAGCCCAGAAGCAGTATTGATGCGTATGAAAAATCAAATGGATGAAGATCAGAAAATAAAATTATGCGATTTTGTAATTCATAATGATGAAATAGAACCCGTATTGCCACAGGTATTAACCTTGCACCAGCGATTGCTGGAGCTCGCAGGAAAATAAAACGAATCTTTTTCCCGGGATCAAATATTGGAAAGGATAAGAACATGAAGAGACCTTATAGCCAGTTACGCGCATCCTTAGCCATTGCCAAAGCCAGTCTGCTGGCAATGATCCGCAGTCCGACTTCAGTTGTGTTTTCATTACTCTTCCCGATTATTTTTATTATCGTTTTTGGCTCCATGGTCGATACCAACCAGGTGAATATCCAAATTGCGTTTACACCGAACAGTGATACAGCTGGCTTATTGTACAAAGCCATTGCGAAAATAAAAATACTGAGAACTGTAACTTTTTCATCATCACATCAAATGCAGGAAGCACTTGATAAAGGCCGCATTGCAGCAATCATTGATATCCGGCCCGATTCCAAAATGCTGTTTCTTCCGCATTATCATGTGCAAATGCTTACCTCGGGTTCATCTGCTGACAAATCGCCGGTTGTAAGATCAGCAATCAGGGATGTGATTGCGGAAATGGACAACCGGTTATTTCAAAAAAATCTTTCAGTCGCAACTTTCGATATAAAAAACCTGCCAGGAAGGGTGTATCGTTCGATTGATTTTATTTTACCGGGACAGCTTGGATTTTCACTTCTGATGGCAGGTGTGTTCGGATCTGCTTTTTTACTTTTTAATCTGAGACAGGGACTGGTGCTCAAAAGATTTTTTGCAACGCCTGTAAAAAGGCCTTATCTCATCATCGGCGAAATGCTAAGCAGGCTCTTTTTCCAGGTCATTGGATTTATGATCATGGTAGCTCTTGGTTATTTTATATTTGATTTCACCCTTGTGCACGGGATTTTTACATTCGCAGAAATGTTGCTGTTGTCGCTGTTCGGATTGATTATTTTTATGGGAATGGGATTCATCATTAGTGGTGTATTGGAGAATGAAAGCTCCATCGCACCCGTTGCCAACACGGTTACATTGCCACAGATATTATTATGCGGACTTTTTTTTCCTGTAGAAAATTACCCGGCCTGGCTGCAATCTTTCTGCAAATTATTACCACTTACTTTTTTTGTGGATGGGCTACGCAAAATCGCTTTTGAAGGAATACATATCTGGCAAATGCCTTTTGAAATTACAGGACTTTTGTGCTGGGCGATTATCATCGGCATCTTTGCTGTGAAGCTTTTCCGCTGGGAGTAATTGCCAATATTTCATTAAAAAAATACCGGGAAATTGAAAGTAGAAATCAAATAAAAGAATATGCTGATTTCACAATTCAATTGACCGAATAAATAATTATGCGTCGATTATTTAAGTTTTGCAAGCGCCTCTTTAATTCTTACCCAGGCCCTTTCAATATTCTGCATACTATTGGCAAAGGAGAATCGGACACATTTCGGTTCTCCAAATGCATCGCCCATTACGGAAGAAACATGCGCTGTGTTCAAAAGATACATGCTGAAATCGGCTGAATTTGTAATGGTTGTTGTGCCATCCGTTTTTCCATAATAAGCAGAAACATCAGGGAAAATATAAAAAGCGCCTTCAGGTTTGAAACATTTAAGGCAGGGAATTTCCTGTACCAGTTCCATCGTCCTTCTTCTTCTTCTTCCAAATTCCTCTACCATTTCCATAGAAGGTTTCAGATCAGTGGTCAACGCAATCACCGCGGCTTTTTGCGTGATGGAATTGGTCCCGCTGGTAAATTGTCCCTGTAATTTTTCACAGGCCTTCGCCACATCTGCATTCGCGGCAATATATCCCAGGCGCCAGCCGGTCATTGCAAAACCTTTGCTCAAACCGTTGATGACAACAATACGGTCCTTCAAATCACCAAATTGCGCAATGCTTTCATGATTCCCTACAAAATTGATATACTCATATATTTCATCAGAAATAATAAATATATCCGGATATTTTCTGAAAACTGCAGCGAGCGCTTCCAATTCTTTTTTGTTGTATACCGCGCCAGAAGGATTGCAGGGCGAAGAAAAAAGAAACAATTTTGTTTTTTTGGTAATAGCCGCTTCCAGTTGCGCAGCTGTGATCTTAAATCCTGTTTCCATGGAAGTATGCACTTCCACCACTTTTCCTTTGGCAATTTTAACCAGTTCGGAATATGTTACCCAGTATGGCGTAGGGATAATTACTTCTTCACCCTCATCAACCAGTGCAAGGATTGCATTAGCAAGACTTTGCTTTGCACCAGTGGAAGCGACAATATTTTCCGGTTTATAATCAAGATTATTATCTCTTTTGAATTTTGCACATATAGCTTCGCGCAGGTCGAGAAAACCAGGTACTGGCGTATAATGACTCCAGTTATCATCGATCGCTTTTTTCGCAGCTTCCTTAATATGTACAGGTGTATCGAAATCCGGTTCGCCCAGACTAAGATCAATGATATCAATTCCTTTCGCCCTTAATTCCCGGCCCAGCTTGGCCATTTTTAATGTTTCGGGTTCACTGAATCGGGTTAAAATAGATGATAGTTGCATGTTGAATTAAAAATTTGAGCGCGGCAAAGGTATTAAAATAAAATATTCCGGGGTAAAGAAGTTGATAGTTCATGGTTCATGGTCTTGGATTCAAACTATGAACTATCAACCATGAACCATGAACTATCAACCTTTCAGCTATTCACCACCCCGACAAAGAGATAAACTTTAATTGTGCTGAATCAGGCCTCTTCGCAATGCCTTGGGATCTGTTGACTGCGTATTGCCGGTTATAAAAACAGTATAAATTTTCCCGCCGGAAACAGATAATGAATCGAGATTGAAAGCCATGGTTGTGTCTTTCGCAGCATATATCTGATATGTGCCCGACCTAATACTGCTATATAAAAAAGAAGTAGGATCTGAACTGGGCTGTATTTTTTTGAGCTGAGGTATTGTAGAAATAGTGTCGATTGAATTTAACATTACTACGTAAAATGAAGTATCACAAAAATTGAGAAACCTTACCAATGAGATAGTATCCACTGGCGCAGTCAATCGATCCTCGAGAATCAATCTTTTTAACGAATCGTTATTAACGAGACTATCATACACAAAAAGAGAATAGTGATGAGTTCGTTGCAATGCGATGCTGCCATCGACAAAAATCTGGCTGCCGGAACTCAATTGAAGATTGTGTATGCCAGCAATGGCAGTGAGGTATGGATCGCCCGGGATACCTGTTGTGCTGTCAAATGCCAATTGTCCTAAAGTATTTAATTTATTTCCTTCAAAAGAAATATCCAGCGGCGGGGCATCCGGCGAAATATTCGTGACCGACAAATACGCTTTGTTTGCAGCGGAATCAATATTCTTATTACAGGCAATGACCAAAAAAATCAATGTTATTATGATCAAAAAAAAATTTATTCCCGGAGAGGTGCTGCGCTTCATATCATTTATCATATTTTAACCTGAACTTCATTAACCCGGGAATATGAGCCCGTTTTCTTTTTGTTTCATAATCATAAATTACTCTTCCTAACTGTTTCATAAAAGGCAAGCCCAGTGAATCATAATCGTATTTATCGTCATTCAAAATTTCATCCTGGTTACAATAGATAGTAGCACTCAGCATGAATTCTATATGTCTGTCGAAATCAACAAAATAATTTATATCCGTCAGGAATCCATAAGCATCTCCTTCCTTATTAAAAATGCGGATATTTCTCGGAAGGTTTCCTTTTTCTGATCCCCAGTATAACAATTTCCCAAAAGCATCCCAATAATTTACAGTGTCATAAGAAGGATACTTCGTTTCGGACGGATATTGTGACATATACCGGTAAACAAAATTATAATCTTCTTCCCGGAGATTAAACCTTTGTTTTACCGGAACAGATGCAGGGAAAATAATGCTCCTGAGAATATTGTGCAGATCCTCCAGGCTGATCCTGTTTTTTCTCGAAAAATCCATTGCACGATCGATGAATTGTCCGCCTTTATAATATCCTTTTCCAATCGAATCATTACTTATCATATAAGGATGTTGATTGAATTGCATCGGCTGCCTGTATAATAATTTCCCGGATCCATTATAAAAATTAACGGGATTGCTATGCCTGTTTTCATCTTCACTCAACGAAATTTCCAAACGATGAACAATACGGGCATCAGTATAACCCATTTTATGCAACCTGTCGTTAATATACTCTTGTCCAAGAAATTCATAGAGGCGGTTGAATGCATCATTATCACTTACCAGGAATATTTTTTTTACATACTGACCCACTGATGGCCGTCCATCCGGAGTAGTTGGATCGTTGAGTACAACGGTCTGCCCGCTGTATGCTTTCTCTGTGACAAAGCTGCTGCTTTTATTCAGACCAGCCAATCTCAGCTCATTCAGTTTCTGCAAAGCCAATAGTGCAACAGGTAATTTAACACTAGAAGCGGGATAAAAATATTTATCCGGGTTCACATTGAAATAATAATTTTTGAAAGAAGGATTATTATGAATATCCCGGTTAATCTGTGTATAGATGATTTGAACTTTCAATGAATCGCGATGCTGCAATATAAAATCAAAATACTGCGGATATTTTTTCATCAGTTCTTCCAGAAAACTATTCTCTCCGGAAGTATCTTTCTCCTGGCCTGGCATATACAATGTTTGGGAATGAGGGACGTCATCATGCCGGTAAACAACAAAACTATATAATCCGAAAACAAGAAAACAAAAGAAACTAAATTTCATCCGCAATAACTTGTAAATGTGAAAATATGAAAATGTGGAAATGTAAAATCAGCATGCAGCAAGTTTCATTAGGTTGCACTGCGGTATAGGGCTTGAGGTATAAGGCATGATATGCCCTAAGCCCCACACCCTTTACCATATAACTATCAGGCATTTAGATTGGCAAATATTTGACTTTGTTATTCTTTAATTATCAATTCTAAAACCTATCTTTGCCGCTCTAAAAAATAATATAATACCAAATGAGAGCACTGGTTAGCATTTTTGCTGTTTTATTGATTTCAATTTCTCTCTATCAGCTTTCTTTTACCTGGTTTGTGAATAAGCACGAAGCTACCATGCAAGCCAAAGCGAAGAGCTATGTAAACAGATTATATCCCACCGCAGAAAGAAAATATTCCGGCAATAAAGAAGCGCAGGCCTTATACCAGGATACCCTGGATGATGTGTACAAAAGTCGCCTGAGACGATTGCTCGATAGTACCAAAGACACCAAGATCACCTGGTGGGGAACAAGCTATCAGAAATCAAAAGAGAACGAATTGTTATTAGGCCTGGATCTGCAGGGTGGCATCAATGTTACACTTGATGTTGCACTCGATGGATTAATAAAAGGATTGGCCAATAATCCACGCGATCCGGTTATGCTGAAAGCAATTGCATTGGCGCAGCAAAAAAAAATAACCAGTGGTGGTTCGAATTTTATAGATCTTTTTGCGCAGTCGTTTAAAGAAATAAATCCAACGGGTAACCTGGCTCCTCTTTTTGCCAATAGCAACCGCAATACGCTGAAATTTGAATCTTCAGATGCAACTGTAGTTGCATATATAAAAAATCAGGCTGTAGCGGCCATGACGCAAACATACCAGGTACTGAATAAGCGTATCGATAAATTCGGAGTAGCGCAGCCAAGCATAAACCCGGATTATAATAAAGGAATTATTACCATTGAACTTCCGGGTGCTGCGGATCCTGAAAGAATAAGAAATTATCTGCAGTCTACTGCCAATCTTCAATTTTGGGAAGTATATACCCTTGGTGAATTGCAGTCATCAGTGCAAAATGCAGATGTAGCTTTGCAACGATATCTAAATGGAATTAAAGACACTTCTTCAACCAACAAAACAGATTCGGCAAAAAAAGATACTGCTACCAGTGCATTAAATCAATATCCGCTGAGGATTTTAAGAATTATTCAGCCGTCTCAGGATACAAAAGGCCAGGTCAGGTATCCGGCACCCATCGCAACACCTTTGCTGAAAGATACAGCCATCATCAACAGTTATTTAAACAATCCTGTTGTGCGCAATCAGTTTCCTTCCAACATAAAATTTTTATGGGGAAAGCAGGAAAAGGATGATGATGGAAAACCTGCAAACTATCTTGAGCTATATGCTATAAAAACTGTGCTCAATAGCGATAAAGCGAAAATTGAAGGTGACGCAGTTAAAAATAATGCACGCCAGGATTACGATCCTGTAACAGGAGGCGTAGTTGTGGAAATGAGTATGGATAAGCGTGGTGCAGATGTTTGGGCAAAAATAACCGGCGACAATGTCGGTAAACCAATAGCAATTGTACTGGACGATATCGTTTATTCCGCCCCGTTTGTAAATGGACAGATTACCGGTGGTAATTCTCAAATCACAATGGGCGCAAATAAAAGTTCGGCGGTGGAAGAAGCCCAGGATCTGGCGAATATTCTTAATTCCGGTAAGCTGAATGCACCTGCAAGAATTGTGCAGGAACAGGTAGTAGGACCAACTTTAGGCAGGGAGGCAGTACACGGAGGAGCGATGGCTTTCTTCATTTCATTCCTCGTTATCTTTACCTTAATGCTGGTTTATTATAATACAGCAGGCTGGGTTGCCAATACCGCATTGATATTAAATCTTCTTTTCACGATAGGTGTATTAAGCGCTTTGCATGCTACTTTAACGGCGCCTGGTATTGCCGGACTTGTACTCACCATCGGTATGGCTGTTGATACCAACGTAATTATTTTTGAACGCATCAAGGAAGAACTGACCCGGGGCAAAAACTACCAGTTAGCAGTAAGCGATGGTTACAAACGATCGCTTGCGCCGGTATTAGACGCCCATGTAACTACTTTTTTAACGGCAGCGATCCTTGCATATTTCGGACTTGGACCCGTGTTGGGATTTGCAACTACGCAAATGCTGGGTATCGTATTATCGCTTTTCTGCGGTATCCTTGTTTCAAGACTGATCACTGATTTCTATACGAATAAGAACAGACATTTTAAATATTTTACTTCGCTTTCACGCCGTG
>Ga0137407_10000202_pt1 | contig 42693 bp, 46 predicted proteins | sample CZOMad2_2_16fung_FD_108410 | JGI IMG/M metagenome (GOLD analysis project Ga0137407, IMG submission 108410) | Vadose zone soil fungal communities from Angelo Coast Range Reserve, California, USA - CZOMad2_2_16fungal (Illumina Assembly) | ecosystem: Environmental > Terrestrial > Soil > Vadose... | reverse complement strand
GCGCCCTGATCCGCCAGCACGGCGCGGCGGAATTCGACGCCGTCGGGCCGCTCGATCAAAAGCGTCAGCGGGCCACCAGTGATGGCATTGCCCTGGCCGTCGCGCAGAAGGGCCGTGAGGTACACGGTCTCGTTGGAGCGATAGACGCCGCGTTCGGCGTAAACGAACGCATCGGCGCCCGCGGGCACTGCCCTTCCCGAGACGCCGCGATCGGAAAGATCGAACGCATTGGATTTCAGGCTGAGGAAGGCGTAGTCGGCCTTCTCGCCGGTCACCGTCAACATGGCCGGGGAAAGACCGGCCTCGCCGCGCGCGAGCCCAGCCTCAAACAGGACATGACCGGAATCGTCGGTCTTGCGGGTCGCAAGGATCTCGTTGTTGCGCGCGACCAGCCGCACCTCGGCCTTCGCCACCGCATCCGTGGAGGCCAGCGAATTGACAAATACGTGGATGCCGTCATTGCCGGAGAAGGCCGTCAGACCGAGGTCGGACACGATGAACCATTGCGTCGCCAACGACCCGTCGTTCTCGCTGCCGGGGCCTTTGGCTACCGCGGTCATCACGTAGACGCCCGGCTGCAAGCCGCCGAGCGCCTGATCGACCGGAAACGCCGTCGTGACGTCCTGGTTGAGCGTGGTGGCGGTCGTGAGTTCGCCGGACCAGACTTTGACGCCGCGTTCGTCGCCGAGGCTCGACAATTCGTATCGGCTCAAGGCCCGCTGGAAATCGCTGCCGATCACGGTGCTGATCAGGTTGCGATCGCCGATCCGAAACACATCGATCGACACCGCCGGGGTATTGACGCTGACCAGCGGAATGCCGCGCTGGCCGGTGCGCGGCAACACGTAGGCGCGCCCGGTGAAGCGCACAAAAGGCTTGCGGTCGCGGACATAGACGTTGAATTCGGCCGATTTGGGCAGGGTTTCCTTGACGGTGGACGGCAGGCCGGCGCGCAGATTGATGTTGTAGCGCTCGCCATGCTTCAGCCCATCGACGCAAAGCTGCTTACCCTCCGACGTCAATGCCGGCTTGTCGTTGCCGGCAAGTGCGAGGAACGGCGCGAAGTCCGTGCGTTTGGCGAGATCCTCGGAGAACTGGAAACAGGCGCGCGGTGAGGCCCCGTCGGAATCGACGGTATAATCGAGCAGCCGGAAGCCATGTTCGTCGCGCATCTTTTCGTATTGACCGCGCACATCGGCGACCTCACGCAGATCGAGCGAGAGCCGCAGGCTGTCGAGCGCCGGCCGCCACAGCCTGCGTTCCGACATCGCGCGGCCGAGCACGGCCAGTGCGTCCGCCTCATCACTCGCGTTGGCGGCCCGCTGATAGGCGATGTAGGCCGCGGTTGAGGCTCGCTCGAACAGGAAGGTCTGCTCGCTCGAGTTGGCGGGACGAATCTGGAAAATGGTTCGCGCCAGCCGCAGCCAGTTGGCACTGTCGTCGGGTGTTGTGGCGGCGATCTGCCCTAGGATTTGCAGGCCGGTGCGGAAATCGTTGCGCTTGAAGGCGGCGTCGGCGTCGGTTTTCAAGGTCGCGTTGGTTTTGGCGACAGCGCCGGCTTCGCTCTTGATCTGGGGTTCGAGCTTGATCGCCGAATCGGCCAGGTCGTCGCGTTTAAAGGCCTTGTCCGCCGCCTGCGCCGTGACGAGGCCAAACGCCAGCGCGGCGCAAACAGTCGCTGCGCGAACCAAACCAATCATGGGAGGCTCCTTGGGGCCGCGGACAAGCGCCGCGTGTCAAAAAGATGCGCGCCAAAAGGTGACGGGCTCATGGCGGTGGAACGCAGGGGTGAAAGAGTCGCATGCAACATTCGTAGAAGCCGAATCCTTTGGCGATGCCGGCAGGCGCCGCCGCTGCAGCGTGGCGTCAGGACGGACCAAAGCCAACGGCCAGCCGCGTAAGACTTTGTCGGCGGGATAAGGAAAACGGTTCGGATCGGGCTTGGCGGAAGTGCGGATTTTTCATATTTGCAATGATATAAAGCCAGTAACGGTCCCATAGCTCAACTGGATAGAGTAACGGATTTCTACTCCGTGGGTTGCAGGTTCGAATCCTGCTGGGATCGCCAATGATTCCAATAACCTATATCCGTTTTTGATCTTCAAAACGTGTTGCGCCTGTTGCGCTAAATTCCATTGACAGTAGTTAGTCGCCAAGATTCCTTGTCAGGTAAAGAATTAGGTCGGTGAGTCCAGCCTTGGCACTCTGTAGCGCCTCAATGGCACTCTCAATGCTTCCCGCACAACCACGCTGAAAGCCTGACTGCCCTCTGTAGTCTCGGCCATGCCGGCGCGCTCCTGGTAATTACGTGCCGAACAATAAGGGGCGCACATGGGCCAACTTCAAGGGACAACCACACCGTTTCCCACGTTTTAGTTGTTTCGCAACTAAATCCGCAACGATGGTAACCCGTAAGCCTCTTTTGGGCTGTCAAGTGAATTAGTGAACTAGCTGAGAGATAGTTTCCGTAGGGCATACCCAAATTGAACCGGCTGGCCGTGAGGCAGGCCGCCGGCGCCGATCGAGGCGGATCACAAAAGGGTTTGGCGGACAGATTACAAAAAACACGCCGCATTCAGACAAGACGGCCGGCGCGGCTAGGAGATAGGGTGAATTCGCTCCCCGCCTACAAACCCCAGGCCAGCCCCCTCATACGTCTGGGGTTTGTTTTTTTGAGGCGTTTGGACCACGGATCGAGAGTGCCATGGACCGACAGAGCAAAATCGAAATCATGTTCGTTATCGGCTCGTCGGCGGCGCTGGCCGCGGTCGCGGCCTTCGCCATGCTACTGCTGGCGTTCTAGACCCAGCCCAGCGCGACGGGGCCGGAAGCCGGAATGACGTTTGGGCGACCGCCTGGTCACCGGCCGGCTGGAAAAAGCAACGGCCCCAGCGCGGGGGGCGAGCTGAGGCCGTCTTGGGGGTGTGCCGAGGGGCAGAACGGCACGAGTGTGATGTGGGTTCGCAATCCGCCGCCGCCATTAACTTCTGCGTGATGTACGCGACGGCAGTGCGCGGAACGACCCACGTGTGGGAGCGTTGAGGGATATGGACCCCCAGACCAAACGGGAAATCCTTCTCATCGCGATCGGCACGGCCATGCTCGAGGTGCCCGTCGTCGCGATCGTTGCACTCGCGTTTTTGGCCCACTGACCGGCCGCAATGGGGCCGGACGGGCCGTCGCGCAAAGCAGGCCGATTCCAACACGCCCGAGGAGGGCCACTGCCATGCACCTTCACAGCTACATGGACGAAAACCGTTCCAGACACCTCGACCTGATCGGTGGAAAAACCCGCGCCTGGTCAATTGATCTGGTCGCTGTGATTGCCTCGGGCATCCTGTTGATGGGATTCGCCTGTGCCGTCGCGGCCCTGTGGATCCGCTAGGTTTTTTTCTCAGGCGTGTCTGTGTGTATGGGTGGTGATGGCGCCCGAAAATGGTCGGCTGTGATCCTAAATGAGTCCCAACGTTGCCGCTAAGGTCAAATTGCAAACGTCGCTGAGATCCAGCGTGGGTTTCATGCACTGGCAATTCGAGTAGTAGGAGTCGAGCTTGAGTTGCACAGCTAGCCGACCCAGCGTCGTTTGGCATCGATCCTTGGCGGTCGCCTCATTGAGGGCGGCCCAGCATCCGCAGGCCAATATCAACAGCAACAGCAGTTGGGCACCCTTCAGGTGATAAGCGCTGGTTGGCGACCGCCAGCGGGGCATGTCGGTCGAAATGTCAGCCATGGTAACATTCTCCAGCACGAGGCGATTCGGCGGCCCGCGCAGCCATAATACCTGATTTATCGCAGGCAACGGGAATGACGATCACCGCGAAGGCGCTCTTGGGTTTCTTGGTTGTCTGCCTGCTTACTTTCGTCTGGATGAACCGGTACGAAATGAAGCCTTCCGGTCAGCTAAGCACCATCATATTGGATCGTTGGACTGGTACGATTGATTCCTGCACACTCGCCAATAACTGCTACCGGGTCTATCCGCCCGTCAACGAAATCAATATGCCAAAGCCTTAGCTAAACGTTCTGCTCTGCCGTCCCCGTCAGAGTCTAATTTAGACATAGCTTCGCCCCCCTTATCCCGTTCTGCGATTTTTTGGCTCCCGTTCCATGTCGCACGGTGTCGCAACTGTTCCCCTCCCGTGCGACATGAATGCGATATAGATGCTGGGATCGAAGCGATGGGCCCGCACCACTAAGGAGCAAACGGCGTCCTTGCGCGTTCCTGTCTGCCAGCATCCAAGGAGCGCCTCATGGAACAACCAGGACTAGACCAGCGCCACCGCGACAAAAACGGCGAGATCAGCAAAAAGCACAGCAACACGCTGGTCCGCACGCTGCGCAAGATTTACGGTACGACCTTCGCCGCAGGCCAGCCTGAAACGGCCAAACTCAGCGATGTGCTTCAGCAACTCAACGATACATCGCTGGGGCAGTTGATTCACGATCACAAAAACGGTCATTTGGAAAAGAGGATTAAAGGCGCGGAAAAGTGAGGCGCTCCCATAACCGGACGCCTGCGACTTTCCTCAATTCTCCAACACGAACCTTTCAGACCGCGCAGCGGCCTCATGGGTGGCCTCCCCACTTGCGTGTTAGCAACCCCGACAGATGCTCAGCTTGCGATCGAGTGGTTCATTCGCGCGAATAGCGGCACGGGCAGACGAGCGACGAAGTTCGCGGCTGGATAAAATAGCGGTTCTCCGGTTCCCTCTCCTTACGATCGGCATTGATCCTGGCGACGGTCGGCTGGAGACCATTGGAGCCGCAGAGGGCACCACAGGCACCGCGATGCTTGGCGACGGGGGCGGCTGAATCTTAGCGGCATTGCCAATGCCGCTCGGGTCATTGGCCGAATTATTAACACCGCCGATGCTGCCTGGACCGTGGGGGATACCGCTAACGCCTGCATCCCCTGCTCGTTGTGCGAGGGATTTGCTGGGCGCCATCAAACTGGCAACGAATGCTAGGGCCAAAAACGCCGATTTGCCGAACATTGATCACACTCCCGCGAAGCGTGTCCAACGAACCGACAGGCTTGCCGTTCCTCATCTGGATTTCGGTAGCCAAACAAAAAGCCGCTGGGGCCGAGACGTCCTGGCGGGTGGCAAGACGCTGCCGATTACGCTCTCTGACGCTGCCAATCCGGACTCCGCACCTACGATTGCAGCTCCCGATGAATTTTTTTTGCGGAACGATCCAGGGCACTGAGCCTTACCCATTAGGAGGCTCAAACCGCCGTGAGACAGATCCAATGAACATTCTGCCCGTTGACCGCGCTTTGAGCATATACGGCGCTCTCGCAGACCGTTCCGAGACGAAGAGCGCTCGCAAACGGCTTTCCGAGCATCTGATGAAAAAATACATCGAGGGCGAAAAAGACGAGCACCGCCTGACGGTGGAAGGGCTATCATACCTTCACAACCTTGATCGGGAAATCGATTCCCGAAATTAGTCGCCTCAAACGGAATTTATCCCTTCAGGGCTTCCCGCTGTTTCCGCAACGAACTGCGCCGCGTTATTCTCGCCTTTGCGGCCCGCAAGGCTTCAATTCTTGTTGGCTTTTGCTTTGGTTGTGACGCCTTCTTCTCCCTGCCGACCGTAGGCATCATTGGCAGCACTTGTGAGGGCATTATCGAGGCGCGCTCGAGGGGTTGCGTTCTCATTGGGCCGGTCGTCGGTTTGTCTTGGGGCATGGTGGTTAACGCGTTCCTGCCTCATTCGTTCAAAAGCAAAATCCGCCGCCTGATTGGATCTATCCGTCAATGGCCGAAAGGCGAACAAATGAATGCTCGAACCCCTGCACCGAAGGCCAAGGATTATTCTGTCGTTCCGGGCTCGTCAGATCCCTGCCGCGATTTTCGCATCAGCGTCGGCTTGCGCGAGGATTGGGACGCCGATGGCCGTGTCTTCGGTGGCGCTGGCAAGTTGCCGGCCGCTTCAGTTGAACGCATCCAGCGGGCCTGCCAACTCTCGAAAACGGCTTGCCACAGGTCCCGGACTGCTGAATGATCCCTATTTTCTGGGAGGTCATAACAATGGGCAATCCCAAAATTGCGATTGTGGCGTACTGTCTTGCAGCGGGATTTATTCTAGCGGTCGCGCTTAGCTCTCCATCCAAAACGCAGACTGGGGCTAGCATGTCGGCCCTGACGCTCATTTCAGATCCAAAGTGATATGATACGCCGCCGCCTGGTCGGGATCGGAGATGAAGGCGAAAGGGTAATGACCAGCCAAGACGCCGCCCAGCAAGACCGCGGAACGTCCGCCGTCAGCCAGTTGGCGCGGCATCCGGCGCCCGCAATTCCAACCAAACAAAAGAAGACCGCCGAAGAATTGGCGGCAATGATCCACCAAGACTTGAGCCAGATCGAGGGCTGCCCGCAACGCGGCATCACGGTGAGTGTTTACGGGCTAAATCCCTGGAATTCGCTGCTGACGTTTGGGGTCGACGCCGGCCCCGTACCAAACAAGGCCGATTTACAGGCCTTGTGTGATGTAATCACCGAGCGGTTGAAACGGCTGTACGACGTTTGATGACCACCACCTGGTCGAGCTAGGACCGAGGGCCAAAGCTAGATGTTAGCTCGTCTTGGCAGGGTTCTTTACTGGTGCGGTGTGGCGATGGCCTCCCTGTGCGGGATAGCAGCATTCACGATTTTGGTGGCGATCATTACAAATAAGCTATCCGCCTGGGACGCTTGGGCGGCAGTATTTTTTGCGGTGATCGGCGGCACGGCGTGGCTGGCTGGTCGCGCGGCAAGATCAGCTCTTGCTGGGATTTGATAGCGCGCCGATTTGACAATTCCCCTCAAGGAAATAATCACCCAACCCCGGAATCGCCCCCTATTTTGGTGGCTTCCTGACGCCCGCGGCTGTACACCGCTCTCGATCGTTGGGGGTTAAGCCTTCACGCGCGGTCAACGCGCCCCGCGAGACCTCTACGTCCTCCAACCCAAACGAAAGCGACAAGGCCCCGTTCAATGAGTGGATTCAAGGAACCTAGCTTCGCCGACCGGCAAAAGGCGGCGCAGGAAGCCAGGCAAAACATCCTGAACAAGTTTCGCAGCCAGCCAGGTCCGGACGACCCCGCGGTCAAGCAGCGGCAGGCCGAGCGGGAGGCGTCCGCCGCCGAGCGCGCCAAGGCCAAACTGGCCCGCGATGCCGCCAAGGCGGAGCAGAAGAAACGCGAGGCGGAGGCGGCCGCAGCCGCCGCGGCCCAGCTCGCCCGCGAAAAGGAAGAGGCGGCGGCCCGGGAGGCCGCGCTCGAAGCCGAGCGCAAGGCCGCGCGCGACGCGCGCTATGCCGCCCGGAAGAAGCGCAAATAGCCGACAATCGAGCCCGCGGGCCCTGAAACGTCACAGGCCCGCCCCTTGCGGGGCGAGCCTGCCGGAGAAGGCTGCGCGGGATGCTTACTTCTTCATTTCGTCCTTCTTCATCCCGTCGTCCTTCTTCATCATGCCGTCGTCTTTCTTCATGCCATCCTTGGACATCGCGTCCTTCTTCATGCCGTCGTCCTTGGACATGCTGTCCTTTTTCATGCCGTCGTCCTTTTTCATGGAATCCTGGGCGAAGGCGGCGGGGGCGAGCGCCAGGCTGAGCGAAAGAGCGGCCGCCGAAATTCCAAGCGTGATACGGTTGGTGATGGTCATGGATGGGTCTTCCCTTTTAAACCGGTTTGCAAAGCGACTTATGCCGCTGGTCTAGGGACGGTCCCGGAATCGCGTTTGTTACCGCGGGATTGAAAAATTTTGCCGCATGAAAAGGCATTAACTGTCCGGTTCAGGACGGTGAATCATAAAAAAGGTGACGCTGCTTGCTTGCGTCCAACAATTTTGCCACAGTTTGCGGCGCACCAATATCCGGTCTACCCGAACCATCCACCTTTCATCTTCACGCCAATTGGGGCAAGGACAGGCTAAGATGCCATCGGCGTCGGCCCATCGGCCCGATCAACATCGCCCAGGGAGGGTTATTATGTTCACGCGTCGCCACGTCCTTGTATCAACGCTTGCCGCCCCCGCCATCCTGCGTTTCGGGACAGGCACCGCCCAGGCGGCCACGACCCTGAAAATATCGCATCAGTTTCCCGGCGGCACGGTCGACAAGGGCGATTTCCGTGACCGGCTCTGCCGTGTGTTCGCCGCCGAAGTCGCAAAGCGCAGCGGCGGTGATATTGTGGCCGAAGTCTATCCGAACTCTTCGCTGATCAAGACCAACGCGCAGTTCTCGGCGATGCGCAAAGGCGCACTCGATATCAGCCTTTATCCGCTTCCCTATGCTGGCGGCGAATTGCCGGAGACCAATATCGGGCTGATGCCCGGCCTGGTCTCGACCTATGACCAGGGGTTGAGCTGGAAGAAAAATCCGGTCGGCAAGACGCTCACCGACTTCCTCGCCGACAAGGGCATCATCATCCTGAGTTGGGTCTGGCAGGCCGGCGGTGTTGCCAGCCGTTCGCGGCCCATTGTTGCACCGGAAGACGCCAAGGGGCTTAAGGTGCGCGGCGGCTCGCGGGAAATGGACATGGTGCTGCAGACCGCCGGAGCTGCCGTGCTGTCGGTGCCATCCAATGAACTTTACGCGGCGATGCAGACCGGCGCCTGCGACGCCGGCATCACCTCCTCCACCAGCCTGATCTCGTTCCGCCTTGAAGAGGTCGCGAAATCGCTGACGTCCGGCGCGGGAGCCTCCTATTGGTTCATGCTGGAGCCGTTGTTGATGTCGAAGTCGATTTTCGACGGCCTGCCGAAAAAGCATCAGGACATCATTCTGACCCTCGGCACGGAGCTCGAAGCCTTCGGCCGCAAGGGCGCGCAGGACGACGACGCCGAAGTTGCAAAAGTCTACGAAAAGGCCGGCGCCAAGGTCAGCGCGCTTGACGCCAAGACCGTGGGCAAATGGCGCGACATTGCCCGCGATACCGCCTGGAAGGACTATGGCGCGAAAACCGCGATCTCCGCCAACCTGCTGAAACTCGCATCCGACGTTTCAGCATGATGCATGGTCCGCTTCCGGATCAAAACCATCAGTCAGCGACCACGACGGGCAATCCGCCCGTCGTGGCGCTTGAACGCGCCCTCGCCTGGTGCAACAGCATCATCGTCGTCCTCGCAGCGGTGGCGCTGATCGCTGCCTGCGCGGTCCTCAGCTACAGCGTGCTCGGCCGCGCCTTGTTCCACAGCCCGAATTATTGGCAGGACGAGGCGGCGGTATTTCTTCTGGTCGGCGCGACCTTCATGACGTCGGCCTATGTGCAGCAGCAGCGCGGCCATATCGGCATCGAAGCCTTCGTCGGACTGCTGTCGCCGATCGCCAACCGGATCAGGCTATGGCTGGTCGATTTGGCAAGCTTTCTGTTCTGCGCGTTTTTCGCCTGGAAATCGTGGACGCTGGCGCATGAGGCGTGGGTTGACGGACAGGTCTCTAACTCGATGTGGTCGCCGCCGCTCGCAATCCCTTACGGCCTGATGGCGTCGGGCATGACGCTGTTGTGCGTGCAAATCCTGTTGCAGCTTGTCGTTCCGGTCGTTGGGGCGGCGCGCCGATGACCGTATTTGGAATCGGCATCAGCTACGGTGTCGCAACGCTGTTTGCGATGTTTTCAGGCATGCCGATCGCATTCGCGCTCGGCGCCGTCGCGGTGGTATTCATGGGCATCTATATGCCCGCGGCCTCGCTCGATACCGTGACCCAGAATGTCTATGAGGAAATGGCCTCGATCACGCTGCTGTCGATCCCGCTGTTCATCCTGAAGGGTGCCGCGATCGGCAAGTCCCGCGCCGGGCAGGATCTCTATTCGGCCCTTCATGCCTGGCTGCACCGCGTCCCCGGCGGGCTCGGTGTCGCCAACGTGTTTGCATGCGCCCTTTTCGCCGCGATGGCGGGATCCTCGCCCGCCACCTGCTCGGCCATCGGCTCGGCGGGCATTCCCGAGATGCGCAAACGCGGCTATTCCGGCGGCTTCGCCGCCGGCATCATCGCCGCCGGCGGCACGCTCGGCATTCTGCTGCCGCCTTCCATCACCATGATCCTGTTTGCGGTCGCTGCGGAAAAATCGCTCGGACGGCTGTTTCTTGCCGGCATCGGACCCGGCCTGCTGCTGGTGACGCTGTTCGGTGCCTATGCGGTGATACACTTTCGCAAGGAGTATGCGGCCGCGCGCACGCTTTACGCGCAGACCGGCACCAACTCCGCGATCCTGACCCGCGACGAATTTACCATGAGTGAGCGCTTCAACGTGCTGCCGCGGGTGCTGCCGTTCGTGCTGCTGCTGACGGGGGTGATGATCGCGCTCTACGGCGGCTACGCGACCCCATCGGAAACCGCGGGCCTCGGTGGCCTGTTGGCGCTGGTGCTGATCGCCCTGATCTACAGCGTATGGCGGCCTTCGGATCTGGCGCCGATCCTGAAATCGACCATCCGCGAATCCACCATGCTGATGATGATCATCGGCATGTCGCTGCTATATTCCTACGTCATGAGCTATCTGCACATCTCGCAATCGGCCGCGGAGTCGATTGTCGCGATGCACCTGCCGCGCTGGGAATTGCTGGCGGCTATCCTCGTGATGGTCGTGGTCCTCGGCTTCTTTCTGCCGCCGGTTTCGATCATCCTGATGACCGCGCCGATCATCCTGCCGCCGCTGCGGGCGGCCAATTTCGACATCATCTGGTTCGGCGTCGTCATGACCATCGTGATGGAGATGGGCCTCATTCATCCGCCGGTCGGCCTGAACATCTTCGTCATTCGCAACGTCGCCCCCGATATTCCCTTGCGCGACGTGATCTGGGGCACGCTGCCGTTCGTGCTGTTGATGATGTTGGCGGTTTTGGTGCTGTGCTTCGTGCCGGGAATTGCGACTTACCTGCCGGACCTGGTGATGGGGCCGGACGGGGGAAGGTGAGCGAGCGTTGATAGCGGCAAAGGCGCCGCTCAGGCGTCGTGCTCACCATCTTCGACGGCGAGAAGGCTTCAGAAATTCATTGCCAGGCTTGGCCACGCGAAACCGGCCAGCGGGCAAAGAGGCGAACGACGAAATCTGCAGTGATTATTGCATTTCTCTCCGATGCCATTAGTTCAATCATCAAATGGCTTCCTCTCGCTGTTTTGCTGGTGCCTTTTATCGTCGGCTTCCTGGTGGGTGCAGCATTCACGCGTTACATCAGATGGCGCGGTTGGCCCCCCAAAGTGATTTCAATGTTGCCCATATCGGTGATGTTCGGAACGCTGTCCTACGTCGTGACGCCCGCCATCATTGTTGTCGTCCTCGAAGGTTTCGCCCCTGGGCTCATTTTAGCGGGCATCGCCATGTCGATATTTTACACGTGGCCCTTATGGCTCGTGATGGGGCCCGTATTTTTTATTTATATCGCGCAGATCAAACGACGTAACAGGTGGTTAAAGAATTCGACGGTGTATTATCTGTCAGCTATTTCCTTTGTAGCGGAATGCGCGTTTTTGACGCTGTTCTTCCATAACGCATCGCTGCCATATTAGTTCGTCCCACGTTCAGCGCACTTCGTTCCGCTCACCCTACGAGACGCCCCGCTTCGCATTCAACGCCGCAGCCACCCGGCTCACCGGCGTGCGGCCAATCAGCTTAGTAATCTCGTTGGTGGCCGCCACTAACTTCTTCATATCGACCCCGGTCGCAATGCCCATGCCTTCCAGCATATAGACCACGTCCTCGGTCGCGACGTTGCCGGTGGCGCCCGGCGCGTAGGGGCAGCCGCCGAGACCGCCGGCCGCAGAGTCGATCACGCGCGCGCCCTCCTCCATCCCCGCGTAGAGATTGGCGAGCGCCTGACCATAGGTGTCGTGGAAATGCATCGCGAGATGGGCCATCGGCACGGCGCCCGATACCGCGCGCAGCAGATGCCGCGCCTTGAGCGGGGTCCCGACACCGATGGTGTCGCCGAGCGAGACTTCATAGCAGCCGAAATCCCACAACACCCGCGCCACATCCACCACCGCCTGTGGCTTGACCTCGCCATCAAAGGGGCAGCCGAGCACACAGGAGATATAGCCGCGCACCTTGATGCCGTCGGCCTTGGCGCGCGCAATCACAGGCTTGAACCGCTCGATGGATTCCGCCACCGAGCAATTGATGTTGGCGCGCGAAAACCCTTCGGACGCCGAGGCAAACACGGCGATCACCTTGGCGCCGGCGGCGCGCGCGGCATCGTAACCCTTCTCATTTGGGACCAGCACATGGAATTCGCCGTCCGCCAGATGGCTGATGCCACGCAGTACGGCATCCGAATTCACCATCTGCGGGATCGCTTTCGGCGACACGAAGGCGCCGACCTCGACCGTGTGCAGTCCGGCACCGACCAGCGCCTCGATGAACGCAATGCGCGCAGCGACACTCACCGGCGTCTTCTCGTTCTGGAGGCCATCACGCGGGCCGACTTCGACGATGCGTACCCGATCGCTCATATCGAACTTATCCGCCTGCCGGCTCGATTTCGGCGAGCTCGACGCCCTCGCCGACGATATCACCGACCTTGCATTTGATCACCTTCAGCACTCCGGCAAACGGCGCCCGCAGGGTTTGTTCCATCTTCATCACTTCGAGGGTCAGGATCGGCGCGCCCTTTTCGAGCGTCGCGCCGACCTCGGCCAGCAATGCCACTACCGTCCCCGGCAGCGGTGCGACGATCTTGTCCTCGCCGACCTGCTCCTCGTCGTCGCCGCCGAAAGGATCGACCCAATGCAGGTCGAAGCGGCCGTTACGCGAACGAAGATATATTTCGTGGCCTTCCATGACCGCCATGACATAGGACTTCATGCCGTGGAGTGTTAGATCGATGCCCCCGGCGGCATCGGGTGTGGCGGTGAAGGCCATTTCGCGTTCGCCAATGAGAAGCGCGGCCGGCCCCTTGCCATAATGAAGGGTGACCTGCTGTTCGGTCCCCTGCCCGTGGCGGAATGTAAACACCCGCTGACGGCGGCCGACCGGCATCCAGCCGGCCGCGCGCCAGGGTGAATGCGCTTCAACGCGCGCCGCCTTCGTTTCCTCGTTGAGGATCGCAGCGACGGCGGCACCCAGCTCAAGATCGTGGGGTACCGGCGGGGCCGGTGTAAGGTGTTTCAACTCGCGTTCGATGAAGCCGGTATCGATGGCGTTGGCGCGCACGTCGGGGTGGGTGACCAGCGCCGACAAGAAGGGAATGTTGGTGACGACGCCCCGAACGTCTGATTCCTCGAGCCCCCGATTGAGCCGATCGATCGCGGCATCCCGGGTCGGCGCCCAGGCAATCACCTTGGCCAGCATGGCGTCATAGTGCGGCGACACCGCATCACCTTCGCGGTAGCCGGCATCGATCCGCAGGCCATTCGATGGCTCCGGGGTACGCCAGGTGCGTATCTTGCCGACCGAAGGCATGAAATTCTTGTGAGGATTCTCCGCGTAGACCCGTGCCTCGATGGCATGACCATTGAGCGCGATCTCGCCCTGCGCCAGCGGCAGCTTTTCGCCAAAGGCCACACGCAGCTGCCATTCGACGAGGTCGATGCCGGTGATCAGTTCGGTCACGGGATGCTCGACCTGCAGGCGTGTGTTCATCTCGATGAAAAATACGTCCTTGCCGTTGGAGACGAATTCGATGGTGCCGGCGCCGACATAATTGACTACCGCGGCCGCCTTGCGCGCGGCAGCACATACCGCCTCGCGCCGCTTGGCATCAAGCGTCGGCGACGGCGCCTCCTCGATCACCTTCTGATGCCGCCGTTGCAGCGTGCATTCGCGTTCGAACAGCGACAGCAGATTGCCGTGACTGTCGCCGATGATCTGCACCTCGATATGGCGCGGGTTCTCGACGAATTTTTCGATCAGCACGCGATCGTCGCCGAAGGCGGCCTTGGCCTCGCGCTTGGCGCTGACGATCGCTGCCGCAAGTTCGCCCGCCGAATGCACAACGCGCATGCCGCGGCCGCCGCCGCCGGCGGAGGCCTTGACGAGAACCGGAAAGCCGATCTTGCCGGCAGCCTTCGCCAGCGTCGCGTCGTCCTGGGCCTCACCGTGATAACCCGGCACCAGGGGTACGCCGGCCTTCTCCATCAGCATTTTTGAGCCGGACTTGGAGCCCATCAACCTGATCATGGCAGCGGTCGGTCCGACGAATACCAAGCCTGCGTCAAGGCAGGCTTGCGCGAATTCGGCGCTCTCGGACAAAAATCCGTAGCCGGGGTGCACAGCTTCGGCGCCGCTCTTGCGCGCGGCTTCAATCACGCGCTCGATGTTGAGATAACTGTCCCGCGCCCGCGCCGGCCCGAGCAGAACCGCCTCATCGGCCATCGCAACGTGCATCGCGCCGCGGTCGGCCTCGGAATAAACCGCAACCGTGCGCAAGCCCATGGCCTTGGCGGTGCGGATGACGCGGACTGCGATCTCGCCACGATTGGCAATCAAGAGGGTACGAAATCGCCGATACTGCCTAGTGCCCGCTTTCCGAAGTTCGTCAGTCATCGCGCAACCTCTTACACGAACTTCGGAAAGCAAAGGAATCGGCGGCACTGGGACGGTCCATCATCACATCCTGAACAGGCCGAAACGCGTGGGTTCGATCGGCGCGTTGGCTGCGGCAGACAGACCCAAGCCCAGGACCAGCCTGGTGTCGGCGGGATCGATGACCCCGTCGTCCCAGAGCCGGGCGGTGGCGTAATACGGGCTGCCCTGCCGGTCATATTGCGCGCGGATGGGCGCTCGAAACTTGTCTTCCTCCTCGGCCGACCAGGTGTCGCCCTTGGCCTCGATGTTGTCGCGACGGACCTGGCTCAGCACCATCGCCGCCTGTTCGCCACCCATCACCGATATCCGGGCGTTCGGCCACATCCAGAGGAAGCGCGGGCTGTAGGCGCGGCCGCACATTCCGTAGTTGCCGGCGCCGTAGGAGCCCCCGATCACGACGGTGAATTTCGGCACGCCCGCGGTCGCCACAGCCGTCACCAGCTTGGCGCCGTCACGGGCAATTCCGCCGGCTTCGTATTTCTTGCCGACCATGAATCCCGTGATGTTCTGCAGAAATACCAGGGGAATATTGCGCTGGCAGCACAGCTCGATGAAATGAGCACCCTTGAGCGAGCTTTCGCTGAACAGGATTCCATTGTTGGCGATGATACCGACCGGATATCCCCAGATATGGGCGAAACCGCAAACCAGGGTTTGGCCGTACAATTTCTTGAATTCGTCAAACTGCGAACCGTCGACCAGCCGCGCGATGATGTCGCGGACGTCGAACGGCCTGCGTCCGTCGGCGGAGACCACGCCATAGATCTCCTCGGGTGCAAAAAGAGGCTCGCGTGGTTCAAGCATGTTCAATTGGGCGCGCGCGGGTGGCTTCAGGGTAGCAACGATCCGCCGTGCAATTCCGATCGCATGGCTGTCGTTCTGCGCATAATGATCGGTGACGCCGGATTGCCTTGAATGCACATCGGCCCCGCCCAATTCTTCCGCGGTGACAACCTCGCCCGTGGCTGCCTTGACCAGCGGCGGTCCACCCAGGAAGATCGTGCCCTGATTGCGCACGATGATGCTTTCGTCCGACATCGCCGGAACATAGGCACCGCCAGCGGTGCAGGAGCCCATCACGATCGCGATCTGGGGAATGCCCAGCGCCGACATTTGCGCCTGATTGTAGAAGATGCGGCCAAAATGCCGCTCGTCGGGAAAAATCTCGTCCTGCTGGGGCAGGAACGCGCCCCCGGAATCGACCATGTAAACGCAGGGCAGATTGTTCTGCCGCGCGATGTCCTGTGCGCGCAGATGCTTCTTCACCGTCATGGGATAATAAGTGCCGCCTTTGATGGTCGCATCATTGGCGACCACCACGCATTCGCGCCCCGATATCCGTCCTACGCCGGTGATGATGCTCGCCGAGTGCACATCGCCGCCATAGAGGCCGAGGGCCGCCAACGGCGACAATTCCAGAAACGCCGTGCCGGGATCGATCAGGAGGTCGACGCGCTGGCGCGCCAGCATCTTGCCGCGCGAGGTATGCCTCACACGCGAGGCCTCCCCACCGCCGCCGGCTACAGAATCGAGCTTCTCGCGCAGCTCCGCGACCAGCGCGCGCATCGCCTCGGCGTTACGGGCAAAATCGGATGAGGCGAGGTCGGTACTGGATTGGAGCGGCATGGCCTTCAGCAGTTTTATGGTGCGGCGCAATCTGCGCAACGGGGTTGCGCCATGGTGTCATTGCGCCGCCGCCTTAGGCAACCCAGAACTTTTGAGCGGAGCGAAATGCCGGGATAGCCTCTGGAATTGCGGACTGTAGCTTTAGTCTCGACGGGTTTTCTCGACGCGAACGGCCCACCCCAGAGATCAAATCCCGGGGCTTGCGCCCCAAGACGTTCTAATGGGTCCAGGGCTCGCCGCGCCGGAACGCGAAATTGTCGGCGTAGGCGGCTTGCCGGCGCGCGGGCTCTTTCGCCTCGAATACCTGATAGGGGATGCCCTCGCGCTCGCAATACGCCACAGCTTCTTCTTTGGTGTCGAAGCGAATACTGACCTGCTGCTTCATATCACCGGAGCTGGTCCAGCCCATCAAGGGCTCGATGACGCGCGGCTGTTCCGGTTCATAATCAAGTTGCCATTCCCTGGTTTTGGCGGTCCCCGATTGCATCGCGTTTTTGGCGGGCTTAAAAATGCGTGCGGTCATGGATAGTCGAACCCCCTTGGGATAGGCATGGAAGCGCGTGGTGGAAAAGGCCAGGATAGTATAGAGACACCCTTCACAAAAATGAATCGGTGATTCCCGGCCCCGGATGTAACATTTTCCGGAATGGTATAGTCATTATGCGGCGTGGTGACAATCTTGCCCAGTTGCGCGAGCAAGACCTTGCTCCGCTGCCCGATCCCTTCGAACGTCTCGCATCGAAACGGCCATGCTGAAAATCAACGCAACCCTGCCGGGAAAAGGACGCGATCTTCGGCTCGATCTGTTCCGCGGCGTCGCCAACTGGGCGATTTACCTGGACCACATTCCTGACAACGTCGTGAACTGGATCACCACGAGAAATTACGGTTTCAGCGACGCCGCCGACCTCTTCGTATTTATCTCCGGATATACCGCCTCCTTCGTCTACGCGCGGATGATGCTCGAACGGGGGTTCATCGTCGGCGCCACCCGTCTGACCAAGCGGGTGTGGCAGCTCTATGTCGCCCATATCATTTTGTTCGTCATTTACATTGCATCAATCAGCTATCTCGCGCTGCGATTCGGCGATTCCGAGATCATCAGCGAGTTCAATGTCGCAGGGCTGGTCGACCATGCGACCGAAACGCTGCGCCAAGGTTTGCTCCTCAAGTTCAAGCCGGTCAATCTCGACGTGCTTCCGCTTTACATCGTCCTGATGGGATTTTTCCCGCCGGTTTTGTGGATCATGCTGCGTCAGCCCAATTGGACGATGCTTGCATCGATTGTGTTATGGCTCGCCGCACGACAATTCGGCTGGAATTTCGCGGCTTATCCCAGCGGGTCCTGGTATTTCAATCCCTACTGCTGGCAGGTGTTGTTTGTGTTCGGCTCATGGTGCGCACTCGGCGGGGCAAAGAGGTCTCGCTGGCTTATCGATGCTCCGTTTACGCTCTATTTTTGCATCGCCTATCTCATCTTCGCGATGGTCATGACCATGGCAGGCAAGTTTCCGGATTTCGGCGCCATGCTCCCGCATTGGCTCAACTCGACCTTCAATCCGAATGACAAGACCAATCTTGCGCCCTATCGCTTGCTGCATTTTGTGACGATCGTGATCCTGGTCATCAGGTTCGTGCCCAAGGACTGGCCGGGCCTTGAATGGAAAGTGTTTGATCCTGTGATCGTCTGCGGTCAGCAGTCGCTTGCGGTGTTCTGCGTCGGCGTCTTCTTGTCCTTTGTCGGACATTTCGAATTGACGATGAGTTCGGGTTCGCTGTTCGCACAGATCTTTGTCAGCGTGACGGGAATAGCGATCATGACCATTGTCGCCTACTACATCTCCTGGTCGAAGAGGCAGGACAAACCGCTTCCCAAGGCGCCGGCGGCCAACGCGGCCTGATCGATACGGCTTGTCGTTAACTCTCCGACTCCGGGTCGCGGGGTTTGGGAGCCAGCAATCGGCCTTTCGACGAAAACCCGCTCCACTCCGTGGACCATCCGAATCTGGAGTCATAAGTTCGCTTGCCCTGCAGCGCGAATGCGGCGCCCTGAGGGTCTGTGCATCGGGCGACCCAGCTACCGTCCGACAGTTCAAGCGTACCTTGCGAAACGTACCCGCCTCCAGCCTTGACACGCGCCAGAGCCGCATCGATGTCCTCGACATTGAAGTAGAACAGCCAGAACGGGATCGGCTCGTCCGCTGGCTTGGTGAACATGCCGCCGAGCGTCAAACCGCCGGAGGAAAACAATTGATATGTGACTGTCTGGCTGATTTCGGCCTGGGTCTCTTGCCAGCCAAAAATCTCGCCGTAGAACGCAAACGCCTTTTCCCCATCTGCCGCGCGCAATTCGTGCCAACCGACGCGCCCGGGCTTGCCGGATTCGGCAGGCTGTTGTCGGCCGGGCTTGAGCCCCTTGACCAACCCAAAAGTAGCGGTCTGCGGATCAGCGACCACCGCAATCAGTCCGATGTTGGTGTTCGTTGGTGGAACATGCACCGCGCCGCCAAGCCGCTTGATCCGCTCAGCCGTTACCTCAACGTCGTTGACTTCGATGTACCCCATCCATCTCGGCCACGCGCCCATCCTCCTGCCTTCTTCGGGCAGGTCTATCAGACCGCCTAGAGGGACCTTTCCTGCGGTCAATAATGTGTAGGCCAAGTTGGGCGTCGACGCGTCCTGCGCATCCCAACCCAAGACGTTGCCGTAGAACGCCTCGGCACCCGCCGTGTTGGTGGTCATCAGTTCGTACCAGGCGAAACAACCGGGGTAATCGACCACGTCGGATTCTCCGTTCGCGCCTGCGAGATATCGCGCCGCATCGAGCCAGCTCGGCTGCCCTTTCCGGCGCCCACGTGATGCCTGATTCCTTTGGGCTCAATAAGGACGGCTCCAACCGAATGCAAGAAGGGACACAATTTTCCTTCCGCGAGGCCCCGACAGCGATGCATTCTGCGCAGATGACTGCTCGTGTCTTTTGGGCTTCCGTTCACTGTATTTCCGGTTTGCCAGGAACTGAAGATGCCTTGAGCTGGTTAACCCTGCGACCTGCGCTCAGGTGGTCGACGACCATATGGGTTCGTCGACGACATCGATGATGAATGGATCATGAATGGCATCATCAGCTTTGTTCATGAACGTGAAATCTCGGCCAATGAAGGGCCTGATGCGCGTCGGCAAGTGTTCATCACCTTGCAGGAGATGGGCCCTTGACGTAGACTTCAAAAACTCGAACCATTTGCTAGCATGATGGAGGATTCGAATATGCCACAAGTGAAGCAGGCGTCGAAGCGAAAACGGGTGACGAGCGCCGTACCGGCGTTGGGAGCAGCCGGGTTGACTTTTTCACTAGTGGGGGGTGCGTCGGCCGCGGTTGCGCCAGTAAACGATCAACCGCAGTCACCGAACTATTCACCGAGTCATCAGATTACGCTGGGTGAGGAAGAAATCGCTGACGTCAGTCTGGCGACGTTCTATGTTTTCGACAAGGAAAATACAGCAGCGGCCAAAGACGGCGTACAGTTAGCGCGCGGCGGTTGCCGAGGTTGTGGGTGCCGGGGCTGCCGGGGCTGCCGGGGTTGCAGAGGCTGCGGCGGTTGTGGCGGTTGCGGAGTCGGCTGGGGATGGGGCGTCGGAGGCTGCTGTTTGTCCTGGGGCGCTTGCCGCATCTGCTAGACCGGACTATCAGTCCACGTTGACGCTCTCTATCATGGCCGGGTTCGACAAAGTCGATTCCGGCCATGCATGTCTTCGCTGCTGAGGCCGTCCGCGGCGTGCGTGGACCAAATCCGCGCACCACCGGCCCGGTGGATTTCCCATCCTATCGAGAAACCCGAGCGCCGGCGCGACAAGGGAGTTTCTGTGGTCCGAGAAAACGCTTTGCAGCAGCAAACCAGCGTCCTACGCAAGCTTCGTGTGCTGAAACCATGACGGGCGATCGCAAAGCCATCTCGACCCGCCGCGCTAGCAAAGACGTTGCACAGTTCGCGCCGAATTTCACCGTCTACGTCCTTCCGCCTGACGTCGTCTGCCTCTACTCCGATGACCGGAAGTTTTTCCTGCACGGCGAACTCTATTGCGCGCTCGCCACTGCAATAGGCAAAGGCGGAAAGAGCCTTCAGCAGCTTGTCCGAGAGCTGGGGAAGCATTTTCCTCCGGACAGGATCGAAGAAGCTCTCAAACGGCTTATCGAGCGCCGCTATATCGTTGAGGCATCGCCCTCGTCTGGCAGCGCTGTGGCCGGCTATTGGGCGAGCCTGGGCCTGCGGCCTGGGCTGGCAGAGCAAAATCTCGCCAACTGCCGCGTGCGCGTTGAATCGATCGACGTGGATGGGGCCGCCGCGTTCGCTGCGGCGCTCGGCGAGTTCGACGTGCGCCTCACCAAGCGCGCGGCCGATCTGACCGTCACGCTGGTGAACGACTATCTCGAGCGACGGCTTGCTGAATTGAACCAGCAGCGGGTGTCGGACCGCACGCCCTGGCTCCTCGTCCAGCCTTCCGGCGCCTTTCCCCTGGTGGGGCCGGTATTCAACCCACCCAGCGGCCCCTGCTGGACCTGTCTGTTCGATCGCATGATACGAAATCGCGAGATCAAGGGGTTCCTTGAACGTGGATCGGCACGCGCCGTCGCCGTTTCACCACTGGTCCGCAATCCGCTCGGGCAAGGCGCGATCCAATTCGCCGCCCTCGAGGTGGCCAAAGCGATCGCGACCGGCTTTCGTACCGAATTGAACCATCACATCGTCAGTCATGATCTGTTGGGCTCGAGCGTCGTCAAGCATTACGTTGCGGCTCGCCCGCAATGTCCGACCTGCGGCAACAAGAAGCTGCGGGATCCGCGCCGAGCACCGACACCGATCGAGCTCGGCCCCGGAGCCAAGCTGATCATGACGAGCGGCGGATACCGTACCGTGTCGTCGCGGGCGACGGTCGCGCGCTTCCGAAAGCATGTGAGCCCGCTCACCGGTGTCGTCACCAAGCTTGAGCGGATCGAGGCCGATCTGCCGATGAACACCAATTATTTTGCGGGGCATAACTTCTCGGGACCCGCCCTGACGGTCGACGCCCTCAGGGCAGGACTGACCGGCGGCAGCTTTGGCAAAGGCTCTACTGCCGAGCAGGCAGAAGCCAGCGCGCTGATGGAGGCGATCGAGCGTTATTCGGGGATTTTTCAGGGTGACGAAATCCGAATGAAACGGCGGTTCACGGATTTTCCATCCGGCGAAGCCATTTATCCCAACGACGTTCTGCTATTCAGCGATGCGCAATACCGCTCGCCAATCGACGAATCGGATGATTCCCACCCGGTCCCGGCTCCCTTTGACCCTTCGGCAAAAATGGAGTGGTCACCGGCCTGGTCCCTGCGCGATCAGCGCTTTAAATTTCTTCCGACCAGCCTGTTGTACTTTTTTTATGGCGGCCCCAACGCCTATCATGCGGATACCAATGGCTGCGCCGCAGGCAACACGCAAGAAGAAGCCATCGTTCAGGGTTTTCTGGAACTGGTCGAGCGAGACGCCTACGCCATCTGGTGGTACAATCGATTGCAACGGGCCGAGGTTGACCTCAGCCAATTCAACGATTCCTACGTTCGCGATCTGCAAAGCCAGCTCGCCGACACCGGGCGCAGGCTTTGGGTGCTCGACGTCACCAGCGACCTCGGCGTTCCCACCTATGTAGCGATATTGCACTGGATGCAAAACGGACATGAAAATATCGAGTTCGGCTCCGGCGCGCATTTCGACAGCCGCATCGCCTTGTTGCGTACGCTAACGGAGCTTAATCAGTTCCTCTCGATCGGTCTGATGGGAGGCGGCACCGGGGAGAAGTCCAGCCTCGACGGCATCACGCCATTGCAGCTACGGGAGTACCCGTTCCTGACCCCAAGCGGCAAACCCGTCCAACCGGACTCCGGTTCGAAATTCGGTCCACTGGAAACCACCCGCCAGCAGGTGGATGCCTGCGTCGACATCGCCAGGCGTGCAGGCCTCGACTTCCTCGTCCTCGATCAGACGCGGCCCGATGTCGAGGTCCCCGTCGTCAGAGTGATCGTTCCCGGCCTTCGTCATTTCTATCGCCGCTTGGGGCCGGGCCGGCTTTACGATGTTCCGGTCAAACTCGGGCTGCGAGATCAACCGATGCCGGAAAGCGAGCTCACTCAGTACCTTCCCCATAGTTGAGAGTCATCCCGGCTTTGCGCGCTCCCGGAAAAAAAACAGGGCGTCGGATCGCGGCACCTGTCATTTCCGCCCGCCTGGTCGGTCACATCACGCTCGAAGCAAAGGCGGACGGAAATATTGCTGCCCACTTCGATGGCTATTCGGTTGGCTTGGGCAAGTTCAGCTCCGCGGTCGCGGAACGGGCGCAGGCGCTGCGCACAGGCCTGGCGCTCGTTTCATTCGCGGCCGGCCGTGCAGCCGACAAGGAAATCGATCTATTGGTCCGGCGATTGGCCCAAAGTGGCCTCCTGGAATATCGCTTCGCGCCGGCAGGCACAAAAAGGGATCAAGTCGTCATCGAGCCGCAGGGTCCCGACTATTGGCCACGAACGCCAAAGCTCGGCAGTAACGATGTGATTGCGCTGTCGCGCTTCGCCTATCTGCGACGGCGCGGTAATGAGATGGTGCTGGAATCGCCGCGCGCTGGCGCCTTGTTCAGAATATGCGATCCCAAGATCGCCGCCGCCCTCACCACGTTATCTATGCCGCAAAAGATCAGCACGCTCCGCCGTGAGCCGGGTTTTCTCGGGTTGGAGCTTCTCGCATTGCTGGTGGATTGCCAGATTCTTTTCAGGATCGAAGCTGCCAAAGGCGATGGCCTGCGACCGTCCGAGGGCGACGACAACCTCGTGCTCTGGGATTTTCACGACCTGCTGTTCCACACCCACAGCACGGAAGGACGGCAGGCCAACCCGCTCGGCGGACTTTATCCTTATGCGGGTTTCATACCTCCGCCACCGGCCGTGCGGTCAGGCTGGCCCGGGAAAACAATCGATCTGCGCAAGGTCGCGGCTACACCAGAGGTGCCCTCGCCGTTCGCGAGGCTCCTGGAAGAACGCCATTCGACGCGCGACTTCGACGACAACCAACCGATCACGCTCGGCGAGCTCGCACGGTTGCTCGATAGTGCCGCGCGCGTCCGTGCGAAATGGACAAGCAACGTCGACATGGACGGTGGTCCTGAGGTTTCCTACGCCGCCAGACCCTATCCATCTGGGGGCAGCGCCTACGAGCTTGAGCTTTATCTGACGGTTGCCAACTGCCAAGGACTTGCGCGTGGATTCTATCATTACGATGCCGACCGACATGCGCTGGTACCGATCAGTGCCCACGCGCAAGAACTCGAAGCCCAGCTCGCGGCCGCCCAATTTGCCATGGGCGCCCCAGGCACGCCGCAGATCCTGGTCACGATCGCTGCGCGCTTTGGCCGGGTTTCGTGGAAATACAGTGCGCTGGCCTACTCGCTCATCTTGAAGGATGTCGGCGTATTGATGCAGACACTTTATCTGATCGCGACAGATATGGGGCTTGGAGGATGCGCGATCGGAACCAACAACATCGATTTGTTCGCGAAGATCACGGGGCTGGAATTCCACGTCGAGGGCCCGGTCGGTCAATTTGCCCTTGGCCGCCCGGGGTCTGCCGATGCGCTGGCCGTACGCCAGAGGCCCGGGACCACCGGCGACGGAGCCATAGGATAAAGATATTATTGCTGAGGGACGCTCGGCATCTTCATGCCGACCACCGGAACGGCAAAGACAGCCTAGAGCGGGATGGATCTAAATTGAATCGATTGAGGATTCCCAAATCAGATGTGTTCTGATTCAACATGCTGGCTGGGAAGGAGGCCAGCATGGATGGGACGACCGTATTCGAATGATCTTCGCGATCGGGTGGTGAAGGCAGTCACCAAGGGGGGCTTGTCGCGCCATCAGGCGGCGGCACAATTTGGCGTCGGCATCAGCACGGCGATCAACTGGGTGCGGCGCTTCCGCGAGACCGGCAGCGTCAAGCCGGACAAGGTCGGCGGCTATAGGCCGAAGAAGATCGCGGGGCCGCACCGTGACTGGCTGGTGCAACGCTGCCGGAAGGCGGATTTCACCTTGCGCGGGCTGGTGACCGAACTCGCCGAGCGTGGCCTGAAGGTCGATTACCGCACGATGTGGGAGTTCGTCCACGCCGAGAAGCTCAGTCATAAAAAAAGACGCTGATTGCGGCCGAGCAAGATCGTCCCGATGTCGCCCGTCGGCGGGCGCAGTGGACCAAGTATCGGAAGCGGATCGATCCTTCCCGCCTGGTGTTCATCGACGAGACCTGGACCAAAACCAATATGGCGCCGCTGCGGGGCTGGGCGCCGCGTGGCCAAAGGATCAAGGCCAAAGTACCGCACGGCCGCTGGCAGACCATGACCTTTCTCGCCGCTTTGCGCCACGATCGGATCACGGCGCCCTGGCTGATCGACGGGCCGATCAACGGCGAGACCTTCCAACTCTATGTCGAGAAGGTCTTGGTCCCCACCTTGCGGCAAGGTGACATCGTGATCATGGACAATCTCGGCTCGCACAAAGGCAAGGCCGTACGCCACGCCATCCGCGCGGCTGGTGCCCGGCTCTTCTATCTGCCGAAATACTCGCCCGATTTGAACCCGATCGAGCAGTTCTTCGCCAAACTCAAACATTGGCTGCGCAACGCCGCACAGCGAACCATCGAGGCCGTCTACAATGCGATCGGTCCGATCCTCGACACCGTCTCAGCAGCCGAATGCGCAAACTACTTCGCTAACGCCGGGTACGACCAAACCTAATCTCATCCCGCTTTAGGGTACACGTTTGAAGCCGAAGGTGAATGACCCAAGGCAGGATTCTCGCCGTCAGCGATGCCAATCAATCGGCGTAAATCGTAATCTTCGCCGCTCCATTTCCTCGCGTAGTTTGTCGGCGTATAGCTTCACGCTATCGCCAGCAAAGCGATATCGTCCGCCAGACCTCATATCCAGCTCAACTTGCCGCCGAACGTTGTCGTAAAATGCCAAAAGACGTTCATCTTTCGAATTCGAAAAATCCATCATGTGCAATCACCGCCGAACGAAAATGCCACTTTAATATAACGATTTTTTTCGCCGTCAACCTCGCAATATCGGCCACCGGACAATCCCGCCGGAACGTCGAGCCGGTAACAAGAAAGGACTGTGGAGCAGGGCCATCGCCCGATTTGAAGAACTGAAAATATTGAAATCTTGGGCCAGGATGATCCACGTCTTCTTGCGGATACCGAAAACGTCCGCCGCCGAGTTCCGCCGCGGGAACTTCCGATGTTACCACCGAAAATTAGCTTGGTCTTTTGCCCGCGTCGCTATCAATTATAGGCTGTCGCCTACCGCGACATTGATTTCTGGGTTGGAGGAAACGATGGAACGAAGGTTCGACACAATCAAACGAGGTTCGAATAATAAATGTGAATTGCTCGCCCGGCGACTAAATGAAATACGCGAGCTTCGCAAGTTGGTGCGGAAGGCGGAGGCAAAGAGGCGACAAGAAAAAAGCAAGCCCGGACCTGCGAGTCATTATAGTTTAACGGTTCAAGAAATTTTTTGATTTTCAGAGCCGCCCAAGGCAGCTTTTCTTTTGAGTCAATTTGCAGGCGGCGGTGAGCCTGCGCTGCGAACCAACTTATCTGCCTTCTTGAGAACGTAGGTATTCGCGGGCTGTTCCTTCGCAAAGAAAGAAAACACCACGAACGACACACAAAATAGCAGTCCCACCAGCATAACCTTCCGGTAGGTGCGCCTGTCAGCGTTGTGAAATGACGAGGACATTCAAAAGCCATACAGCTTCGGCCTCGCAGCGCAATCTGACTCACGTTTTAACCTTGCTTGTGAAGGTTACTGCACGAAGTCTCTCAACGGGGTTTCCGGCAATCTGCTGTGGCAGATTTATGGAATTATCGGCCTCACCGCTTTGCGCTTGTGTATGTCTTGCGTATCGCCGAAGAAGCGCCGCAGCCGATGGAGCGGTGATGCGCCACGCATGATTTGAAAATAAAGATGCCGCCAAGTGAGGCGGCCTGCTCTGTGCGCTCAGCTTCCGGATGTCAGCCCCGCTTTGCGGCGGCGCTTGATCCTGGCAAACTCGATCGCCTACTTTGAGCAGTCGGGAATTTTTCTGCCCGTTTGCTTTTATTTCGTCCGCACGTAAGCACCGGCAGGCCATTTGAGAAATTCGACGCCGCGTTAGGTTAACCAACGGCCGCAAGCTCCACCGGCACTGATCCGACTGGCGCGCTATCTTTCCGAACAGCTCAACGATCTCGAGGGCTGCAGAATGGCTGCATGTACGTGGCCGACAACATCAACGGCAAGCCCTGGCCCGCAGTGTTCTTGAAAACTTTGGCCCGGAACCTTCGCCGCATGGGACCGGACTTCGCGCCTGAAAAGTTAGGCAAGCGGAGGGCCGAGGGGGACCGAATAAGCCGATCCCCGCTTGGCTCCCACGCAAGAGACCTGAACGTCATCCCTGCGACGAGGCTGCCCGCTTCATACCCTGGCGGCCAGGGTCGTATGCAATAAGGGAGGCCGCCGGCCTCTTTGCCAGGGGTGCGTTCTCTTTCTGCGGTACTCTCCGGACTAATTCCGCTTTCCTGACCCGCTCTTGCAGTTGGTCTAATTCGCGTAACTGGGCGGCAAAATTTAGAATGGTTGCGAGGCGCTCCTGAAGAGAAATCATTTGAAATCTCCTACTCAACTAAAAACAATTCCCGCAGCGGACGACTTAAATTGCCCTAGCAACGTGTGTCATCGTGGCGAATTGAAGCTGCGGCAACAAGGCGCGGGTGCTTTCGTCGGTGGCGATTTTGATATTTCCAAAGCCACGGCGCGGAGCCACCAAGAAAATAAAATTAGTAATATCAATGATATAAACTGGTCGGGGCAGCTGGATTCGAACCAACGACCTGCAGTACCCAAAACTGCCGCGCTACCAGGCTGCGCTATACCCCGATCATTTGGAAAACGTGGTCGATAACACGCTTAAAGGTTCGTCAGCAAGATGGAAGCCCATTTCGGACGAAATGGGTAACGGTTCGCCTGGTAAAGATTGCGCAGACCGATCTGCGGTAGAAAACGCTTCCTAGAGCGATCACGCTCCACTCTCGGCCGGATTACCGGCCGTTGAAAAGCGGATGAGCCACGCGATCGCCGGGCGCAATCCCGTACTTCTGCGCGGTGCCGGCGATCACCTCCAATACCCCCTTTGCCAACCCCCTCGATGGGATGATTTTGGTCGACATTGGCTCGGTATTCTCGGCAATCCGCAGGATCCGGCCGTCAGCCCGGATAAAGATCATGTCGAGCGGGATGTAGGTATTCTTCATCCACATCGACACCTCCTGTTCGAGCGAAAAATCGAACAGCATCCCTTTCCCGTCAGCCAGTTCCTTGCGGTACATCAGCCCGGTGGTTTTCTCCTCCTCGGTCGTGGCCATCTCGACCGAGAAAACCTGCACGCCGGATTTGGTCACGATCTCGAGCGGCTGCACGCTTGCTGCACGCACGTCGGCACCGGAGAATGCGTAAACCAGGCCTGCTAGAGCAATGGATATCCAGGACAGCGCGCGGGGGCGCCAACCAACTGTTCGACAGGAATTCATAAACAATGCTCACCTCAACCGCGGAAGATATCGATCGATGCGTTCATGGGTCGGCGCAGGTTTTACGCCGGGAAAAACGCTCCAACTTCATTTACTGGCGAGCCCTTTGCCACGCGCAGATTGCGCGATCCGCTCGAACCCGGCGGGCGGACCGCGCATTCGACGGTAACCCGAGGATCGTGGCAAATGCCAGACCTCGGCACGCAGATCAATGCCATCCTGCGCGTTCAATCCGTTGTTCTTAGTCAGGTGATGGGGAAGGATCGCGCGATCAATGCGACGACAGCCCCGGCGAGCCGGTTTCCGGCTGAATTTCGGCCGCCATCATACCCTTGGAGCCGGGTCCGAACCGCACCAACACGTACTGCCCGGGACGCAGTTCGGTCATTCCGTAGCGCCGCAAGGTTTCCATGTGGACGAAAATATCCGGGGTCCCCTCGCCGCAGGTCAGGAAGCCGAAGCCGCGCAGGCGGTTGAACCACTTGACCTGCGCCCGCTCCAGACCGCTGGTCGGGGTAACGCTGACATGGGTCCTCGGCGGCAGCATCTGCGCGGGATGGATCGCCGTCGACTCGTCCATCGAGATGATGCGGAACGCCTGATAGCCCTTCGCCCGCTGCACGCACTCGCAAACCAGCCTCGCACCTTCGTAGGCGGTTTGATAGCCGTCGCGCCGCAGCACCGTGACGTGCAGCAATACATCGGGCCAGCCATTATCGGGAACGATGAAACCGTAGCCCTTTGATGCATCGAACCATTTGATGACGCCGCTGATCTCGACCAGGTTGGCGGCGGCATCGCCAAGACCGGAAAGCGCATCGATCGCCGGATCACGTTCGCCGGCAGAAAACGCGCCCTGCGAAAGCCGATTAGGTCCTGTCCCAGCGGACGGCGGACCTCCGAGCTTTTTCGACTCAAATCCGTCCGACCCCATGACCCCGGACCCCACACATCATCTATGGCCCGCCATGCAAAGCGACGGCGCCCACCTGCGCCCATCCATGAAGGTTCATGATGACGCCACGCGAATCTCTCGAATCAAAAGATAACACTCCCGCTTGCGGCGCATAGACAAAAAACGAATCTTCCCGGACCTATGAACAGCTTGCGCGGCCGCGAATCAGTTGGGCATCAATTGCCCACGAACGGCCCGAGGGTTTCCCCGATATCATGGGGGATCACCAGGTCGGCAAGATCGTCCTGCTCCGTGGGCTCGTTGTTGATAATCACCAGACGGGCACCGGAGTTCTTGGCCAGCAGGGGGAAGCCGGCCGCCGGCCACACCACCAGCGATGACCCGATGGCGATGAAAAGATCGCAATCCTGGGCAAGTTCGGTGGCGCGGCGCATCGCATCCTCCGGCATCGCCTGCCCAAATGAGATGGTGGCGGTCTTCACCGGCTGATCGCAGATGGTGCAGTTGGGTGCACTGCCAGTGGCGTCAAATTGCTGTCTGGCCCAGGGAAGATCGTATGCCTGCCCGCACCCTATGCAGCGCGCATACGTCGTGTTGCCGTGGAGTTCCACCACGTGCTCGCCCGCGAATCCTGAGGCCTGATGCAAATTATCAATGTTTTGAGTAACGATCGCCGGGATCTTGCCGGCCTTGTAGAGGGACGCCAGCGCACGGTGACCGCGCCCGGGCCTTGCCGCGGCGAAGGTCGGCTCCATGGCAAAGCGCCGCCGCCATGCCTCATTGCGAGCGTCGGCGCTGGCCACGAATTCATCAAAAGGGATCGGCCGGTTGCGGGTCCACAATCCACCTGGCGAGCGGAAATCAGGAATCCCGCACTCGGTCGAAATGCCCGCGCCGGTAAAAGGAACAATCACTGACGCCTCGGCGATCATGTCGCCGAGCTGTTCCACGCCGCTGCGAAGGTCCGAAGCAATCACCGGGGGATAATCCGAGGTTTCAGCCTAACACCTATAGCACGGCCGATCAGGTTGCCATTTTGCTGGGCCACCGCAATCACACGATTGATGGCGGGTTGACGCTGCGCCGCTCTAGCGATCGGCTCGCCTCGTCGCTCTTGCGCATGACCTCATCGCTCTTCTTGGCGTTCGCGACTACCTGCGCACCCGATCTGTCCCCTTGTCGCTAACGGGAAGGCGCGCACGCCACAAGGAGCGGCAACTCTTATCCACAATCCCATCCACAATCACAATCTTGCAACGCCGTATCCGCATTCGCGCCCCAATCTCCGACGCATGTGGGCAAGGGATACGACTCAAAAGGGATCGGCATGACCGAACAACAAGACCGCCGCGATCGGGAGCGCGAAGAGATTGCCGCACGCGTGGCAAGTTTCAAAGCCACCCAGGAAAAATTCAGACGCGAACGCGAGGAGTATTTTTTCACGACGCTGCACAGCGCCCGCCACGGCGAAAAATCGCGTCAGGCGCTTGAACGCCCGCCGTTCTGGCCGTGAAAGTGTGATCAGCTTGCATCAAGAAAAAAGCCCGGAAGCAAGCTCCGGGCTTTTTTGGTTCTTACCAGTAGTGCCGATGCCAGTAGCGGTGACGCCAATACGGCCCGCCGTAATAGGCATAACCGGGTCCGTAATAGGCTGGCCCGTACCCGTAGTAGGCTGGATATCCATAATATCCATAGCCCGGTCCGTAGTAGCCGTACGCGCCGGCCGCTCCCAACGCAATCGCGCCTGCCGCCAGACCGAAAGCGATGCCCGGACCAAAGCCGCCGCGCGCCTGCGCGGGCGCGGTCATTGTAGTGGCGCCGACCGTGACAACGGTAGCCAAAATCGCCAGCGTCTTCTTCATGGTATCTCCTCCATAGAAACACCCTGACTAACAACGCAGATGCTTTTCAATGGTTGCGGTGGAACCGGATTTCCTGCTGATTATTAAATGGCTTAATTCCCGCAACCGCACGCGGGGAACCTGCGCAAGTCTGTCCCAACGGAACTTAACGCACGCGCAGAAAGCCCGACATTCCGGGCCCGCCGCCGAGCAGCGCGTCGCAAGTGCAGTTGGCAACAAAAATTTTGCAACAACAAAAGGGCGACTCCTGCGAACCGCCCTTTCCGATTTACTCGACGCCGCCTACAAACAGGGGTGTCTCAACCCATCGAAGCCGAGATAGGTCCCAGTGGCAGGATCGTAGGAACGATAACGCTGCGCACAATAGGAGGGATCACCGCCGGCGCTCGACACTACGACGCCCGTATCGACCGGATATCCTGTGTCGTAACCCGCATCGTAACCATCGGAATACGCATAGTCGTCGCCGTAATAATAGGGGTCAGCATAGGCGCCGTAGCCAAACGCACTACCCACCGCTAATCCCGTGACGAACCCGGCCCCACGGCCGAAACGCCCGTCGCGATCGCGGAATTCACCGCGGTCGAATCTACCGGTACGGTTCTGCGCAAATTGGCCCTGAGCCACCTGGCCCTGGGTAAATTGCGGGCTAGTACGGCCGGCAGCGAATTGCTGGCCGCTGCGACCGCCAACGAATTGTTGATTGCCACGTCCGGCGAAGTTGGTGTTCGCTTGGGCGCCACGGAAAGCGGCTGCGCCGCCGGTGCCACTAACGCGCGGTGCGTTTGCCATGCCGCCGCTACGGACGCCTGCATTTCCGTGCACCTGCTGGGCCAAGGCCGGGGTCGCAACCGCCAAGGTAAGTGACAGGGCCGTGGCTCCAAGTAAACCAAGTCTCGACATTGCATTTCTCCATAATAGATATGAGGGCAAACATCGCCCTGAAGCGATCGTTCCGATGTTTCGAGCCTTCTCAAAGTTGTGATGGGGCCAGTTGTTCCGTGGAATGCGTGACGCCCCTGCCCTCATCGATAGTTTGCTGCTAAGAGTTCCCGGAACCCAAGGGCAATCTCTTCGACACTGCAGGGAGAAAAAGGAACCATGCGCTACCTCCACACCATGCTGCGCGTACGCAATCTCGATACCGCGCTTAAATTCTATCAGGACGCACTTGGATTGAAGGAAGTTCGTCGCGTCGACAACGACAAGGCGAAATTCACGCTTGTTTTCTTGTGCGCGCCCGAAGACGAAGGCCTGCTGAAGTCGTCGAAAGGGCGTGGCGCGCCGCTGGTCGAACTCACCTATAATTGGGACGAAGAAAAATATGGCGAGGATCGCTATTTCGGTCATCTCGCCTACGAGGTCGATGACATCTACGCGACCTGCGAGCGCCTGATGAAACGCGGCATCACCATCAACCGACCACCCCGCGATGGACAGATGGCCTTCGTTCGCTCGCCAGATCTGCATTCGATCGAACTCCTGCAGAAAGGTGATGCGAAGCCTCCGGCGGAGCCGTGGACATCAATGCCGAACACCGGTCACTGGTAAATCGCCTGCGCGCCCCTGCCGCTGCGATGCGGGACAAGGCTGAATTCTCGGCTGAATCGTTCGTGCGAAATTTCTCGCTCGCGGCCTTACCGGAACCTCCGGCCCTCCTTCGCGTTCTTCACACGGTTGAGGAATTCATGGAGGCGAAAATGGGACGAGGAATTTTGCTCTGGCTCTTGGGCGTGCCTATTCCGGTGATCATCCTGCTCTGGTTGTTCTTCGGCCGCTGAAACCCGGCGATATTTCAAATCATGGTGCAATCAAGCTCCGCCGAAAGCGGAGCCTGATTTTTCACTGTGCCTCTCCGTAGACCGGCTGGTGCAATGGAGCGCGCTTTTTTTCGAAAATTCCGATATGACGCCCACTGATCAATCGTGGGGAGCATATCGTGTCGAACAATAATCAAGGTCAGCTCAAGATCTGGGGGCGGGCCAACTCGGTCAATGTTCAGAAAGTTCTTTGGTGCCTGCGTGAGCTCGATCTTGCCTATGAGCGCATCGATGCCGGCATGGCGTTCGGCAAAAACCATGAGCCTGACTATCTTGCGATGAATCCCAACGGGCGCGTGCCGACCCTGGTGGACGGCGATTTCGTGCTCTGGGAATCCAATTCGATCATGCGCTACCTTGTCCTCGCCTACAGGCCGCAATCGACACTTTATCCGCAGGCGCCAAAGGTGCGCGCGGGCGTCGACCGCTGGCTCGACTGGACGCTCTCGACCTTGCAGCCGGTCGATCGTCCGGTGTTCTGGGCCTTGGTGCGAACCCCGGCTGACCAACGCGACATGGCCGCGATTCAGAAGGATGCGGACGCCGAGGCCGCGCAATGGCGCATCGTCGAGGCCCAATTGGCGACGCGGCGCTTCATCGAGGGCGATGATTTCACTCTGGCGGATATCGCGCTCGGCGCCTATGCAAGGCGTTGGTTCGGCGTCGAGGGCATCAGCAAACCGCGGCTGCCGCATCTTGAGCGCTGGTTCGGGGAATTCGGCAGCCGGGTGGGATTTACGCAATTCATCGCGCCGCCGATGTCGTGAAGCTTCGATCCGGCAGGCGAGATGGTGAGCCGTACGGGCTTGCCGGGCTTACCTGACGAACTTGACGCCGAGCGATTTTCCGCGGCGCCAAATCACCTCGCACTTGCGCCCCGTTCTCGCGTCACGCGAGAACGCGAGCCGCAACCTGCCCGCCAGCGCGCTGGAATCTTCCATCGTGAGCTTCGCGCCGGTAGAGGACATATCGCGCACCACGCATCGACGTGCAGCGAAGCCTCCGTCGAGGGTAATCCACCCGGGCTGGTACAGCGATTTGCGCGCTTCGCGCTTCTTCTTAACTACCATCGCTTCGCTTCCTGCGGAATATATCTCGGTACTTTATTACCATGCGGTGGCTTTATAAACCGTTGCCATTCCCGCGCAGATGGATGGGCCGGACACCCTCTTCGCCGGCAAAACTTGCCGCCGCGCGGCTTGCCCGGCCCCGCAAAGGCCACTATACGTTCGCCCGCCGCTGCCAAGACCGCATCACCGCGGCCGGAGGTTCACGGCGACAACCACAAAGTCTTGATTTTGCAGTTGTATTTGTCTTTTGAGTCCCAAGCGAAGCAGCGATGCCGTGGCCGGGTCGGCCGAGGCGAAGCAGGCGCTTTCGCTCCCTTCGTCTATCGGTTAGGACGCCACCCTTTCACGGTGGAGAGAGCGGTTCGATTCCGCTAGGGAGCGCCAAACCGCAAAAAAATCGATTCGATAGCGTTCAGCTTTTTGTTCGAACTGGCGAACCTCGAAATGATGTCCGACCGTCCCAGGGTGATCTTACTGCTGGTCTTTGGCGCAATATCGGCCTTGCCGATCTCGCCGCGCCCTGCCACCGCACAATCCATCGGCAGAGACAGCACATGGGCCGTACTCGACGTAACCACAGCGATAAATAGCGCAATAGAAGAAAGCAAGGCAGGTGGCGAGCTGCGCGAAAAGGTAGTGCGCCGCTTTTCTGAATGCTCGCTTATGTATGGGGGTCTTTCAACGCTGGCTTCTAATGCTGAAGCTAAAAAAAATTACGTTCAAGCCCAAACAGCAACCATGGAAGTCGAATCGACGATTGCCAAGCCATTGCAAACGCAAAAGAGACTAGAGATTGAAGAAGCCGCTCAAAGATCAGTGGCAATGACGTTGCGCGCCATAAAGGTGCAAGGCAACAAGGAAGTGGGTCCACTTCTCAGGAGCTGCAAAGCGTTAAATGATTTGAAGGAAATCAGAAATGCTTTGCAGGAGCTTTCACTCCAGTAAGGCCAGATCGCCGGGCTTGCTTCGGGTTAGCCATCGTCATTATTGGGCGTAAAGGCCGGTAGGAGGCGCTGAGAGTTATCGTCCCGCTCTCGCTAATGGCTGTGCTGACGAGGTGGTCGAATGAGGCGTCAATGTCCCGCATCTGGCACTAAGAAAGCTGGCAACCCCATTGATTTGACTTATTTTTTCTCGCTTCGCGAGGGAGCGCCACAATTTTCAGTGCTTAGCTCCCCAAGATGCCCCAGGTCCGATGGATCTCCCCATATGCGTGTGACCGGGGGAAGTGGCAGCCTACTTCGAGGCGCCGTCCTTCTTCCGACTGTAAATTTTCCTTACAGGCGGCCTGGGGGTCGTGTCCTTCCTGATGCTGTCGTCCCTGGACACACCGCTCTTAAAGTCGAGATCGATCTGCATGGAATCCTGGCCGAAGGCGGCCGGCGCGCGCGCCAGGCTCAGCGACAGAGCGGCAACTGAAATTCCGAGTACGATGCGGATGCTCATATTTGGAAACCGGCTCTTTCGAAAGCGACATATGCTTCTTTGGTAGGGACGGTCCCGGGATCGCGGTTGTTACGGCGAGATTGAAAAAAATCTCGTCAAAGGAGAGAACCAAGGGACAGACGGGCCAACCGTGGCCCGATCGACCCCTTTGATCATCAGGAGGTGCGAGTGATATTTGAGGCGACGAATTTAAGTCAGGTGATTTGCGAAATGGAAATGCGTGGGGCTGCACTTCATGCCTGACAACCGCTCGCAATTCGATGGCGCCCGGGTCCTTGCGGATCTCAACACGCTCCGCAGCATAGGCGCCTACAAGACCGGCGTTCACAAGCCGACTTTCTCCGAACCGCATATGCGCTCGCTGGAGTGGCTGGCGCAGAGGCTTCCCGAGGCGGAACTCAGTGCCGCGATCGATGGCATCGGCAACCTACTCGGCACAAGCTCGAAAGCCGGACCGAAATTGTTGGCCGGATCGCATCTGGAAAGTCAGAATTTCGCCGGCTGGCTCGATGGGCCGCTCGGCGTCGTCTATGCCCTCGAAGCAGCCCGCGTGATCAATCCCGACCCGAACGTGAACGGCGCAGTTGAAGTCGCCGCATGGTGTGATGAGGAAGGTCATTTCGGTTCCTTCCTTGGCAGCAGGTCTTATGTGGACGACGTTACCGAAGTGGATATCGACGCCGCGCGTGACAGCAGCGGCCGGACCATGCGCCAAGCCCTGCTTGATGTCGGTCTTGCCGGCCGGGCGCGCGCGAAGGCCGTACCCGGGCGGCACATCGGATATCTCGAGGCCCATATCGAGCAGGGCCTGGCACTCGAAAGCAGCGGTCTCAAAATTGGCGTCGTCACCTCCATCGTCGGCATCTGGCAATACCGGATCACCTTTAGTGGCGAGCAAAATCACGCGGGCACCACACGCATGGCCGATCGCAAGGATGCGGGCCTCGCACTGGTCAGGTTTAGCGTGGCCATTGACGATCGGCTTCCTGCGTTGTGCAGCCCCCGTTCGGTATGGACCACCGGCCGCATCACCCTCGATCCCGGTGCGCCGAGCATCATCCCGGGACGTGCAGAAATGCTGTTTCAGATGCGCGACGATGACCCTGCTGTGATCGCTCGCCTGGAGGATTTCCTGCAGAGCATGGCGGCAGAAGTGAACGCGCGGGGCCCTTGCAGTGTTGCGGTAGAACGGATTCGTACCGGCGCCCCCGCGATGATGAATGCGGGATTCCAACAGGCGATCGAAGCTGCGAGCTTAGATTTTGCCGGCGGCAGGTCTGTCCGCATGCACAGCGCTGCCGGTCACGACGCCCAGGTTCTCGCCACCATTATGCCTGCGGGCATGATGTTCGTACCTTCGATCGGCGGCATCAGTCACCATTGGAGCGAAAACACTGATGATGCCGACATCGTCACCGGCGCGCACGTCTATGTTGAGACCTGCCGGCGCTTGCTGGCGGGATAGGCGTCCTACGTCCGAAAGCAATTACACACGGGACTATTTGCCCTGCCAGCGTGGTGGCCGCTTCTCCGCAAAAGCGCGCGGACCTTCGACGTAGTCTGCGGAGGCGATCATGTCGCGCACCGCCGGATATTCTCGCTGCGTGGCCATGGCTTCGGGGAGACTGACATTCAATCCCTTCATCGCGGCGTGTTTTGACGCGCGGATCGACATCGGGCTGTTTTGGCAAATCTGGCCAGCCCAGCGCTCCGCTGCAGACAGCGCCTCGCCGGCAGGGACCACTTCATTGACAAAGCCGAGGTCCAGGCCCTCACGCGCCGAGACGTGCCGGCCGGTCAGGATCATTCCCATGGCACGTTTCAACCCGATCTGACGGGGCAGCCGGTGCAGCCCGCCGGCGAGAGCCGCGAGGCCGACGCGCGGTTCCGGCAACGCGAAGACGGCGTTTTCCGACGCAATGATCAGGTCGCAGGCGAGCGCGATCTCGAACCCACCGCCCATCGCCACGCCATTGACGGCGGCGACAATCGGCTTGTCGCAGTCAAACCGTGTCGTCAGCCCGCCAAATCCACTCGAACTCCAGCCACGCTCGCCGCCCGCCGCCTGCCACTTCAGGTCGTTGCCGGCGCAGAAAGCGCGGTCACCTGCTCCGGTGACAATTGCCACCCATTGATCGGGGTCGGCGGCAAATGCGTTGAACACCTCATGCAACTCGAAATGGGCCGGCTTATGCAGGGCGTTCATGACGCCGGGCCGATTAAGGGTTACGACCGTGATGCGATCGTGGCGTTTCACGTCGACAAATTCAAAACCCATCGCGTTCTCCTTATATTGGATGTCTGACCACGCGTTTTGCGCGGACTCGGGTTTGTGGCGTTTCCCGGAAAGCCCAAGGACCGTGATCTATCGGGAATGAACGACGTTTGTCACTGCGGCTGAATCACGTTGCAATTGGTGCGACCCGACATCAGGCAATCCTGCATCTTGCTGGCCGCGGTCAGTTCGCGCGCCAGCCACAATCCGACCACCAGCAGCGCGACGGCAATCACCAATCCTGCAATCGCGGGCCGGCGGTTTTCCTTCGGTTCGGGTTCATTCATGGCAGAGCTGTCTCGGCATCACTCTTCCGGATCGTTTGCATCGGACTCAACGGTGCCCCCAATTGCCGCCCATACTCGCTCGTGAAGGTAATACCAGGCAATCTTGGTGGCGATCTCAAGCCCGGCGATCGAGCCTGCGATCTCGATCCTGCCCGTGAAAACCAACTGATGACGAATGTGTCGAGGGTTCCCAACGTCCGCCAACTGAGGGCTTTGAGAACCGACCTTGTTTGTGTTTCTGCTCCGCGGAATAAAACCACCCGGCGCCCCTCCTCAAACTTCTGGGTCACAACTTAACATGCGACACGCGCCGGTCGCCTACCGGCGACATGGAGAAAGTGATCCATAGACTCCGCGCACGATTACGGGCAGCTTGCTCCGAGGTAACTGTCAAAACTCTTTGATTTGACTAAATAATTACTAGCCCGCGGTTTCGCCGCTATTCATAGTCTGGTTGCCTGGTCCACAGAAGAGGTTGAAATGAGACTCTTTGCCATGCTCGCGGCGATTTGCCTGCTGTCGCCGTCCGCCCTTGCCGAGACGCCGGAATGCAAGACCATCCCCGCGGCCAGCGCCAGACTGGCCTGTTACGACAAGGCTGCAGTCCCGGCATCGGCCGACAAATCGGCTGCGGCAAAACCCGCGGCGACAGCAGGGGCGGCCGCCGCAAAACCCGGCGCGGCGGATACGATCGGCGCGGAGGACGCGCGGATGAACGCGCAACTGAAGAATATCTGCAGGGGTTGTTGAACGGCGGACGGTAAGGGGATAATTCGGAAGCAACAGTCCCCGGATGCCTCGTGTTCACGCGCAAGTGCAATTGACCGGTGGATCGCCCCGAAATTTGGCCTATCTGCCATCCTAGATGCTCGTTCTTGAATCCCTCCCGACCGTCATCGGCACGGCAGCGGTAGCGCCCGCGCTGCTGATCTTGTGGCTTGTGGTCGCCGCCGAGGAGCGGCCGGGGCCTCCTGCGAAAGTCTGGACCGCGTTTCTGCTGGGCGCCGCGAGCATTTCGCTGCTGGGGGTCGTGCGCGCGCCCTTGATGTCGATTCTCGCGGTTCCTGAAAACCCCTGGCTTTCACAGGCGCTACATTCGCTTTTCGGCGTCGCACTGCCCGAGGAAGCCGTCAAGATCCTGGTCATCGTCGCGGTATCGGCGCGGCGCCGGCCTTTCGCGGATCCAATGGACACCGTTGTATACGGTGCCGCGGCGGGGCTAGGCTTTGCTGCCTACGAGAACCTTGCCTATCTCGTGCAACATGCCGATATGTGGCCGTCGCTGGCCGCGCTGCGCAGCGTCCTGACCGTGCCGTTCCACGGCGCGCTCGGGATCATCGCCGGCGCCTATCTTGCGATCGCAAGGTCCGGCGCGGCGCTGGGGGCACACCGCCACAACCGCGACTGGGCGCGCATCTCAAGCCGAAGCCTGGTCCTGCTGGGACCGATGGCGCTGCACGCCGCTTTTGATTTCCCTCTGCTCGCCCTGCAGAAGAATCCGGACATTGAGGAGACCACCCGGCTTGTACTGGGATCGACGAGCGTTTTGATCGGGTTCAGCTCGATCGCATTTGCCGCTCGGTTGGTGCGAAGGGTTGGCCGCCACCATGCTCCGCGCACCGAGGTCGCCCGCGAGCGATTGAGTCAGCTACGGCGCATGTGGGCATTACTCGTGGTGGGCGGCGGGGCTGGGTTTGCTGGTTCGGCCTTCGTGCTGTCGTCGGTCCACCACTGGCTGCTCAATCCTGATCGCAATATGGCGCTCGTTCTCGTTCCGATCGGCCTCGTCTCCATCGTGATCGGAGTGGCGTTACTGGTGGTCACGACGGCGATCTACGTTCTCGGCCGAGACCGGATGCGCACGACGTCGCAGAGTTTTTGAGTTCGGGTTTGAAGCATCAAGGCAAGCGGAAGAACTTCTCGATCTTGCTTAACCCGTTGAATTCGCTCAACCTGTGCGAAATGCACAAATTTGAACGTATGCCGCTAACGTGCGCTATATTTGCCGGCACATTGGGGCGTCATTTCTGCGTTGCCCGTACCGGGAGATTTGCCATGACCCTTCCCCAGGACGTCACCGTTCTACAGTCGAAAATGCGCGCCGCGGTTCGCGAGCATTGGAAAGCCTTTTTGATCGAGGGCATCCTCTTGGTGATTTTAGGATTGGCTGCGATGATCGTGCCGCCGCTGGCGAGCCTTGCCGTCACCATTTTTCTGGGCTGGATGTTTCTGATCAGCGGCGTCGCGAGCTTGGCGCTGACGTTATGGGCACGGCAGATGCCGGGATTCTGGTGGTCCCTGATTTCGGCTGTGCTTGCGGTGGTTGCGGGTATTATCCTGCTGGCCCAGCCGGTGGAGGGCACGCTTACCCTCACCATCGTTGTCGGCGCCTATTTCCTCGCCGAGGGGGTCGCGAGCATCATGTATGCGCTGGAACATCGCCGCGAACTGTCGGAGCGATGGTCCTGGTTGGTGGTCGCAGGACTCATGGATCTCTTGATCGCGGCCATCATCATCACGGGATTGCCGGGGTCGGCGCTCTGGGTCATTGGCCTTTTGGTCGGAATCAATCTTGTGTTCGGCGGCGCTTCCCTGATCGGAATGGCCCTCGCCGCGCGCAACGCTTGATCCGTTCGGCTTAACCCTAGCAGCCGCGGCAAATGCTCTTGATCTTGCGATCGAGCGCGGCGTCTTCCTTGTTCATCGGGTTGTTCGCGTCGCTCAAGTTTTTCTCCGGCGGCACCTGATCCACACGCGGCTGGCGGTGCCCGACCGGCGCCGGCCAGGGCCCTTGCTTATCCGATGTTGGGTTTGCAGAGCGGTTGCCGGTCTGGGCGATCGCCGCCGGGCCCAGCACCAGTGCCAGAAGTGTCATCGTCACCAATATCTTTCGCATCTTGCTCCTCCCCATTTTCTGAGAATGCGATCACGGTTCCGGGGGATAAAGATGAACGTCACCGCAGTAGTCGATAATACGATAACGCTTTTCGGGGGGCTGTTCACGCTGAGGCGAAAAAGAATCTTCCACAGATAGATAACCCGGACCGACCGGCACCTTGCCGTGGCCGCCGGGAATATCAACAACATAGTCTGGCTGACATAGTCCGGATACGCGCGCTCTCAAGCGTCGCATGATTTCCCGTCCTTGTTCCAGCGTAGTTCGCAGATGCGAAGTACCGGGCGCGAGGTCGCCGTGGTGCAGATAATAGGGCTTGATCCGACATTCGACAAACCCGCGCATCAATGCCTCCAGCGTGGCTGCGTCATCGTTGACGCCGCGCAGCAGGACCGATTGGCTGACCATTGGAATGCCGGCGTCGACGATGGCTGCACAGGCGGCGCGGGCTTTGCGGGTCAACTCCCTGACGTGGTTGGCGTGCAACGCGACCCAGGTCGTTGCGCCCTGGACCTTGAGCGCGGCAACCATCTCGCCGCTGATGCGCGAGGGCTCGGCGACCGGCACGCGCGTGTGGATCCGGATGATCCTGACGTGATCGATGCGCGCAAGGTCCGTCATGATTTCGGCCAGCCGCCGCGGTGACAACATCAGGGGATCGCCGCCGGTCAGAATGACTTCCCAAATTTCGGGATGCGCGCGGATATAGGCCAATGCGTTGTCGTAGGCGCCCTGGGTGAGTGCGGTCGCCTTGCCCGGGCCGACCATCTCGCGGCGAAAACAGAACCGACAATAGACGGCGCAGACGTGAACCAGCTTAAACAACACCCGATCCGGATGGCGATGCACGATCCCGGAGACCGGTGAATGCGCCTCATCGCCGATCGGATCGGCCTTCTCATTCGGCTGCGCCACCAATTCCTCAGGCCTTGGAATATATTGTAGCGCAATCGGATCTTCGGGGTCATCCGGGTCGATCAAGGCGGCGACCTCCGGCGTCACCGCCACCGCGTAGCGCGCCGCGACCTTTTCCAGATCGGGAAGATCTGCGACCGAAACGAGCCCCTGTGCGGCCAATTCCGTTGGCTCGCGCAAGGTCGTGATGGGCTTGAAATTGATGCCGCTCATGTCTCTGTCACCGGCGGGGTCCACACGACTTGGTCTATCGATGATGCACCGCTCGCCAGCATCACCAGCCGGTCGAAACCAAGCGCAACGCCGCTTGCTTCCGGCATGCGCGCAACCGCCGCAAGAAAATCCTCATCCAGCGGGTAGCGCTCGCCATAGCGCCGCTGCTTCTCGTCCATGGCTGACGTGAAACGACGGCGTTGCTCGCTTGCATTGGTTAGTTCGCCAAACCCGTTGGCCAGTTCAACCCCGCACGCATAAATCTCAAAACGCTCGGCAACGCGCGGGTCGGATGGCTTGGCGCGGGCCAGTGCGGCCTCCGGGACGGGATATTCAAACAACAGGGTCAAACACCCCTGCCCCAGATTTGGCTCGATATGCTCCACCAGCACCTTGCTGAAGATATCGGACCAGGTGTCATCCGCCGTGATCCGCACCTGCTGCCCGACGGCTGCCGCCAGGCTTTTGCGATCACCCTGACCGTCCGCCACGGTGGCGAGCAGATCGATGCCGGCGAAGCGCTCAAATGCCGTTGCCACCGTCAACAGCTCCGGCTCGGCGAACGGGTCGGCGGTCCTGCCACGAAACGAAAATCGCCCAATCCCGGTCGCCTGCGCAGCGTGTGCGATGATAACGACGCTGTCGGCCATGACGGCGTCGTAAGTCGTATTTGCACGGTACCATTCGAGCATGGTGAACTCAGGCAGATGCAAGTGGCCACGCTCGCGGTCGCGGAACACCCGGGCAAGTTCGAAGATCTTGGTTTCGCCCGCGGCCAGCAATTTCTTGCAGGCGAATTCCGGCGAGGTCCGCAGGTAGCGCGTCGCGCGCGCGCCATCGGCGCCGACGAGCTCGGTGCGCGGCGCATGCAGGTGCGTCTCGTTGCCCGGCGAGACCTGCAAAATGGAGGTTTCAACCTCGGTAAAACCCTGCTCGTCGAACCAGGCCCGGGTGGCCTTGGTAATGGCGCTCCGTGCCGCCAAAAACGGCCTGATGTCGGCGTGCCGGTCGCCGGACCACCATGGCGAAGGCTTATCTTCTTTGGCCATTAGCAAGCCACCTTATCCGGTCGCAAAACGCTGGCAAGAAGCGGCAAAATCAGTATGTTGCAGCCCGAAACCGCTTCGATGGCCTCGGGACGCCCATGTCCGGATCGGTCCCGGGCCAGAATATCAGGAAAAACAGCTTTGAAAGTCATCGCCAGTTCTATTCG
>Ga0137407_10000198_pt1 | contig 43613 bp, 48 predicted proteins | sample CZOMad2_2_16fung_FD_108410 | JGI IMG/M metagenome (GOLD analysis project Ga0137407, IMG submission 108410) | Vadose zone soil fungal communities from Angelo Coast Range Reserve, California, USA - CZOMad2_2_16fungal (Illumina Assembly) | ecosystem: Environmental > Terrestrial > Soil > Vadose... | reverse complement strand
CCTTACTGCTGCCTCCCGTAGGAGTCGGGCCCGTGTCTCAGTGCCCGTGTGACTGGTCGTGCTCTCACACCAGTTACTGATCGTAGGCTTGGTGGGCTATTACCCCGCCAACTACCTAATCAGACGCACGCCCATCCTTAAGCGCCGGAGCTATAATTATAAGATGATGCCATCTCATAATGTTACGGAGTATTAATCCGGGTTTCCCCGGGCTATCCTCCACTTAAGGGAAGGTTGCGTACGTGTTCCGCACCCGTTTGCCGGTCGCCAGCGATTGTATTGCTACAACCCTGCTGCCCCACGACTTGCATGTATTAGGCCTGCCGCTAGCGTTCATCCTGAGCCAGGATCAAACTCTCCATTGTAAATGAGTTTTGATACTGACTTTAATCTCTTGTGGAAATTAACGTCTTTATCGATATTATTTCGCTAACATAACCTTACTTCCTATCTCACTTCAAAGTGAAATATGATGCTATTGCTTCCAAACTTTCAAAGATCTTTCGGCACTTTTTGCCGCCCCCGTTATTTTGGGAGTGCAAAGGTAAGGGCCACAAATTATCCAACAAATTTTTTTCTGAAACTATTCGAATTATTTTTCCGAAAACCTGATTTCTTCAAGAACTGCTTTTTTTCAGGCGGACGGCAAAGATACAAGGATATTATTGTTTATCAAACTTTTTCATTCGTTTTTATTCACATCTGCTTCACAACATCCTCTCAGATACAAAGAACTTTTTATTAGCGGGCGCAAATATAAGGCGACATGAATTGTTTCCAAATTTTTTTAATGATTCTTCAAACAATTAAAACAAAATATGAGTGATTTTAGCTGGAAATTTTGTGTAGCTATCTCATTAAATAATTTGATCCCAATAGATGAAGTACAAGCCTGCCGGGCTTATCCGCTTATTCATCTGTCTTTGAATTTCACAAATCGTGAGGAGATTTTAACATACCATCCGGGTAATTAACATTTGTGAGAAAAAGACCATGCGCCGGCACTGAAAAATCGGCCCTCGTACAATCCTTGCTTTGTATGATACCCATAAAATCGTCCAAACTGATTTTATTTCTTCCTACCTGCAACATGGTTCCTACAAGTCCACGCACCATTCCCCGCAGGAAACGATTGGCTTTTACCTGATATATATAGCATGCACCTTGATTCAACCAAACACTTTTGCTTATTGTACACAGAAAGGTTTTCGTTTGCGTATTGCGTTTAGAGAAGGTTGTAAAATCCGAATGCGTTTCCGCAATCGTTGCAGCAGCCTGTAGTTTTTCAATATCAAGTGTGTAAGGATAATAATAAGCCCTGTCGCGTAAAAAAGGATCTTTCTCCTGATGTATATAATAATGATATTCTCTGCTGATAGCATCAAACCGACAATGATTTCCGGATTCAACAAGATAAATGTGCTTTACTACGATGTCCTCGGGTAAAATTGAATTGATATTATATAAGGAAGATCCCGCAATCGATCCCGGATAGTCAAAATGAAAAAAATTCTGAATGGCATGCACTCCCGTGTCGGTTCTTGAAGATCCTGTCATTTGAATCTGTTCCCGGAGATATACAGCAAATGCTTTTTCAACTTCTGCCTGCACGGAATTAGCATTCTCCTGAATCTGGAATCCACTATATTGAGTGCCTTTGTAAGCAACTTCTAGAAAATACCTTGGCATGAGCAAATATAGTTGACAGATAGCAGTTGACGGATTACAGTCTTAACAACTTTCTATTCATAACCTGTTATCTGTTATTTGTCATAGCTTTCTGAAACCGATTGATATATAAAGTATCACTCAACAACGTTACCAACTGACCAAAATTTTCCCTGTCTGAAATAAAGGGATATGCGGTTCCCAAAAAGTTATACCTGCTTTTATCGCTTGCGAATAATTCACCTAAAGACTTTACTTGTTTAACTGAAAAACATTTTGTCTTAAAATATTTATTTGCAGCTGCAATTTTGGCTTCGATGGTATTCTCCGTCAACATATTTGTACGTAACACATCGACATCATTATCAGTCGCAAGGTTTTTACAATCTGAATTTGCAGGACTATTTTTTGCTCTGCCTGATGAAATGATTGACCTGCTGATTGCCGAATCAAGTATATCACTCGTTTTCTTTACTGTCTTTTTCCTGCCTTTATCCGGAATGATTTTTTTTGAAGAATCATTTGCCAACGTAACAGACAGATTTTCTAAAGAAATAAATATAGTTATTGTATCTGCGGATCCCGGTTGAACAGCATCTATATAAGTAATCCGCTTTGCCGTATGCGTTGATCGCTCACTCAGTTTTCTTATATAAGGATATTTGGCTTTGCTTTTTAAATTCTTATTCTTTTTTGAAATTTCAATTGATGCCAATTGTGGCGCAACGGTTTTTTTATCTTTCTCGCCGGCTACGAGCGACGAATCACCCTTTGCTCCTATTTCCTTAATATCATTTTTTAAAGTATCCTTCAATGTTTTTTGAGGAGCAAATGCATTATACATCACAGAAGTGTCATTAACAACCGCTGACATCAGCCGTGAAAAAGCATCATCTTTCTTTATTCCGCTTTCAGGGATGGACTGATTAAGATTTGAATCAGGTAACGGCATTTTTAATTCACGCGTTTGCCAATTGTACAGTGCCCAGCCCTTTTCACCCAGGTTTTTAAGTTGAAAACCCTGGTCTTTTTTATTAATCCTTATTGAGAACATATGTTCAGGAAACTGCTTTTTGGGGAATCCTATCGTTATATTATAGGTGCTGTCCTTTAAATAAGGGATGGTTAAATGGCCCAATCCGGAAGAATTATAAATGGTATCGCCTATACGAACGCGAAAGACCTGATCGTTATCTGCATCTATCAAAACAAGATAATTCTGTTGCTGTGAATAAGTTTTACCTATAATGAGAAAGAAAATTATTCCAAAACCAATTTTTGACATTTTTGCTGTTTACTTATCTTTTAACAAACCTACAGGAAATAGTAAAATACTCAAAGGATGAAGAACGTTTTATTAAGGCGTAAGGTATATGGCCTAAGGTGTAGCTTGGAAAGTATTTTATCCTACACCTTATGCTCTCCACCTTACACCCTATCCTCTTCGCCTTTTATAACAATTTTATGATTCTTACAATATCCAAATTTTACCTTTGACACCCATAAAATAGTAAATAATGAAAATTGCACGGCTTTTATTACCAGCTTTGTTTGCCTGTTTAGCACTATCGGCACAAAATACTGTGGAATCAAAGGCAGATTCATGGAAAAATATTTATCGCGCATCTGCTACCAAAATAAATGATCTGGTAAATACCAGGCTTAATGTAAAGTTTGATTACGAAAAGGCTTTTATGTATGGGAAAGCATGGATCACTTTAAAACCACATTTTTACGCTACCGATTCTCTTTCCCTGGATGCAAAAGGAATGGATATTCATGAGATAGCTATTATGAAAGCTAATAGCCGGGCTCCACTTAAATACAATTATGATGGCATGATTCTTAAAATCCATCTTGATAAGAAATATAAAAGCAATGAAAATTATACAGTTTATATTGATTATACCTCCAAGCCCAATGAGTTGAAACATGGCGGCAGCATTGCAATTACCGATGATAAAGGATTATACTTCATCAATCCGCATGGTGATGAAAAAAACAAACCTATACAGGTATGGACACAGGGTGAAACTGAATCAACATCCGTTTGGTGCCCTACCATCGATAAACCTAATCAGAAATCAACAGAAGAAATTACAATGACGGTTCCGGCAAAATATGTTACGTTATCCAATGGTAAACTGATTGCTCAAAAAAAGAACGCCGATGGTACGCGGACGGACACCTGGAAAATGGACCTGCCTAATGCACCTTACTTGTTTTTTATGGGTGTAGGAGATTATGCCATTATAAAAGATTCTTATAAAGGAAAAGAGGTAAGTTATTATGTCGAGAAAGAATATGCATCTGTTGCACGAAAAATTTTTGGAGGTACCCCGGAAATGATATCTTTCTATTCACGCATACTCGGCATAGATTTCCCATGGGTCAAATATTCACAAATGACCGCCCGTGATTATGTAACCGGGGCAATGGAAAATACAACTGCTACCCTGCACTCTGATATTTTACAACAGGATGCACGCCAGTTGACAGACGGAAATGCATATGAAGAATATGTAGCTCATGAATTATTTCATCAATGGTTTGGAGACCTGGTAACTGCCGAAAGCTGGAGCAACCTCACCGTCAATGAATCTTTTGCCAATTTAAGTGAAACATTGTGGGCCGAATATAAACATGGAAAAGATGCGGGAGATGCAGTTAATTTCAAAGATGTACTGAAATATCTTGCCGATGAAAGCAATCCTTCCAAGACCCTGGTGAGATTCTATTATGCGGACAGGGAAGATATGTTCGATATGGTTTCTTATTCAAAAGGAGGACGCATCCTCAATATGCTGAGAAACTATATTGGAGACAGCGCTTTTTTCAAATCCCTGAACCTTTACCTGGCAACCAATAAATTTAAATCTGCGGAAGCTCAGCAGTTGCGCCTGGCTTTTGAGGAAATAACAGGGCAGGACCTTAACTGGTACTGGAATCAATGGTATTACGGTAGCGGTCACCCTAAATTAAATATTGATTATGTATATGACGATGCAGCAAAAAAAGTTCAGGTCATCATTCACCAATCGCAGGGAGATTCATCCGATGCTGTGAACAAAGCATTCAGGCTGCCGCTTGCAATTGATATTTATAATGGCGCCAATAAAGAAAGGCATGATGTATGGATAAATGACCAAACAGATACTTTTACATTTTCATATACCAGCAAACCCGACCTTGTAAATGTGGATGGTGATAAAATAACCTTATGCGAAAAAAATGATAACAAAACACTGGATAATTTTATACACCAATACAAATATGCAGGCTTGTACCTTGACAGGCGCGAAGCAATAGATTTCTGTGCTACCCAACAGGATAATCCCAAAGCTTTGGAACTACTTAAAACGGCTGTCAAAGACAGGTATTATGAATTAAGGGAATACGCTTTAAGTTCACTCGACCTGGAGAAAAAAAATGTAAAGGATATCTTCGAGCCTATATTGCTTGATATAGCAAAAAATGATTCATACCGAATTGTAAAAGCAAAGGCAATTGAACTGCTTGGCACATATAAGAAAGCCGCGTATAAAAATTTATTCCTGGAAGCTGTTAACGATTCCTCTTATTCTGTTTCAGGCAATGCATTGATAGCACTGAGTAATATAGACGAAAATGAAAGTTATGCGCTGGCACAAAAATTCTGCAAGCAGCCCATGAAAGGAAATCTTTTATCCGCAGTTATTGAGATGTTCATCAAAGCCGGTGATCAAACTCAATTTGATTTAATCGCGAGCGAATATGATAAGATGCCTTTGTCGCAAAAGAAAATGGATAACCTGCCTTATTTTGCCGCGATGTTACTCAAAGTGCAAAGTACAGAACAGTTGAAAAAAGGTGTAGATGTAATTGTTAAGCTCCGTGACAACATTCCTCGCGTTCAAAGAGAAGAATTTTCAGTCCTGATCAATGATAATATTCTGAAGCCGATTGCGCAGAGAAAAAAAGCTGCCGGTTTAAATGAGCAATCTGATTATATAAAATCAAAATTACCTGAAGGGAAAAAGGGATTCTGATATTATGTGGAGATGGGGGGTAAAGATTCTGTTTCGGTTTCCGAAGGAGCGGGATACAAAGAATTATAAACATCAACCATAGTCATCTCACCATACATAAACTTGACAAGCTGAGGATGACTTATATCAATTGTGTCAATATTCTTTGCAATCATATTAGCAATTGCCTCCTTAGTAATTTCAATATCTTGATACGCGATTCCTGTTCTAAATTTTATATTCCCGTTGTCCAATTCCATTTCGAAATTCCCATAAAGAAGATTTGAATTAATCATTGTTAGCATTCTGCACATTTCATCCCTTTTCTGAAACGGACAGCTTGTTCCTAAAAAAGAAAGAAATAAAAATGTTTTTAGTTCCTCGCGGTCTTCAGCAAAACAATGATAAATTCCATTTTGCGCATTGAGGGGGAAAGTAAGATATGTAGGTTTCTTACCTATCGTGTACACCCAACGTCTTTCGTTTAGCAATTCGATTACTTTTGATATCATTTTGCTGATCTAATTTTTTGAGTTGGAATGTTTGACTCACGAAAATGTTTTCTTTATTTGTTCTGTCTAAATCACTTAAATCTACAGACAATTGAGGTTCTCCAAAGGCACGAATTTCAGATAAACCAATGTAATGATTATGTATGGGTAGGATATTATTAATTAATCCCTGTTTATTGGTCTTATTTAACAGCTCAATGATAGGCAAGTTTAATATTAAGTCACTTATTTGCCTAAGATTTTTTGCATCGCTTTCGTCGAAAAAAGTATCTGAAGTGGGGTAATATATTTCCGGCAAATTTTTTATTCCTTTTATAGCTAAAGTTAATAATTTCGAGTTGCGAATATCAGTATAATAAAAATCACCTATTGAATTTAAAAACAATTTTTTATAAGAAATATCTTTATCTATAAAATTTTGTACGCTTTTTAAGTCTACTTTATATAGCAACCATCTGTTATAATTGGAGTCAGAATCCACCCAATCAAATAGATACAAATCTTGGTTCCGGGTGTCCATAAACAATGATAACATAGGGCCATCAATATTGATTAAATCTCCAATTCTTTCTAGATTTTTTGATAGCAATTTATCAGTAATTTCATATGTTTCAATTGTTTCCATTCTGTACAAAAATATCAAATTTATCCTTAATTTTTTCTAAAAGTTGGCGTTTGACATATTCATAAAACGTAAAATGTCCTTCCTTATTTGGGTCGTTAGAAATTCCATCATCTTTTGCTATTTGTAAGGAGACAACTTTATCTCCCTTTTCCCTTTTAAATCTTTCTTTTGCCGTTGGTTTAGAGTATTTGCCATATATTTCTAAGTATCTCTTTTTAGAAGATGCCAAATCTTTGAACATAGAAAGCCCGTAAGATTTACATAATTCATCTGAACTATCTAATTGGCGAGGCGGGAAGTCTGGGTGTAAATTAACGGGAATAAAATCCTTATCAGTCGGCACATCATGAACCCATCTGAAACAAAGCAACGTACGCTCTATAAAATCGCTGTCAGGACAGTTTTTATATTTATTCAAATACTGCTGATACTTAAACTCTTTATCTGGCATAACGAAATATAGGGGCAAAAATAAGGGTCAATATAAAATTATTTAAAATCTATCATATCATTAGTAAAGAGCAAATCAAATCCTTCAAACTTAAATTGCTCTTTTAATTTTGTGCCGTTATCGTCAAGCCATTCAGCCTTTATCCAATATAAACTGTGAATTGTGCCTTTAGGTTGAATGAGTTTGAGTATTTCGTGTTTGTTCAGGTTTCTCAGGGTTTCTCTCAAATTGTGGTAAATGCCGGTTAACTCTTTATATTTTTCCTGCACATCTTTAAGTTTGCATGCAACCCCGACAATATCAAATATCTTAATAACCTGAACTTTCAAGTCTGCCTTAAGTGGAAACGCTTGTGGTTGAAGGCTAGTATGTTTTCAGCTATATTTTCGTCAATCCTGATTCCCTTCGATAACCTGAGATTAAGATTACCATATTTAATTCGCTTAATCAGTTTATCAATCTCGGCAACTTTGTCAAGCAATTCCCTTTTGTCTTTATTCATGCTGCTCAATATCAATTCTACATCTTGTGAATATTCCATAACAATTATCATTTAATTACATTCACAAAATTATCAAGCAATTACAACGCAAAAAAATACCCGCAAAATTCTCGCGGGTATTCAGGTTTATTTTTGTTCTGACTACATATCCACCTTTCATCACCAGCTTCCACCGGCTCCGCCGCCGCCGCCTCCTCCGCCACCAAAACCTCCGAAGCCGCCACCGCCTCCGCCTGACCATCCACCACCTCCGCCACCGGACCAACCTCCTCCACCACGGTTAGTCAGCATGGATGCAATCATCCATGGCAAAAATCCGGTTCTGTTCATCATCCCTCCTCTTCCTCCGCCACCCCTGCCCCTGCTTATCAAAACCAGGATAATAATTATAAAAATAATTACGCCCAGGATACTGCCGCCGGAATTTCCACGACCTCGTTTATTATAACCTTCAGGCGCTTTGTATTGACCCGCAGCTGCTTTTATAATCGCGTCAGTTGCAAGATCAAATCCGCGATAATAATTGGCCTGGCGGAAATTAGGTACAACTTCATTTTCGATAATTTCTTTTGCAGTGATATCGGGAACTGATTCCTCCATACCACCACCGGTTGCAATAAAAACTTTGTGATCATCTATCGCTGCAAGAATTACAATTCCATTATTTGTTTTTTTATTTCCGACTCCCCAATTTCTCAATATTTTCAATGCAACATCATCAATAGAATTATTTCCAATGGTCTTGAAAGTCACAACAGCCACCTGTATGGAAGTGCTGTCGTCATAAGCAATCAATTTCTGTTCGAGTGAGCTGATCTGGTCCGGGGTCATTGCATGTGCAAAATCATTCACCAGCCGTTGGGGGCTTGGTGGTTTGCTGATCAGCTCATCAATAGACTGGGCAAAGCATAACGTATATGCGAAAGTGAAAAATAATATCCAGGAAATTTTTTTCATTAATACCAAAACGCTATCATTAAATCCGGTTAATAGAAATTTTATCTGCCAAATACAATATCGTCCGACAATTCATTTTTGTCCTCTTCCCTGTTATAAGGAAAGTGAAAATGCAATGCATCACCAATTTCTCCAACAATTCTTGTTATGGCATCCGAATAACTTTCCTTATTCATATGCTGGAGGATTTTTTTTGCTTTTTCATTCCAGAAAACATCTCCTACTTTTTCGTGGATTCCCTTGTCGCCATATAATGCAAGTTGCCTGTCTTTTATTGCAACATATACCAATACGGCATTTCGCTGATCGGTAGCTTCCATTTTCAACATCCAAAAAATTTCCGCGGCCCTGTCCAGCGGATCTACAAACCTGCAACGGCTTTCCACGTATACGCGTACCTCTCCGCTGGTCTTCTTTTCGGCCAGGCGAATTGCTTCCACTATCTGATTTTTTTCATCAGCGGTAAAAAAATCTTTCTTTGAAAAAAATGGAATCCTCAATGAATTAAATTGAACGATTATTTTAAAATTTAACCTCGGGAGCGTTTTCCGATCCTCCATTACTTTGAAATCCTTCCTTCGGCTTATATCCAAAAAATGAAGCCGCTATATTTGACGGAAAACCCCTCACCAATTTATTGAACTCAGCAACAGACTGATTAAAATCATTTCTCGATGTTTTTATCCTGCGCTCTGTTCCCTCCAGCTGGCTTTGCAAATACAAATAACTTTTTGTTGATTTTAAGTCAGGATAACGTTCAATCAATGCAATAACGCGGTTGATAGAGTTCGCAACATCGGCTTGCGCTTTTTCCTGGTTGTTATAATTATTGTAATCAGCAGCAGTGGTGTTTGCAGTAATCTGAGATGCTCTCGATCTTGCATTTGCCAACTGCTCCAAAGTCTGCTTTTCATAATCTGAAGAAGCTTTTACAACTGCCACCAGTGACGGCGTTAAATCCAAACGCCGCTGGTAGCTGTTTTGGAGGTTCCCCCAATTCAATTTCACATTCTCATCCTGCCTTACCAACCTGTTGTAGGTAACGCCAATATAAATGGATAGAATAACAAGTACGCCTAATACGATTAACAATACTTTGTTACGCTGATTTATTGCCATATATTAAAACTTAACTTCAGGAGCTTTTTCAGAACCCGGTTCAGCAGTAAAACCTGGTTTAGCCTTAAAACCAAAAATTCCGGCCAGCGTATTCATTGGAAATGATCTGACTTTAACATTGTAATCATTTATAGCAGCATTAAAGTTATTGCGCGAATTGCGGATCCCGTTTTCTATTCCTTCCAATTGCTTTTGCAATTGCTGGAAATTTTCAGTGGCTTTCAGCGTTGGATAATTTTCGGCAACCGCTAAAAGTCTTCCGAGTGAACCACTTAATTGTGCCTGCGCCTGTTGGAACTGGGCAAGTTTTTCTGGTGTAAGATCAGTAGCATCCAACTTAATCGAAGTTGCTTTTGCGCGCGCTTCAACTACATTGGTAAGTGTTTGCTGTTCAAAATTTGCAGCACCCTTTACAGTATTCACCAGGTTGGGAACCAGATCAGCCCTTTGCTGATAATCACTTTGTACATTATTCCAGGCTTTTTTTACATTTTCATCCTGGTTAACCAAACCGTTATAACCACTGCAGGCACAACCACCAAAAATCAGTATCACAGCCAGGATGATTATCAACGTTAGATTGCGGGTGTTCATATTTTTAAGATTTAAAAGTTAAGATGTTAAAATTAACACTTTTGTTTGTTCGCCAAATAAATTTTATGGGATGAGCGTTTTAGTTATATGATACCTGGCGGCATGATTATTGGCCATTAGAATAAGTAATATAAACAACTTATCTATGAAAAAGTTTATCTCTGCAATTATAATTCTGTTCTGCGTATTTACCTGTTGCAAAAAATCGGGTAAATCATCAAACAATTCTCCTGTTGATGTAAAAGATACTGTGTTGGCACAGGGTTTGAATTTTCCCTGGGAAGTTTTATGGGGACCGGATAATTTTATATGGATGACAGAACGTGGCGGCACCATCAGCCGGGTTGATCCAAATTCAGGAGTTGTTACACCACTGCTTACTATAAGCGAAGTTTCTTCACAAAACGAAGGTGGTATGCTGGGCATGGTACTTCATCCCAACTTCAGTGCAAATCCTTTTGTTTTTGTAGCATATGATTATAGTCAGTCGGGCGCTTATAAAGGCAAAGTAGTACGTTATGAATACAGTGCTGGTTCACTGATCAACCCAATTCCGATTATCAGCAATATCAATGCTTCCAATATTCATAACGGCTGCAGGTTGGTGATCACTCCCGACCTGAAATTATTTATCTCTACCGGAGATGCATCGAATACGAACGATCCTCAAAATACAAGTGTATTGAATGGAAAGATTCTTCGTTTGAACCTCGACGGTACCATTCCTGCCGATAACCCGATACCCAATAATCCTATATGGACATATGGTCATCGCAATCCACAGGGACTTGTATTTGCAAATAATATGCTCTACAGTTCAGAGCATGGTCCGGATACCGATGACGAAATAAATATTATTGAAAAAGGAAGAAACTATGGCTGGCCAAATGTGAAAGGATTCTGTGATCCGGGTGCTGAACAGGATTTTTGCACTAAAAATAATATAAAACAACCTATCAAGGCATGGACGCCAACCATCGCGCCGAGCGGGATGGATTATTATAACAAGGATATGATTCCACAATGGAAAAATTCTTTATTGCTTTGTACGTTAAAAGACAGCAGGCTTATTCAAATGAAGCTGAACGACGCGCATGATGCGATAACAGCAACCAATGAATTCTATGTAAACACATATGGCCGCCTAAGAGATCTCTGTATTTCTCCTGATGGAAATGTTTATTTCTGTACAAGCAATGGCGGGAATGCAGATAAACTTGTAAAACTCACCGCAATCACCAGTAACTGATATTATTTTGTTACCGTTAGTCTGGCTTATTTTTGCGGGATGAAGGCGTTAGTACTAAGCGACAAAAATCAACCACTTGTTTTAAAAGATGTTCCTGATCTTATTCCGGGCAATGATGAAGTGATTGTAAAAATTCATGCCGCAGCGCTCAACCACCGCGATCTATGGATACAAAAAGGTCAGTATGCAGGATTAAAATACCCGATCATACCGGGCTCCGACGGAGCAGGAATTATCACAGCAGCCGGTGATCGTACTGATCAATCACTGGTTGGTAAAGAAGTAATTATTGATCCGGCTTTGAATTGGGGAGATAGTCCGACACATCAACACCCAAAAAATTTCAAAATACTTGGATTGCCAAACGACGGCACATTTGCAGAATATACCAGCGTTCCCGCAAATAATGTTTTTGAAAAACCAAATCATCTTTCATTTGAACAAGCGGCAGCAATTCCATTGGCGGGAGTAACCGCTTACCGGGCATTATTTACCAGGGGAAGATTGCATGCTAATGAAAAAGTGCTGATCACCGGTGTTGGTGGAGGGGTGGCTTTATTTGCGCTTCAATTTGCCATTACTGCTAACGCTGACGTATATGTTACATCCGGCAGCCAGGAAAAACTGGACAGGGCAATTGCAGCTGGTGCAACGGGAGGAGTAAATTATAAAGATGAAGATTGGGTTGAAAGATTACTGGAGCAGGCCGGATCATTCGATATGATCATAGATGGCGCAGCAGGTGATAATATCAGTCATTTATTAAACCTGGCTTCGCCCGGAGGGAGAATTATTTTTTATGGAGCGACAAGAGGCAATCCCGCCAATATTGAAATCCGTCGCATATTCTGGAAACAACTGAATGTATTGGGATCAACCATGGGAAGCCCTGAAGATTTTCTGGCAATGGTTTCTTTTGTGAATAAGCACCGTTTGCAACCGATAATAGATAAAATATTTCCCTTTGTTGATGGAGAAAATGCATTAAGGAAAATGGATGATGCCAAACAATTCGGGAAACTAGTGATAAAAATAATCTAAGCCCGGCTTGGAATCATTGGGTATTATACAACCTCAAAATAAATGAAAGTTCATACAGCAGGAACAAAATAACAAGGGCCGCATGAAATTTTTTATTATTCACTTTTATCGCAACAATGCATAGAATAAAATGTATCGTATTACGCAAAGGGAATTCTGCACCAAAACCGATTGCATATTGTTTTCCCTTCAATAAAGTATCGATGGAATCCATCATATAGCTGAATGCAAGTACGCCAAAGAACCATTTTTTTCTCGAATAGAAATAATTTTCATAGCCGGTATAATCCTTCAAATCGTCCGGGAAAAGAAGTGCACTCAACACAAAAAAAACAATGATGAAAGAAATGAGGAAAAAATAAAGAGGAAATGTCCATTGGGTCAGACTATGAAATTTAAATTCCCACCACCAAAAATGAATCAGCAGCAAAAAAATATAGAGCGCCCATAAAAGGTGGACCCAATACGGCTTTTCTCTGCCGGGATGCTGCACCATTTTAGCAGTCCCTTTCAGCATGAGCGCAATGCTCAAACTCATGATCATGCCAATAAGAATTCTTACGTGAGCGAAAGTATCCATTCACTAAAATTATGTAATTTCTAAAACCCCGGGTTCTCTTATCTTTTTGTCCTTTTATATTTTTAATTTCAAATTCGGGAATTTTCTCCACTAATTTAATTGAACTCAATTGACAGGTGATGACTGAGTTTTTTGTGAATTTCAAAACCACAATTTTTAAAGAACTCCGCTGATTGTTGAAAGCTTTCAAATTTGTTTTGTTAGCATGATGTTCCGGGAGAAATCTGCTTATCGCCTTATAGCTCTCACCAAACTTTTATGTTCGTTATCCATCTTGCAAATAAATCCGTTAGTCTCCAGTATTTTGATTATTTCCCTGAAGAAAGCGGCATCATGCACCTCTATGTTCAATTGTTGAACTATTTTCAACCATTGAGGAGAGGCTTCTTTAAATATATTTTTTTCGGCTCCTTCAATATCCATTTTCAGGTAATCAATTCTCATCAATGAATGCTCGGCTATGATATGATCAATATTAAAAGCCTGTGTGGTCTTCAATTTTATTTTCCCGGAAACATTGCGATTATCGTCAATGATATTGTATGCATCTTCACATTCGTTTCCTTTATATTGCACCTTCATGTTTTTACTCCATACTGCATAATTGAAAAGCTTGCAATGCGGAATCCCAACGGTATTTTGCAGACCGATTTTAAAGTTTTCTTCATCCATTTCATAACCAAATAAGCGGGCGCCGGGATAAAGTTGATTAAAATGAGCGAGTGTAAGTCCTATATTGCTGCCAAGGTCGAGGATAATGCTTTGACCTGGCAGTTCCTCCAAAGGCAAGTGATATTGATTGCAAAACACATATTTAATAACATCCCTGTCAATGATGCTTCCTCGCCGTACATAAATTTTTCTGCCAGCAAGGTTTTTTATTCTTATGCTTATTAATTTTTTTGGATGGAATATATAAAAAATGAAAAAGTAAGAAAATAAATCTTTCCATGACACTGCTTTACTGATAATAAAAATATCCAGAAAATTAAGCAGGAATAATTTTATCCTTCTAATCATTTTTTATTATTAGCTACCAGCGATGAAATAAGAAATAAGAAATGAGAAATAAGGAATTAGAAAGTGTCATTAAGTTGTCCGCTCCTTATTTCTCATTCCTTATTCCTTATTTCTTATTTATCGCTGCAATTCCAGGCAACTCTTTGCCTTCAAAATATTCCAGCAATGCACCGCCACCAGTAGAAACATAACTTACCTTTTCCGAAAATCCGAATTGGTTAACAGCGGCAACAGAATCTCCGCCGCCCACAAGGGAAAATGCTCCTTTTTGTGTTGCTGCAGCTACAGCGGTCGCAATTGCTTTTGTTCCATGCTGGAATTTATGCATTTCAAATACACCCATGGGACCATTCCATAAAAGGGTTTTTGATTTTTTGATAACATTTGAAAACTGGTCGCATGCATTGGGTCCGATATCGAGTCCCATCCATCCATCCGGAATATTATTGCTCGGCGCAGTAGAAGTATTTGCATTGGCGTCAAATTTGTCAGCAATGACAGAATCTGAAGGCAGGTGAATGCAAACACCTTTTTCGGTTGATTTGTTCATAAGGTCCTTCGCGGTTTCCAAACGATCTTCTTCACACAATGAATTGCCTATTTTACCACCCGCAGCTTTCATGAAAGTATAAGCCATCCCACCGCCAATAATAATATCGGTGGCTTTTTCCAATAAATTTTCAATGATCAATATTTTATCAGATACTTTGGCGCCGCCAATGATAGCGACAAGTGGTTTCTGCGGATTATGAACAATCTTTTCCGCACTTTTTACTTCCGATTCCATCAACAACCCAAACATTTTTTTACCGGCCGGGAAAAATTTTGCAATCACGGCAGTTGAAGCATGGGCCCGGTGTGCGGTACCGAAAGCATCATTCACATAAACATCTCCCAGCTTCGCCAATTTCTGTGCAAAGACCTCATCTCCTTTTTCTTCTTCCTTATAAAAGCGCAGATTCTCCAATAATAATACTTCTCCTGCTTTTAGCATTCCTGCAGTCAGGTATGCCTGTTCTCCGATACAATCATTGGCGAATAAAACAGGAACTCCACCTAATAATTCACTGATATGTTTTACCAGGTGCTTTAAGGAATATTTTTCCGTCGGACCATCTTTAGGACGTCCCAAATGCGACATCAATATCACACTACCTCCATCCCGGAGAATTTTTTTGATTGTAGGGATTGCCGCGCTGATGCGCGTGTCGTCAGTAATCTCGTATTTTTCATTTAAAGGAACATTAAAGTCCACGCGTATCAGCGCTTTCTGGCCGGCGAAATTATAATCAGCAAATGTTGACATATCCATTCATTTTTAAAAAATAAAGTTAATACAAACAAAAATGCCGGATATAAATCCGGCATTAATTTATTCAGCGTTTTTTTATTTACTTATTAATGTTGCGAAATAGTGCACTGTACGAACGAGCTGGCTCGCATAACTCATTTCATTATCGTACCAGCTAACTGTTTTAACGAGTTGCTGGTCGCCTACTGTCAATATCTTTGTTTGTGTTGAATCAAATAAAGAACCAAACCTGATTCCTATAATATCACTGCTCACGATTTCATCTTCAGTATAACCAAAACTTTCATTGGATGCAGATTTCATCGCTGCATTCACTTCTTCTACAGTTACTTTTTTCTTCAATACACTAGTCAGTTCCGTAAGCGATCCTGTTAATGTGGGAACGCGCTGAGCGCTTCCATCCAATTTGCCTTTTAAACCCGGTAATACCAGTCCGATTGCTTTTGCAGCGCCCGTACTGTTGGGAACAATATTGTGAGCGGCGGCTCTTGCGCGGCGCAAATCACCTTTGGGATGAGGGGCATCCTGGGTATTCTGATCGTTCGTGTAAGCGTGTACGGTAGTCATCACAGCCATAACAATACCAAAACTTTTATCAAGTGTATCTGCCATGGGAGCAAGGCAATTAGTGGTACAGGAAGCGCAACTGATCACAGTTTCGCTGCCGTCGAGTATATTATGATTGACATTAAATACAATTGTTTTCATTTCGCCGGTTGCAGGTGCGGAAATAACAACGCGTTTTGCGCCTGCAGTCAGATGTGCCTCTGCCTTTGCCTTATCTGTAAAAAAACCGGTGCATTCGAGTACCACATCCACTTCATGTTGTTTCCAGGGAATTTGAGCCGGATCTTTTTGAGCGTATATTTTAACTTCATCCTTATTGACGATGATTGAATTTTCTGTAGATTTTACATCTTCTTCGAAACGACCCTGGGCACTGTCATATTTTAGAAGATGTGCCAGTACCTTGGGGCTTGTTAAATCATTGATCGCCACTACGTCTATTCCTTCCATATTATAAATCTGGCGATAAACCAATCTTCCGATCCTGCCAAAACCATTGATAGCGACTTTAACTGTGCTCATAGCTTACAATTTGATTTTTAAAATTTGAGGATGCGAAGGTACGAAACCTCCTGATTTATTTAATGTCTTTAGTTTTCTAAAGGTTAAAATCTCTAATGCAGCTTTTCCAAAGTTTTAAACTTTGGAAAAGCTTGAAACAAATAGTTTTGGCAGATTTTCCTTCGGCTTATATCTTTGCACTCCTTTCACGGTAAATAACCGTTAAGGCTACTGAGCAGCACGCCGCGTTGGTCAAGGGGTTTAAGACGCATCCCTTTCACGGATGAATCACGGGTTCGATTCCCGTACGCGGTACTCTGGGGTTCGAACCTCAAATTTTTTAAGAAATAAATTTTGATGAAACCCGTTACAGCACTGAGTTGTAGCGGGTTTTTGTTTTTTGCACATTTCCAGAAAAACCCTCTTTTTTCAGTAATTTTACTACGCTTTTTATTACACATTTTATTACAGAATTTATTGCTCTTTTTTTTTGAGCATTTGTCTAGCAGCAACTGCCAAAAAAATTGAAAAAAATGTCACTACCCTCAGTTAAGGTTGTTCACAACTGGCGAAACAAACCGAACAAATCGGGTTTGTATAGTATTCATTTGCCTATAACCATCGCAGGAGAGCAAAAATATTATCCGGTCCAGGTGCCGATGAAAGTTTCTTTGAATCAATGGAGCGGGGAAGCGGACGCCTGGGTAAAAAATAATCATCCATTTTTCTTTGAGATCAACAATAAAATAAGAGAAAGAAAAAATGTAATCCTCGACCTTATCGGGCGCTATTACAATTCCACCAATGCGCTGACCTTTGCAATCATATTTAAGGAATTGAAAAAATCGATCAATACTGATTCATTTAACGAATACTTTGAATATTATATCAATCATCCATCCGGCAATTTGCAACTGGATACCTTAAAAAAATACAAGGCTTGTCTTGATCACCTGAATCGTTTTAATAAAAAAATTCGATTTGTTGATTTAAGCCCTGAACTGGTAAGAGATTTTTATGATTACTGCAGATCAAATGAACATCTTGCCGGTTCAACGATTGACAGTTACTTCGATTCTTTTAGGAAGATAGTAAGGCTTGCAAGGCGGTCACACTATATCAGCAAAGAACATGAAGAATCCCTTTTCGAAGATCTCCATTCGTTAGCCTGGCCGAAAAAGGGGTAACTTCTCATTAAACCAATATTATCAATAATTATTACCGTTAGACCTGCCGCCGGATTTATTTAAAGCGTTGTTTTTTATCAATTGTTTGCAACCCTTTTTAAGATTAACCGTATATAGTTAATATGAAAATTTGAGAAGCGAAAAAAAAGATAGTACCCAAGTCAAATAAAATCTGATTGCCTTTTAATAACCTTTAAAGTAATGCTTAACCCAAACCTAATTTTTATATAATCCAGAACTTGTGTAGGGACATTGGAAAATAGCACTCATATCATAAAAGGATGTATTGCCCGAGAACATAAATATCAAAAGATAGTTTATGAACATTACCGTGGGTATGCCTTAAAAATTGTTTTCAGGTATATATACCGGTTGGATAGAGCCATAGATGTTGTTACTGATGGATTTGTGAAATTATTTAATCATTTTCCAAAATTTCAAATGGGAGACAATGCGGATAATGAAAAGATATTGATGGGATGGCTAAAAAAGATAATGATAAACACAGCAATTGATGAGTTACGCAAAGGAAATATGATTCCCGAAATTGGCGGCATACCGGATTATGTTTGGGAAATTTCTGATGAAAATGATAATGCCGATCAGTTGATTTTATTTAAAGACCTGGTTGTTTTAATCAAAGAACTTCCGCCAGCTTACCGGGTCGTTTTCAACCTGTATATCATTGATGGGTATACGCACAGTGAAATATCCGACCTGATAAAAATTCCGATAGGAACGTCAAAATCAATGCTTGCGAGAGCCAGGATATTATTGCAAAAAAGTATTAAAAAGATGGAAGAAGTAAAATTATGCAGGATTTAGAACACAATATGGATGATTTATTTCGCACGGCGGCCGATCACTACCCGTTAAAAGGAAGTGAAAGTAAGTGGGATGATCTTGCCGGTAAATTAAGAGGCAATCCAATTATTCCACACACCTCGCAGGCAAAAAATAATATCCGGAAAATGGGTGTGATGTCGGTGTTTATTTTGTCAGCACTCGTTGCAGGAGGAATTATTATAATAAAATATGCGGAGCAGGGACATAAGAATAATGCCGCTACATTTCAAAAACAAGTTAAGAAAAATGCTGTAAGCAATGCTTACACAGAAAACGGAAACATAAAGGGAGAACCAATAATAATTTATAAAGAGCAAGGCAGAAAAGACGAATCGCATAGCGGGAAAAATATTTCTCACATAAATAATAACAAAGGTGCGGACATTAATAACAAGTCACTTGTAAAGACCGAATTCACATACAGCTTAAGCGGCAGCGTCGAAAATAAGAGTACGGAAGATCCAAAACCGCCCGCTGAAAAGAGAGGTTTATCAATAACACCAATCACTATCAGGGAAAAAGACAGTCAACAAGAAATAATCTTACAAATTGGTTCAATAAGTAACAGGATGAACCTGATGGAAACAGATAAATCAAAAAAGAATAATAGCATTGAATCGATGCAGGGCAATGATCATGCGCAAGGTATAAATATGAAACAAATGAAACCAGGACGGAATATTTATTTTGGTATGACGTTGGGACCTTCGTTTAGTGAAGTAAAATACCAGGGATTGAAAAAAACGGGATTTAATATTGGCTTTATAGCTGGTTACAAGCTGAGCAAGAATATATCTATCGAATCAGGTTTATTATTTTCTAAAAAGTATTATTTCAGCGATGGAAAATATTTTAACATGGATAAAGTGAGATCATCCATGCCCACCGGGATGGAGGTCTTAAACCTTGACGGAAGCAGTAATGCTTTTGAATTGCCTGTCGGCATAAAATACAATGTGTTTCACAAAAGTAACGCAATTGTATTTTCTACAGCTGGGATTTCCTCCAGTATCATGTTGAGTGAAAATAATACCTACCGTACATCGACGAATGGCGTGCGGCAAAATCTTACAAGTTCCTATAAAAACCCATCCGGTTATTTTGCGGTTTCTTTTGATTTTGGTGTCGGTTATGAAAGCAGAATCAGAAAAATTGGTAATATCAGGATCGGACCATATATGCAAATCCCCCTAAAGGGAACAGGAGTAGGTGCACTGCCGGTAATTAGTTCCGGGCTTCATATTGCATTTACCAGGTTTGCCCACTAATTTATTATTGCGATCATTATTTACAATGAATTTATCAATGACTTTATTGAGCAGGTCATTATTGCCTGTAATCGATGAGTCAATTTTTTAATGTCATTTTTTAAAATTTAAATACAATTTTATGAAACAAACAAAAAAACTGTTTGCTGTTGCTATTGGCCTCGTAGTTTTTTCGGCCTGTCAAAAAGAAGGAAGAAGGGATCATGATGACCGTAACGACAAAGGTCCCGGTCATGTGTACACGATCACAAATGACGCAAAGTTTAATGTGCTGATCGATTTTCGCCGTTCGGAAAACGGGATGTTGACCAGGGACAGTTCTTATGCAACTGGCGGATCCGGAACAGGCTCTGGCCTAGGGAGCCAGGGCGCTGTAATCATCACAGATGACGAAATTATTCTTGCTGTCAATGCAGGCAGCAATTCCATTTCCTCTTTTAAATCAACCAATCATGGACTTGAATTAAAATCAACGATTAATTCAGGCGGACTGATGCCGATAAGTATTACTCAGCATAACCATATTGTGTTTGTTTTGAATGCCGGCGGCGATGGTAATATTTCTGGATTTATTTTAGGAAATGATGGTAGGCTAAGTTCGATACCCAATTCAACCAAACCGTTGAGTGGGAGCAATGTCGGTCCTGCGCAAATTTCTTTTGTAAATGATGGCAGCGCGCTTGCGATTACCGAAAAGAATAGTAATAAAATTACTACCTACACCCTCAATGGCACAATGCACACACTGGGTTCCGCAAATCCGACCCCATTTGGTTTTGCAGTAGGTCGAAATGGAAACATTTTTGTTTCTGAAGCAGCAGGCGGCGCAGCAGGAGCGAGTACGCTTTCGTCCTATCATATTGATAATAATGGAGAGATTTCTCTTGTTGACGGTCCTATAGCAACCAATCAAAGTGCAGCTTGTTGGGTTGTAATTACTGGCAATGGTAAATATGCATACACGACAAACACCGGTAGCAACAATATTTCATCCTTCAGTATAAATATTTCAACAGGGGGTATCAATTTACTTAAAGGCATTTCTGCCACTACAGGAAATAAACCTATAGATGCAGACTTCAGCAATAATTCGAAATTTTTATACGTACTTACATCGGCCAGCAATACGATCAATAGTTTTTCCGTGGATGAGAACGGCAGTTTGCATAATTTGCAGACTATAGAAGGTTTGTCTACAAGCAGTGCCGGCCTGGCCGCAAAATAATTTTTACATTATATAAAATCATAAACGGTTGTACAAATACAACCGTTTTATTTTTTTTTGAAAGAATGACAAAAGGAGTTATACCGTACATTTCAAAACAAAATTGAACTTATTTATAGGTTCAATTTTCCATAACCAGGGATATCAGTACTGATAATACAATAAGGCTAAAAAAGGAGAGTGTATCCACATTTGTTAAATTTTCTAGGTTGCAGAAAGCAAAGAAACATTTATGAACAATACAGTAATTTTAGAATCGGTTATTACCTGTCCTGTTTGCGGGCATAAGAAAAAAGAAACGATGCCCATTGATGCCTGCCAATACTTTTACGAGTGTGAAAATTGCAAAACAATTTTAAAACCACTTGCAGGTGATTGTTGCGTATTTTGCAGTTACGGCAGTGTAAAATGCCCACCAGTTCAGCAAGACACTTGTGCATGCTAAAATTACTTATCAAAAAAAATCACCTTTATGGATATGGATACTAAAGCAGTTCCTGTATTGCGCATTTTTGATTATGTAAAAACGATTGAATTTTATGTTGATAATTTTGAAAAACATGAATAAATCACCATCCGACATAATCCGGCGGCTTGATTCCGTTCAGCCTTAAATACACCAGCATCTGAGCCCGGTGATGAGTTTGGTGGTCATTCAAAAGATTAATGATTTGTAATTTATTCATAGGCCCAGCAAAAAAAGATACTGTATCTGCAAGATTTGTAGTCTTAAAATGTCGTAATACGCTTACTGCATAATCGTAGGTTTTGTTCAATATTGATATTATTTCTTCTTTTGTCTGAATTTTTGGGTCAGTGTTAGTAATGGGGTTTTCTCTACCATTAAGATATGACGAACAAAGCCAGTCCATATTGGAACAAAGATGTAAAAGCTGTTCTCCAAAAGTCATTTCCCCCGGTGTTGGTTTGAACAAATAGTTTTCCTCCGGCATCAGGTTGGCCACCTTTATTGTGTATTCTTTTGCATGTTGCAGTTTTGTAATGGCAGCACTGATAAAAAGAGAATCAATGTTTTGAGCCTGCAAAGAAAAATTGAGAAGCAAGATCGGCACTGTGTATTTGAGTAAATTCATGTAATTAGTTTCTTAATCAAAAATAAGCAAATAACCATCGGAAATTGAGGACAGAATAACGTTTCATTTGTCATGAAGACTCGCATCATCCGTCACCATTGTTATGACTGCTTAGTCATCACACAGTGGCAGTTTGGTTTGGTGGATCTTCATTTCAAACGCCTTATTAAAATAATCGAAATTCATTCTCAAACCTAAGCGCAATTCACTCTGACATTTATTTCTTTTTCATCTGAAGTCGATCCACCACAAGATATCCCACTTTTCTTCCCATATCATTGCTGAGAATGCAACAATAATAAAAGTGTATCCCACCAAAAAATCTTGCATTTTCATTTTCTATTGCGGCATCTCTGAACGAAGCGTACGATCTACTTTTGATACCGAATTCCGTTTCACTGGTATCCGTGTATGCAAAGTTATCGCCAAATACACTTGTCAGCGCTTCAGCACAAGCAGCAAAAATTGTACAGTGCCCGCAGGTATATTCAGGAAATGGTGGAGTTTGCAAATGCGGTCTCCAGTTTGGATCGAAATATTTATTAATAACCGTTTCGGGTCGCGCTGTATTGTAAGTGATAAATATTTTCTACGATTTAGCAATATTAAGTTTCCTTTGCAGCAGTTTGTTTTTATTTTACAGTTGCGTTTCTTAATCCTATTATATAAGAGATCATTTTATATAAGAGATCATTACGAGACTAGCTAGTGCAAGAGGAATTATGATCATTTGCAAACCATCACCCATAGCAAAACGGGAAAGTGCTCCTCCTGTTAGGTCGAACATCATGCCCGAATAAGCCCAATCTTTGATACGGGGATTGCCCGGTACGAGGATCGTTATGGCGGCGAGTATTTTCCATGTGCCTAAGATTTTAAGAAAATAAGTTGGATAGCCAAGATGGGCCATGTCTTGAGATAAATGCGCAAACGGAATAAGATTCCCAATACCAGTTACAAGAAATACCAGTGCAACTATCAATGTTATTACCCAATAAATATTTTTTTTGCTCCCATATCTGTTTTTACCTGAATCCATTTGTTTTTTTTATTTTTTAATTTAAACAATTCCATTATTCTTTTTCATCAAATCTCCTGTCATCTTCCTTGAAAAAGATTTAGGAATCAGCGCATTTGTAATACGAAATTTGAGCCCTGGCATAACACTGACATGGTTGGCGCTCAGTGCTACGAGTGCTTCTTCCACACATTGTTCAACTGTGATCGGTTTTATCGGCATGGTTTTTTTATCGAAGCCCAATAAGGGAATTATTGCCGTATCGGTGGGAGTAGTGATTAATACAGTGATGTTGATCCCGGATTCTTTGAATTCATAATGAAGCGATTTTCCTAAACCTAACAACAGGGCTTTACTTGCCGCCATACTCGCCATGAACGGAACTCCTTCAGTGGCACCCATGGCGCCAGTAAGAAGCACGCCTCCCCTTTTCCGTTTTGCAAATCTTCTTCCAAAATAATGTGTCAGGGAAAAATGTGACATGGCGTTCAGTTGAACATAATATTTTTGTTCGTGATCTTCAAAGGATAAAAATTTTCCTGGTTTTCCTGTTCCTGCATTTGAAATCAAAAGGCCTATATCTAAATCGTTGGTTGCATCTGCAATTATTTTAATAGCACTTTCTTCTGCCAGATCAGCTTTAAGAATGCGATATTGAATCCCAAATTCTTCTGCCAGCCTCACACCAATTTTTTCCAGGAGCAATATTCTTCTGGCAACAAGTATCACGTTGAGTCCGTCGGAAGCAAGCTGTCTCGCAAATCCTTCTCCAATGCCAGAAGATGCACCGGTGATAATAGCCCACGGACCAAACTTATTTTTATCAATTATTTTTTTCATTTTTGATTATTGCGTGTTTTATGAAGCAAAAAAACGGTTTGCTTTTGGACAAGCAAAATTCCGCGATATTCAAAAGTTTCACTTGATTAAAAAAGTCAAACTGTTGAATAATTCTGTCAGGCCAACTATTGAGATTTTTTTATGGACGACCTGTAAGCAGATGGCGAGCAATGATGGACAGCTTTAAATGATCTCGAAAAGTGAGCTAAATTATTGAAGCAGGTTTGAAAGGCAATTTCGCTTACAGATAGTGAACTCATAGCGAGCAGCTCTTTTGCCTTTTCAAGTCTTTTCATTTTAATGTAATTAGCAGGCGTATCGTTAAACAGCGTTTGAAAAGTGCGATTAAATGTAGATACACTCAGGTTAGACAAGCTTGCCAAATCATCAATTGACAGATCAGAAAACAGATGGTTATTGACTATGTCTTTTACGCTTAGGTTTCGAGGAGTAAACAGATCAGAAAATAAACTTATTATTGATTCGGCATTTTTGGTTTGAACGAGTAACAGTATAAGTTCCTTCACTTTAAGTTTTAAAAGTTCATCGTTTACCAATATGGGATTATCAAAATAAAAATATAGACTCTCAATAAATTTTTTGATGACTTCGTTTGGAACAACTTTACGAATGAACGACTTGTCTTCAGAGGGCTTCATAAAAATTGGAACTTCATGAGCATAGATTTTTCGGAGCATATCAGGATAAAGGTGAAACACAAGAATTTCATATTTTTTGACAGTGCTATATTTCAGTAAGTCGGCAAAATAGCTTCCGCATTTTAATAGAACTGATTCTTTAGCTTCAATCCATCCTTGTCCGCCTGGTGACTGGATGTTGGTTTTGCCTTCTAAAAAATAAATGAAACATGCTTCGTCCTGAAAGTTAGCGGTAAATCTAAAGGGAGGTTGAATGATTATTTTTTCGATTAAACAATTATCTTCAAAATCAAATTTTTGATGGTTTAATACCATGTAATTATTTAAAGTTTGATCACCCGCCAATTGTTATGTATGGTCAATTGAGGCTGGTAAATGCAACTTCAAATATAATACATCGGATGTTTTATCATGCTCATTCTTTTCCATAAAACTCTCACCGCCTGCCTGCCTAGGCTAAACAATGCTTTTCAGGTTTGCTAGTATATTCAAAATTTCATTGCTTTTATTATTGCTGATGGAATTCAAAGGATGTGACTTAATAATGGCAGAAGTAGAATACAGTTTTTCCATTTCCGTTTTTGATTTGTTGAGCGTATCGGCAGAGACAAAATTTAATTTGGCTTTGTTTATTCTGCCGGATTGTAAAGCATAATTAATCCTTTTATCGCAACGACAAGCATTTGATTTATTTGTAAGTCCGCAATAGGCACCCATAAAATTTTGTAATGTTGTCCGTGATTGTGATAAACGCTTTCTGAAATTTTCAGGAGTGATTTCCAGAATTTCAGATGCTTCGTTACTCTTTAACTCAAACACTTCGCCGAGTATATAGGCAATCCGAAGACTACGGTCCAAACAAATAAGCATACCAAGTGTACACCCAATTTTCACTTCCTCCACCAGGAGATTTTTATCAGCATGTTCATAGGACGGAGTGCTAAGGCCGTTTTCTAAATCTTTTCCAAATGATGTAAAACTCAGGCTTTGTTCGAGCTTATTTTTTTTAAGATTTAATAAATGATTGACAGCAATACGATAAACCCAGGTTGTAAATTTACTTTTGCCTTCAAATTTGCCAAGGTTTGTAATTACTTTCACCATTATTTCCTGTGTAGAATCCTCTGCGTCTTCCTTTGACCAAAGAAAACGAAGAGAAAGGTTAAAGATATTTCCCTGAATATCTTTAACAAGTTTTTCAAGTGCTCCTTTGTCACCATTTAATATCTCTTTTACCAGTGTTTCCATTTCACTTTTTAAAGAATCAACTTAAAATCTATTTATCAGTCAATATACGTTCAAGATTCTTCAGTTCATCTGCCAGCATTTTTCTTTGTGACTCCAAAGTGCCTTCTACCAGTTCAATGGGCACAGGCGGAGCAAGAAGCACAAAAGAATATACAACATTCCCATTTGGCAATTCAGTGAGCCTGGAGAATGCTTTGCCGATCGCACCATCGGGCATTTTCATGTGCCAATCAATAGTTCCCGAACCATTTACAACTGTAGTAAGGCCAATTTGTAATTCTCCATTTGGCGTAACCAGTAACGCAGAATCTTCATCGGCTTTCTTAAACGCTGAAGTCCATAATGGCAAATTTCTGGGATTCGCAATAAATTTCAAGGCCTTATTAAAGCTGGTCGACAGTTCAATTGACTGTACATCGTAAGTCTTGATTTGTTTGTCCATTGTCTTTGATTTTTATTTGGTACAATCAATTAGACAACCAAAAGCGACAAGTGTGAAAATATTTTACAGAAAGTCAAAAATTGGGATAATTCGTATTTATAGATAAGGTATTCAAATTTGAATCTTCATATGTGCCTGAAGAAGAAGCGCAAAGTAATTTTTGATTTTTAATTTTTTTAAACAGCCTCCCATTTTTTGACGGCACGTAAATAAGCACTTGGTTCAGAATAACCCAATAAGTAAGCAATGTCTTGTGTTTTCAGGTTTTTACTCCTCTGAAGAAATTTTGAAAGCTCGCTTTTAATTTCATCAGAAATTTTTCTGAATGAACTTCCCTCATCTTTCAATTTTCTCTGAAATGATCGCTTGCTAATCGCAAACTGAGAAACTACTTTTTCAAATCCGGGAAGCTCAGGCTCACTCATATTCAACATCATTTTTCTAACCAGCCCTGTACGCGGTACAAATGGCAGTCTCTGCCAAAATTAAAAATTGCTAAACTCCGCTACTGTGGCTGGGTTCAGCGATTTTTTTATTTCTGTGATTCCTGTTATCAAAACGCACTTTTCTTTCAATTGAAGAAATAAAAAAATGGAAGGATTATAAATTCTCCCTGCAGGAAAAGCATTTGGAACGCGACAGGGATATGTTCCTGCTGCAGATTTACACAGGTTTCTACTACAAAGACCTGATCAATTTTTAAAAAAAATACCTGGTAAAAGATCACGAACTAACCTTTTGTATAAATACGGAAGTTAATGGGTCATAAATTTTCAAATGCTTTATTCGCCAACAAATCCCTGATTGCTTTTCTAATCGTTGCATTAAAAAGAAAAGTATGGATCACCAAAACAATCCATGCTTTTGGTTGGGTATATGCGGCAAAGATCAATAAGGAAACAGGAAAAAATAATTGGTAATAATCAACCATAAATATTTGATAGGGTAGATAATCAGGCGCTACGATTAGAACGATCCTTTGATTCCATTTTCTATACCTGATGAATACCAGTAGCAAATACAGTATTAAAAAAATGACGACCAGGAGAATGGATAACCTGATCATCATGAAAATAAAGGCGAGACATTCAACGGAAAAAAGGATCATCGAAACAGTCGCAAAAGAATTGGGATCAACCTGGGTTGCCAATGTTTTCAGGTTTACTTTCAGGTCATTGTTCCTATCGGTAAATTGATGCCATAGAATTCCTCTTAACCCATAGAAAAAAGACCAGGCGCCAACTGCGGTAAACCAAAACCAATCAACTGCAGTACCGGTAAATTCACTAACGCTGCTTACAATTAACAAGCTGATAAAAAGATGCGATCCGCAAGCATCCGCAAATACTCCCCATACTCCTCTTTTTTTTAGCCTGACTGGTGGAAAAGAATATAAACTAAAAGATATCCAGGGCATCAGATATAATAAGCGGGATAAATTATCTTTTAAAAAAAACAACTCAAAGGATATTCCAGTCGCAATGCAAAATGAAGGAATGATCCACCTGTAACCGGTTGCCATTTTTGCCATTCTATTGGTTTTCCCTGCAGCCAGGTCTTCTTCCATGTCAGTAATATCATTGATCACACTTACATAAATGGCACCAACGATGATGGCAATCAGTAAAAAAAAAAGCCAGGCGGCAATTTTATAAATAGGAGTTGATGTCAATAACCCGGTAGCATATCCTAAAGCGAGCAATGGGGATAGTTTGTATTCCCACCATTCATTTGATCGTATGATATGCAATGCCTTTTTCACTAAACCGTATTATTTTAGATAACCGCTTTTACTTTCTCAGGATCCTGCGATATACTTTTCTGGCAAACGATTTAAATATAGCTCCTGACCGCACGCGAAAGAATAATTCTTTAATCATCTGTTTGTTGGACACTGTGGACATAGCAATCCGAAAAGCCGGAGTTTGATTAGCTGCTTCCGGAACATCCTGCCAAATAATATTTGCAGGATGATCTTCGTTTTTAATATCCCGCCGACCGGTTGCCAGTACACCTTTGCGGGATAACCAATCGGCCATATAAGGCGGATAACGCACGACTTCAATTTTATCAAAAAACGGTTTTAATAGATTGACAATATGTTCAACAGACGGAGACACCAGTTGCTCGTGCAGTTTACCATTTTCTTCTCTCCAGGTCCAGGTGATACTTGTTACTGCAGTCTTTCCACCAAAAACGATGTTAGTCTCTTCATAAGGTATTCTTATACTCGGCCGTAAATCTTCTATATCTACAATCGGTAAAAAAATGGCTCCCCCGGTTTGGGTCCAAAGGATCATATTCTGAATAACATGTTCCACTTCTTTTACCGAATCCACATAACAGTAAGCGCCCCACATACAGGTTACCAGCGTCCACGCACCATGCCATTCTTGGTTGTCTTTTCTAAAATCCCCTTCCTTAAAAAACAACGCATCCGGATTGGCATTACGTGCTAATTTTATCATTTCAGGAGATGCATCCAATCCCCCTCTTTGAACGCCATGGAACTGACTCAAAAAATACCCGGTACCACATCCCAGATCGAGCCACTTCGTAGATGGATTAATTAAAGTCTTTAACACATTAAGTTCTGTGTTGGTGCTGGCTTCGGAAAAGGGATTGCATAGGTATCTTTCATTATAATCATTTGCATACCCATGGTCATAAATCTTCCAGATATCTTCTTTTTTCAATGTTGACAATTTTTAAAGGAAAATAATTATTAGTTTTTTTATATGAATTAAGCCCGTTTATATCTTTTTTTAAATTTCAACAGCATATCTTTAAAATGACGGTTCAAACCAAAAAAAATAACATCCGGTATGGCCACCACCGTATCCAAAACACTTAATTTAACCGAATTCCGCATTAACCTGGCGGATTGGGGAATATCAAAACCATCTATAACATGGTGTTTGGCCAGTTCAACAAAAGCTCGCACACATCTTCGGTTCAACACTTTAAATTCGGATTTGGAAAGCTTGTTTTTAAAACGGCTCATAAATTCCAGCGTATCCTTTATATAGAATAGTTCCAGTAATTCACTTCTGCGACGGCCATCAAAAATATTATTTGAATTGATATACTTATTCCAATGCACATCCATCGTGAATGCTGCTTTGCAATTTTTTGTCAATACCATATCCAGGAAAAGGCACCAATCATCTGAAATATTAATTTTTTCATTCCACCCGGACACAATTGATGATTTTCGCATAACCGCAGAAGAAGAAGGTGATGGGCAAGCCTTTAAATATAATTTCCGAAGTTGTACCTCAGACAGCATTTGCCATTTTTCATCTGTGTTCTTGAGATAAGGTCTTAAAAATAAATCTTCGGATAAAAAATCCGTGCTTATGCCATTTGTGAATTGCTGGATCCAGTTAGTAAAAACAAAATCAAGGTTATCAGCTTCAAGTTTGGTAACGCAAGTTTCCAAAAATTCAGGCCCCCACTTATCATCAGAATCCAGTGAAGCAATGATAGTAGCTTTGGCTAACGATAAACCTTTATTCCTGGCGGCTGCTTGTCCCGCATGATTACTAAATATATAATCTACCTGAGGATAATTTTTCAGTATAAAATCACCGGTTCCATCGGTTGATCCGTCATCACTGATGATAAGCTGAAAATTGCAGTAAGTTTGTTTCAAAACACTTTCAATTGCCGTAGCTATTTTATCCACTCTATTATAAGTAGGCATTATTATAGATACCAGGGCCCCGTTAGTCATTGGCCAATTTTTTTATATGATTTGAAAAGTCAAATGCCGGATTTTCGGGTACTGTCTCTTTTATATATTTAGCTGCTGCAAGTCCCATACGCTGCCATTGGTCCCGTTTGTTCCAGGCTTTTTCCATGGCAACTTCAAGCATATCCTGATCTGTCTTGCTCACAAATCCCGTTATGTCCTCTGTAACAAGTTCTGCAGTTCCTCCGGCATTCGTAACAATTACGGTTCTGCCACAAGCCATCGCTTCAACAACTGATAATGGTAAACCTTCGCTGCGCGAAGGAAGAATCAGCGCATGATGATCATTCCAGATCGTTTCTATATTTTGTAGATATCCTATAAAATGGATGTTGTTCACCTGTAGCAGCCCGGCCATGGCGAGCAATGGCTCCTTGTCATCTCCTGTGCCAACGAAAGACACACTTAAAGGTCTTTGTTTCCATTTCTCTTTCGACAGGATACGAATCAATATATCCTGACCTTTATCCAATAGAAACAAGCGCGCTACACAAGCAAGCCTGAAACCCGAATCAGTAGATGGATATGGAATTACCTGTCTTGCGGTTTTAACCGGGTTAGCAATCACCTTGCTGTTCGGTAACTGTATTCCCAATTGTTCCTCGGTTAACCGGCGATTGTGATGAGAAACAAAAAAACATTTTTTCGCTTGCAAATAAGTTTTGATCATGAAAGGCCGGTCATGCGTTTCCGGCCAGTAAAAATCAACTGCTTTTTGACTTACTATCACATAAGGGATATCAAGTAGCAAACACTGGTACGCATATATTAACCCATCAAAATTTATCCCCTGGGCTATAATGACTAACCCGGGCCTGAAGCGTTTCAAATTCTGGACAAATGCTTTATCCTGCTCTTTTACCGGCGGCAAATGTTTTGATTCGGCATATGATTTCCGCAACAGGTACAAGGTTTTACTCAGCTTACGATAGGGCAGTGATAAGGATGAACTGTAATCTTTCAAAACCACGCCCTGGTTTGCCAAATCCGAAAATCTATGAAATAGCCGATTGATGTATCGTTTGTAAACAATGATATTGAATCCCTCTTTTTGCAAATAAGGGATGCTGCCGGCCCATAGTTCTTCACTGCCGCCCCAATCAATATGGCAGGTACTCATGATAACAATATTTCTGGCCATTAATTTCTTCATTTCAAAAGCTGTTAAACTATACCGGGTTTAATTTTTTGCTGTCCTTACTAAAAAGCAATGCATAGTCACCCTCCATCTTTAACAACTGCTCATGCGTGCCCGATTGCTTGATCTCTCCGCCGGAAAGCACATAGATATAGTCGGCATGTTCTACTGCCGATACACGATGGCTGATGATTAAAGCAGCCCTGTCGTTTATACGTTCCCGAAAGGATTGAAAAAATTCTCTTTCAGCTAAAGCATCTAATGCACTGGTGGCTTCATCGAATATGATCAGCCGCGCTGGACTGTATAATGCCCGGGCGATGGCTAATTTTTGCCATTGTCCCATGCTCACTTCATGGCCATCTTCAAACAAACGGCCCATCATCGCATGGTAGCCATCAGGAAAATCTTTTATATAACTATCAGCCCCCGATCGCCGGGCTGCTTCAATGATTGCTGATTCTGAATGCGGACCATCAATATTGCCAAACCGGATATTTTCGGCTACACTAAAATTATAGCGACTGAAATCCTGGAAAACAATGCTTACCTGTTTCCGATATTCGGAGGGATTGAAACGTTTAATATCAATATCATTGACATTTATAGTTCCGGATGTAGGATCATATAAACGGGATAAGAGCTTAATAAGGGTAGTCTTTCCCGCGCCATTTAAACCAACTATTGAAATTATTTTTCCTGCGGGTATCTTTATATTAATATCTCTGAGAACTGGTTTCTGTGTGTGCGGGTAAGTAAAATTCAAATTTTTTACCGATACATTTATATTGCCTTCCGGAATAGGGATACTATTTGAATTGGCTGTAATGATCGGTTTTAAATCAAACAATTCAAATACACTGGTTACAAAAATATTATTTTGGTACAGGCTGGAGATGCATCTGGATAAAGCCTGCATCTGGGAAAATGATTGGGTAAAAACAACCAGGAATAATGTTATATCTCCTACTGTAACTTTTCCGGTTGAAATTCCCAGCGCGATATAAGCTACACAGGCAAAAAAGCCGATCGTAGCCAGAATGGTCGCGATTATTTCATTGCCTGTGCTTTTGCGGCTGATATAAAGCCGTTCTGCAAGTAATTTTAAACGAATATTTAAATAGAGAGATCGAAAATATTTACCCAAACCCAAACTCCGTATTTCCTTTGCTGAAGTGTCTGAAGTGATTAATCCACTAAGGTATAAGGATTTTCGCTCCATCGACGTATGGTTCACCCGCCAGTTATATAATTTTCCGGCAAAATTTATACGCACCAACATAGTCGGTACCACAAATAAAATCAATAGGGGGAGCAGCAACCAATCGATGGATAAGAGAACAGAACCCAATGCCAAAAACATCATAGCATTTTTTATTGTATCAATCATGTTAGTCACGATTGCGTTTGGCCGGTCAGGACCTGATTCCCTGGCTCTTTTCAAAATATCAAAATAAGCAGGACTTTCATAAAATGAAAGGTCCAGCTCGATGGCGCTTTTATGAATCTTATCGTCTATATATTCCGTAACCCTGGCAGCCTGCACTTCTGCGGTAAATGTAGAAACTGATTTAGCAATTGCATATAAAATGGAGGAACCGGCGGCCGCCAGAATATAATAAATAAGTACATGATCCCCTGATGGATTATGCCTGGCTATCGCATTGATTAGAAGTTTAAGAAAATAGAGAGAAGAGAAAAACAATCCGCTTTCAAGCACAACCATTCCTAAGGTGATGGCTGTCCATTTAGGAGCTATCGACCAAACCAGACTTATGGTTCGCTTTATATGTAAATTGGTTCTTAATTTTTTGAATTTCTCTACAACAACTTTAATCATCTTATAATACTTTTTATACAGGAATCTGTAATTGGGAATTGTAGGAAGGAGGAAATTAATTGAATATGTCGTTCTGTTTAGGATTCTTGGACTGTATCCTGCGAGGTAAGCATATAACCTTGTGTAGAACCAACAACAAAATAGTAATAAATTTGAAAAATACTAAACTTATTAATTGGGCTGGATTAATGTCAACCAGGTCAAATTCTTTCGTCTTGTGCCCAGATTGCTATATCAGCCTGATCCTTAATAAAAATATTGCTTATTTCACTGTTAATGATTTTTTTTTAAATCTGCTTATGAGTCTAAAAATTCAAATGGAATCAGGCCGGTGCGTTCCTGTGTTTTCAATCTGATTCATTCATCTGATACGCTTAAAGGGATCATTGATGTAAGGTTAAATGGAGGAGGAGATATCGCAGATCTCAATTTCCTGGCAGGGAAATTAATTACCGGGCCATTAAAATTTGGATACCCACGTTATAAAGCGGCAACAGTCGCCTCGATCACACACTCTGGCTGATGCTATTGTAACTCCTCAACCGGATGCCGCTTCCGTTTCTATTCCGATAATAATCCTTGCTGATATGTATTCTGTCAGCGTGGCTGAAATAACAACCATGGATATACGCACATTACCCAACGGGAAACTCATCAATTTTATCATCATTAAGCAAAAGAGTTGCAGTCTTCAAAATTTCTTCAGATTATCTTCATACTTTGGTAATATTATCAAATATTTTTATTACCTCATTCCCATTTTAAAAAAAAATATCATGAAAAGAAGTTTTTTAAAATTATCATTGTTAGTATCTCCTTTTTTAATGAGTCTCGTATGTGAATCACAATCTTCGAATATATATTCATTTGAAAAAAGTATTTCAGTACCTGGAGATGGAGGGTACGATTATTTATCAATTGATGAGGTAAACAGGCATTTGTTTGTTTCACACGGTACATCAGTAAATGTAATTGACCTTAAAACTGAACAGGTCATTGGCTCCATCGATAACATGAAGGGCGTACATGGTATAGCAGTAGACAATGAAGTTAATAAAGGATTTATTACCGATGGAGGAGATAATTCAGTGGTTGTTTTCAACCTTACAACATTCAAAACTATTACAACAATTCCTGTAATTCCTAAAGGACCGGACGGTATTATGTTTGACCCGTTTTCAAAAAGAATATTTGCTTTTTGCGGTCACGGAAATGCCGCATCCGTTATTGACGTAAAAGATTTGAAGGAAATAGGAACGGTAGATTTAGGCGGAGGCCCTGAATTCGCAGTGCCAGATGGCAAAGGACTAATATATAATAACCTCGAAGACAAAAACAGCGTGGTTGTTATTGATGCAAATACCATGAAGGTTATACATAATTACCCTTTATCGCCTTGCGGCGGTCCAACAGGCCTTGCATTTGATATGCAGCACCAGTGCGTATTTACTGGCTGCCGCGAAAATAAAGGAATGAGCGTGGTTGATATAAATACAGGGAAAGTAATTACTACTTTACCAATTGGCGGCGGCGTAGACGCAGTCGTTTATGATGCTTCAACCAAATTGATTTTTTGTTCAAACGGTGATAGTACAACCACCATAATTAAACAGAAATCAGCAAATGATTATGCGGTAGTTCAAACCTTATATACGCGAGTGCGCGCAAAAACAATGGCGCTTGATAAGGTTACACATAAAATATATTTGAGCGCCCCTAAATTTGAACCGGGAACAAGAAAAATAATTCCGGGAACATTTGCAGTTCTGGTATATAAGATGAATTAAAATGCAATTTATCACCGATTAGCTCTATAATAATTAGTCAATGCCCAACGGGACCTTTCTTCCCCGCCGGGACTCAGCGGTCAGTGACTAGCCAATTATTTAATAAGCTAAATTCCCTGTATTGTAAAGGCGAGTCCCGCATAAAATTCCTGATTTTCTAAGTCGCTGATGCGGAGACACGCCTGAGAAGTAAAGGATGACGCGAAGAATACCACGAAAGATTGGCTGCGAATGCGATAACTTCCGGTTACGCATGCTCTCAAACCCCAAGCTCCAACTGATTTTTTACCAGCTCATAATATTTACCCTTTAGTAAAACAAGTTCAGCATGAGTTCCTTCTTCGGCTATCCTTCCCTGGTGTAATACCACAATTTTATCAGCATGCTTAACTGTACTTAACCTGTGCGCAATGACGACCACTGTTTTGCCGGTAAAAAATGGCTGCAGGTTTTCCAATATCATTTTTTCATTGCTGGCATCTAAAGAATTGGTTGCTTCATCAAAAAAAATGAATTGTGGGTTTTTATAAACGGCTCTTGCAATGGCTAGTCGCTGTTTTTGCCCACCGCTGATGCCATTCCCATCAGTACCCAATTTTGTGTAGAAACCCGATGGCAATGATGTTATAAAAGGCAATATATTGGCTGTTTTACATGCATGGAGTAAGCGCTCATGATTTGCTTTTTCATCTGAAACCGTAATATTGTGCATGATGGTATCATTGAAAATAAAACTATCCTGCATCACGGCGCTGCAAACACTTCTCCAGAATTTTGGGCTGATGGTTTTAAAATTTTCCCGGCCTATATTGATATCTCCATTATAATTTTCATAAAAGCGCAACAATAATTTGATCAGTGTAGTTTTTCCGCTGCCGCTCATGCCAACGATAGCCGTTACTTTTCCTGCGGGTATGGTAAAGTTTATATTGTTGAGGACCGGTTCGTTTCCTGCACCCGGATAAGAGAAGGAAAGATTTTTTATGGAAATATTATGTTCCTCCGGTAAATCATGTTTGAACTGGTTAATCGCGGGTTCTTCATCATCGAGTGAATGAATATCATTTAAACGTTCCATCGATAATTTTGCATCCTGGACCTGCTGGGCAAGGCCATTTAATTGCTCGATGGGACCGTTCAGCTGACCAATAATATATTGAATGGCCAGCATCATACCCAGCGTAAATTTTCCGTCGATAACGAGCTTGGCAACAATAAAAGTGATCAATATATTTTTACCCTGGTTGATAAAAAAAGCGCCAACCTGCTGGTATTGGGTAAGCGCTAAATTTCTAAAGTTGAGTTTAAATAATTTTGATTGGATTTTTTCCCATGCCGAGCGATAGGAATTTTCTGCATTATATAATTTAATTTCCTGCATACCATAAATCATCTGCATGGTAGCGTTATTTTCTTTCGCAGAGATATCAAATTTCTGGTAATCCAGCCTCCGCCTCCGGTTTAAAAAAATTTGTATCCAACACAGATAGCATATGCTGCTCGCTGCAAATAATAAAAATATGTTTATGCTGTATCGCAATAACGCAAAAGAAAAAATGACAATATTGAAAACAGAGAAGATTGAATTTACGGTTGACCCGGTTAAAAAACGTTCAATGCGATGATGATCGCCGACGCGTTGAAGGATATCGCCCGGGTGTTTTGTATCAAAAAACTGCATGGGCAATTTTAGCAATTTTGCCCAGAAGCCGGATAGCAACGATATGTTTATTTTATTACTAACGTGTAACAATACGCGACTTTGAATAAACTCCACGACAGTTTGTGAAAACAAAAGCATGAGCTCCGCCGCAAGAACAACTTGTATAAAATGTAAGTTCCGCGTGTGAATACCTGTATCGACAATGCTTTGCGTCAGGTATGGAAAGATGAGTTGACATACACTTCCAATAAACAGGCAAATCATGATCTGCAGAAAGCGCGCCCAATATTTTTTTAAATAGCCAAACAAAAAACGCCAGCCGATTTTTGATGTTTCAGGTTGCCCGGCGTCTGGCAATTCCATTTCCTGTAAACGGCCTGTGTTTTCCAGCAGCAGCGCTGTACCTTTATCTGTATTATTTTCTGTGGTGGAGATCCAGCTTTTTAAAAAAGCCTCTTTGTTTAACCGGATCAATCCTCTGGCCGGATCTGCAATAATTAATTTTTTCGGGGTCGACCTGGGAGTAAGAACAACAAAATGATTTTGGTTCCAGTGTATTATTGCGGGCAGCGGTGCATCATCAATAAGTTGCTGAAAAGTAAGTTTGCTGCCTGTGGATTTTAATCCTATGCTTTGTGCAGCATCGGTAAGCCCAAGCATCGACACTCCCTCTTTGCTATACTGCGATTTATTACGCAAATGCGAGAGGGGTATCTTACGTCCATAATATTTGGCAATCATGCGCAAACATGTGGGGCCGCAATCCATAGCATCCAACTGTTTGTAAACAGGAAAACTCAATGAATTTATTTTTAGTGAAATTCTCATTGTCAATGTAAAGTTTTGCGCATCTTTATTTAAATACCTACGCCGATAAATCATCCGCGTAGGTACTTATGGCAAACTTATCAGAGGATTGCATCCTCTTTTTGTAATTCAGCGTTGACGGCAGCGACATTAATATATCCTGATAACAAAAATTATCCGGCCTTACCCAGGGAACCAGTCTGAGTGTAACGTATTATTAATGCGGGAATCATCGCTAAATGGATAAACTGCATTCATTAACAACAACTTTATCTGAACAGGCAAACTCCCGTAGGATTTTTTGGATTTGCATGATAACAATAAAGTGTAGTTGCACAGGCGGTACCTCCGCAATCAAGATCAACCGAGCAGGGATGATTATAATAAGGGCCCGGATTACATGTTCCACCAACTATATTTTTCATATCACTCCGGCTGAGTTTGCCTTCCATATTTGCAAGGCTCATTTTTTGTTTTTTCATTTTTTTAAATTTTAAAAATTAAGAAAAATGGTTAATGCCTTAGCTTTTAGCTTCACAGGCTTTGGCTGCCCGACCGTGAGTAATACCTTACCAACGTGGTTCCATCGGACTTTTCTTTCGGTATTTATTTCAAAAGAAAATATGCTAAGTCCTCAATATTATACGCTTCGGGAATCTGATATCCATTAAAAAAAAGCGTTGGCGTGTACTGAATACCTGTTTCCTTACACCATTTTTCCATTCTCCTGATTTTTTCACCCTGCATTGACAATTCTCCATTCATAGGATATTTGGCTGCAAAAGATTCATAATCTTTTTTATCGGCCAGGTACCAGTCGTCCAAAGCATCTTTAATAATATTCTGTTGTTGATCAGCAATTGCCAATAGATGGCTGACCGGTTTATAGCCAGGCTCATCCGGCAGATCAGGTGTTGTAAATATTACCTGAACTTTTAGATTAGCATTTGCTTCCAGTAATTTTTCGATCTTCGGATGCACTTTACTGCACGGGCCGCAATAAGGATTGCAAACCTTGACCAGTGTATTTGTAGCTTCGGGTTTGCCAAGGTCAATTCCTAATCCAACCGGAGGTATTGTGATTGCCTTTTGTTTTTTTAGCAGGGTTTCAAAAATCTCTGTATTGAATTTAATATGCATGTATTCCTGCCTGATCTTTTTTGCCTGTTGCAAATCGAGGATATAGGATTTGACTGTATACCATGCCAAAACAGGGAGCAGGTAAAGACATATATCCTTTATCATTGAAAAAAAAGAAATTGACGAAGGAAGAACGAGTAAGTTATTTGCGAAGGCATTGATTGTGCCTGATATAAATAATAATTGTACCGCAAGGCAAAGAATGCACCATTGTTTTGCTACCCGCCATTGATAATACACCGAGAATATAGTATAAGGTATTGTCAATACATTTAACCATGCTAAAAAAATAATACTATTCTGCAAATCAGCAGATGAAAAAAGCAGCATCAGCAATCCTCCGCTGAAATAAAAGAATCCAATTTCACTCCAGCTTAACCACTTAAATATTTTGGCATGTTTGCTCGTCAGTATTGCATTACAATCTCCTTTTGCAATCCCGGTACAAACTTTTTGTAAAAAAGGATTATTGTGATCAATCTCGGACCAAAGTAGCAGGATGGTGAAAATCACGCCGGCAGCTAATATAAAGTACTCAATATAAATGCCTGCCTGATTCACAGCCGGGCCACTGCCCTGGCTATTGATGTTTCTGTAAATAAAAAAAAATGAAAGTACTGCCGCTAAAACAAATAGGGATATACTAACAGTGGACTTTAATAAAACTTTCCACATATTCTCCGCATAATCTTTTTCTCCTGATTGGAAAGTTGGTTCCGCGAGTAAATAAATACCTGTCCAGCTTTTTAAGAAATCTTCTTTGCTCTGTGTGATAAATTTTTTTTGTCTGCCGGCGAACAATTTCACGCTGGTGTCACTGATATCTTTGACGATAACTAAAGGAAAGTTCTGATCGTTTATATAGGCAATAAAGGGAACAGGCAAATCATCTATGCTGTCAGGCCGGATTTTACCGGCGGCATTCGGGATATTCCACACGTGCAAAGCGTCACTTACAGAAAGTAAACTTGGCCATGAGGGATGAGCCTGCAATGTTTTATTTACTGTGGCGCCGTTTACTTTTACACCCATCAATTTTAAAAAAACAATAGTTGCCTTAACATCAGGTTCATAATGGCTAAGCATGATATACTATTTTACTTCGGCAGATAAATAATTTCGAATCCGCAAAAAAAGATGGGCTACAAAAACTCCCGGAAATAATATAGCCCGTGCTGTGTTATATAGGCAGTGCTAATGAATAAATGAATGTTTTTTGTTTGCGCGACTAGTTAGAGACTGGTGTTTCATGGGAGAGAAATTTAACGACCAACTGTATCTGAATTATTTGGTCACGAAAAATAGGTTAAGCAATCATATATCTACAATTACTGTTCCAGATTTATTTTTAGAAGTATTGTTCTAAGTGAAAATATCTATGGTTATTTAAATTTTTTTTTCCCCATGCAAAATTTTTTCTGCTGGTACAATTAATATAGATAACCAGTATTCATAAAATTCCTGATTTCTAAGTTTCTGATACGAAGACTCACCTGAGAAGTAAGTAGATAATTTATTTGTACCTCTTTTTTTAAGCCGTTGTCAACTAACTTTTTCATAGAGCTCTTAAAGAATTAAAACCATTGTACATATTTGAATTACCAGTAAATTCTTTTGATTCCCACAAAATTTTTCCGTTTCGTTCATTTCAATAAAATGCTCTCCATATTTTCAAATTTTGCTTTCACGCCCCATCCGCCAAAATCTTCTGATACCACAAACCACAACTCATTAATGCCTTTTTTCAAAGGAAGAAATAACTTGTCAAAATATCCTATGGTGCCTAAGAACCTGTAATCTCTCGAATATTGCTTGTCTGCACCATAGTACAGTACTTTATCATTCAGGTAAACCGTTACGTAATCGCTAAATCCAAAAGATAATTCTTTCACCTGGTTCAAGGCCGACTCAATGAGCAACCTGGCAACCATTGTTCTGCCAGTGTCATTCGGGTTTCCGCCAAACCGGGCAAGATTAATCGTGCCCGAAGGCTCTGTTGTTTGAGTCGTCCATGTAAGTTTGTTTTTTATTTCCGGAGTCAGATGGTACGCTTTTTCAAATAAGTTGCTATGAACCAGATTCGATATCTGCCAACGTGTAACGACTCCTCCCTCACCATTTGCTGGTATGGGCATGGGAGCGGGAGCAAATTCCTGTTTAATGGTGTATTGCACATTGGCCACACGCAATGGCGCTCCGCCTGTGCCGATTGCAATCTTTCCTGTTTTCCAACCTGTCAGCAGTTCCTTCACTTTAATCACCGGCGTGTTATCTATATAAAACTCCGCCTGTAAGCCATGAAGTTCTATTTTTATGTGATGCCACTGGTTAAATCTGAAAGAGAAAGCGCCGTCATAGCCTTCACCATAATATAACTGAAACCCGGTCTGCCCATTGAATTCTGGTGTGTACTGTGTCGCGTCAGGATTGCCTGACTGATGAGGGCGCAAGTAAAAATTTTCGAAATTATTAATGTCCTGCATCCGCACAGAGAACCCTAGAAAGCTGCGCTGCTGAGAGAAACTGATATCTGCCTCAATAGAGCCGTCCCGCAAATTAACATCCTTTAGAACCATGGCTCCCGATTGCAGAAGAAAGCATTCTTTACCCAAATACGTTTCCTGAACAAGCTTTACGCGGGTTGTATCCCCTCTGTCCAGCGTTATTGTATCCCATTTGTCCAAAGTAAGAGGGACTTTCACTAATTGAGCACTTGTATTACAAAGGGCTGTCAGCAGAAAACCTGCTGTAAGTAAATATGTTTTTTTCATATAAATCGTTTTACTTTATTGATGCAATAAACAAAAGGCTATAGAAATTTTTGTTTCATTCGCGGTTCTTTTTACTGTCATTTACAGTTCAAATTCTCTTTTATGCTTAATTTACCTGTATGAGCAATTCTGCAAGGGGCTATATAGCAAAATGTAAGCAATTGATAGAAGAAAAATTTCATTTTGAGAATGACAACGGGACATTGCGGCAGCGTGACCTGGAATATCTTGCCGATAGTATTGAGGAAAAATCAGGTATTAAATTAAGCATATCAACATTAAAACGACTGTGGAAAAAAGATTATAATCAAACGCCTCATCCATCCACGCTGCAGGCACTCGTATCATTACTTGGGTACAGAGACTGGCAGGAATTTAAATTACAAAAAGCTCCTGTTCCCGCACCTTTACCAATCATAGAGAAAAAAAAGTATAATTTTTTTTTTAGCCGGTGGATGGCATTGCCTGCAGTGGCGGCTCTTATAATATTATTTTGGCTGATCGCTTTTCGCCCGGGAAACGGTAAAACAAAACCTATAGTGAAAGGCCCGGTTACGTTCACAGGCAGTAAAACAGTTTCACAGGGTGTGCCCAACACCGTAATTTTTAATTATGATGTGAGCAATGTAGTAGCAGACAGTTTCTTTTTTCAGCAATCATGGAATGAGTTGGAAAAAGTAATGATTGATCCCAAAGAACACTATTACTCCAACATATATTATTACCCCGGCTTTCATCGGGCCAAATTAATAGCCAACGATTCTGTTATAAAACGTTTCAAGGTGCATATTACAACAGATGGCTGGCTGCCATTGGTGCGTCGTTCATTTGCAGATAATATGCCGGTGTATATTAAGAAGAACCACCCCGTAGTCAACGGTGCATTGCATATTACGCGGAACGATCTTGGTTCTTCGAGCGTAAATATGGACAAGGATTTTATTCTTAGCTACTTTAATGTGCGTGAATTTGAAAACACTTACAGCGATAATTTTTCATTGGATACAAGAGTTGTATGCGACAGCAGTAATGCCGTGCCCTGTCCTGTTTTTGAATTGACAATAATTTGTGAAGAACATATCTTTTATGTGGACCTGACAGGAAAAGGATGTGAGCGGAATATCGGCATTAAAATGGGTGAAGTGTATCATGACGGCGGCAATAATGATCTTTCTACGTTTGGACGTGACCTATATAAATGGCAACACCTGCAAATTCAGGTTGCTCACAAACAGGCAACGATTTATTTGGATGAACAACCTGTTCATACCATCACCTTTAAAAATGATTTTGGTAAAGTAGTGGGACTTGCTTTCAACTTTTCAGGCACTGGGGCTGTTGATTATGTGAAATTAAAGAACGGAGAAAACAAGCTGGTTTACGAAGATGATTTCGATAAATAGACTTTTCTCAAAAGCAGATCGAATAGTGTCTAGTCTGATGCAGACTCGCCTGTGAAATAGATAGTGTAAAACAAGTGCGGGATAAAAAAATTCCGCAGGCTATTTTCACAGGGTACGGATAAAATTCATCAACTATTATTCAGGATCAGTTACATTATTTCGAAAAAAGTTTTTATAGAGACTTAAAAAATTATCCATCATCACTGCAATCGTCATCAGTAATATTGCCAATATCTTTACCCAGTCAATACCAATCGCCGATCTTTGATAAATAATCAGCAAACCAGCTGCCAGGGCCAGGCCGAAACCAAAAAAATTTTTCCGGCGGATAGATTGTATCAGCAGTTTAATAAGTGTTATCAGAAAAAGAAGAAGAGCAACAGGAATAAACCATGACTGATATTTGATGACCAGTCCCAAAGAACTCAAAATACTCATATAAGCCGCCCAGCACATTGCGCATTTCGGTATGAACAGCACAAGCACACTGCTGAACAGTGTCCAGCTTTTTCCTTTCAATGAATTTTTATAAGCCGGGCATTCTTCTTTACATATCCATCTCATCGTATTGAAGATTTGATAAATAATTATCTGCAATGCTGATCTGATCAATGACAGCAACCATTGCCGTTAGAACCTGATTTTGCAGGTGATGGCGGTATGTCATTTGCCGGATTCTCATCAAAAAATCCCAATGGTTTTAAAAGGAATCCAATGTATGCAACCGGCATAACGGGGTAATCTTCCGGACGGGGAATATGTGTATGCCCCATCGTAT
>Ga0137407_10000196_pt1 | contig 43820 bp, 42 predicted proteins | sample CZOMad2_2_16fung_FD_108410 | JGI IMG/M metagenome (GOLD analysis project Ga0137407, IMG submission 108410) | Vadose zone soil fungal communities from Angelo Coast Range Reserve, California, USA - CZOMad2_2_16fungal (Illumina Assembly) | ecosystem: Environmental > Terrestrial > Soil > Vadose... | reverse complement strand
TGAGCGTCGCGCAGACTCGAAGGCCACGCGCAGCCGGCGCACCTGGTGCTCCGACAAGCCGATGAACTCTCCGGCCTTCGCCTGCGTGAGACGTCCCTCGGCGACGCGCCGCACGACCTCGAGGCGCTCCAGTTCCTTGGTGCTCATTGCGACCAGCTCCTTGCCCCCGTTCGGCTCCTATCGGGACCGAAGTCGCACCGGCTTGCGTCGGAGGCGCGATCGGACAATGGCTTCCGCTAACCAGCTGCGCTATGGGCATCCTGTTAGTACGTGTGACTTGCCGAACAATTTGAATCTCATGTCTGGAGGTTCGAGATGCCGCGGTCGGCCGGTATATCGCATGCGGGAGCGGTGAAGAGACATGCGCCCGAGTAGCGTGAGCTATCTGAAAACCACTGTCTTGGCCGCTTTACTCGGTGCACTTGTCATCGTGCTCACCCTCATCGCTGCACGCAACCAGGCAGGCGTCGCGAAGGCCTTTGTCGAAGGCGCGGGTTGGCTCGTTGGATTGACGAGCGGGTGCGTCGCCCTGGGAGGGGTGGTGGCCCTGTATCGAAGCAAGGGCCTCGCGTGCGGACAGCCGGATCTCTTTCTCAGCTTGAACGCGAGCCGAGATCTTGAGGCCGTGAGCCGCGGGGAACTGGGATGGGGGATATGGGTTCGTCGGCTCTTTCGACTCGCTTTCGGGGCATCCTATCTGCTCGTCGGCGACCCGGTGGAAGTACGGCCCCTGAAGGAGATCGAGGATACTCTGGACGAGTCCGGGTGTCTCGATGGGCTGCCGTTCATGGTGGAGATGGCTGCGTTTTGCGGCCGGCGGATCCGAGTGTTTCGCTGCGTGGACAAGATCTACGACTATGGCCGGAGCGCGAGACTGAGACGACTCAAGGATGCGGTTCTGCTTGCGGGGCTACGATGTGACGGCGGTGCTCACGGCGGATGTCAAGCCTCGTGCTACCTGCTGTGGAAGACGGCGTGGCTGAGACCGGTGCGCGATGAGGCTGAGCGGGGCGATGGCCAGCGAGATGGAGGTGCCGAGACCGTGCGCCTGGCGCGGGCGGTCTTGGCCGAGCCGGCAGCGCCATCCTGCTACACCTGCCAGTTCACCCAGTTGACCGAGGCTTCGAGTCCGATCAGCCGCTGGGATGTCCGGCAGGATCTGAAGCCGCTCCTCACGGGGAACGTGACGGTATTGGCGTTCTGTGTAGGCGGGTTGACGCGGCTGTTCAATCGGGTCCAGCGCCTGTGGGGCGCCTCAGGCTACCCGCCGATGTCACGCGGCACACTGAAGAGGACGCCGCTGGTGGCGTACGGGCTTGCTCTCGGCGACAGAGTACGGGTGCTTGGAAGCGAACGAATCGCTGCGACGCTCGACGAGTATAGCCGGAACCGCGGGCTGTGGTTCGACCAGGAGATGATCAAGCACTGCGGCCAACGGTACCGAGTCTCGATGCGGATCGAACGGATCATAGAAAAGAATGGTCGAATGCTGGAGATGAAGACGCCGTGCATCGTCCTCGAAGGGGTTGATTCGTCGGGTGAGTTCCTGCGCTTCTGCGCGCAGCACGAATACCTCTACTGGCGGGAAGCGTGGTTGGAGCCGGCAGCCGGTGTGCTGACGCAAGTCGCAGCTCCGCGATCGGCCGGTCGCGATGAAGCGCCATGCCCACCGCCAACCAGATGACCTGCTCCGCGGGCAGCCGTCGGTGCCGAAATCTTCCGACCGCATCACCCTTGACTCAATAGCGGGCGAGGAGATGCTCCATCACGACTTCGTTCAGACGCTCCTGCGCCGCGATCGGCGTGAAGGTGTGGTCTGCGCTGCCGAAATCGACCCGCCGGAAGCCGGGCACTTCGGCCAGCGCGCGCATTCCGTCGGCTGCGTGGACGTCGACGTAGGCGACTCCCGGATCGTTGCGGCTCACGACCAGGAGCGCGTCGACTCCGCGGTCGGCCATCCGGCGTAACGTGCGTGGCACTTCGCCGACGGGGGTACTCGGCGGCGCATCATCGGCCGACTCGACCGCGGCGAGATCGAGCACGCAGAACGTGCGGGGGTTCAGCATGCATGCGCCCACCACCCTCGGCTCGCGCGCACCGAGCTGGAATGCGTAATCCCCGCCTGAGCAGAGCCCGACCACGATCACGCGCCCCGAGCCGAGCGCGCGGATGGCCTCGCCGAGGTCGTCAAGACCACCGGGTGGATAGGTGAGGTTCTCGCGCGCGCCCGGCGCGACGGGGCTGTCGCCGATGCCCGAGAGATCGACGCGCAGCACGTCGAACCCGAGCTGCGCCCATCTACGCGCCATCTTCACGTGCAGACGGTGCGGCCCAGAGCGATTCACGGAGCCTGCGTTGGTGATCAAGATGGGAGGGCAACCCGGCCTCGCCCGTGCCGGATCGGCCGGAGTGAGGATGCCGAAGAGCGGCCGCTTCTCGCCGATTCGCACGGCGTGCTCGCCTGCCGGCGCAGGACCAGATGGGCGCCGCGCCGGCCTGGGCGGCGCGGTGCTCCTCGCCGGGTACACGTCCTTCAGCCATCCGACGATCGAGTCGATCACCTCGTCGGGCAGGAGCGCCCCGTGCGAGATCGTGATGAGGAATTTGTGCCCCGCGTGCGAGCGCAGCTCCGGTGCGGCGCCGAGTTCCGCCAGGCGTGCCATGAGCGCGTCGCGCCCTGCGACGTTGCCGCCGTCGATGAAGAGAGTGCGCCGCGCCGGACGGCGCGTCGTTTTCAGGAGATCGATCCGTGACAGATCCTCGATGAGCGCGCGGGGCAGCAGCAGGCCGAGCGCCTCTTCCCCTTCGGCGCGCGGCGGGAAGGCGGTGGCCATCTGCGGCTCGATGCTCAGATAGAGCTTGTGCAGCTTCGTGACCTCGTCGACGAACTTCGCCCCCGAGACCCAGGGGCTCCAGAGCACGAGCGCGTCGACATCCCCTCGCTCGGCAGCGTGTACCAACGCCAACGTCGCTCCCAGGCGCAGCCCGAAGAGCGCGATCGTCTCGGCCCCCGAGCGGGCGCGAAGCTCGTCAGCCGCCAGGCCCACGTCGTCGAGCCACGCACGCACGAGGCCTGGTGCCAGCTCGTCACCACCTGAGTCGCCCGTTCCGAAAAGATCGAAGCGCAGGCAGGCGAAACCATCTGCCGCGAGCCGCTCCGCGAGGTGCCGGTACACGCGATCCGAGCGCGTTTGGTCGGTCCCGATCGGACGGCACAGGATGACGCCGACGCCGCGCCACGGACCGGGCTTGGGCGGGTGGTAGAAGCCAAACAGCGGCCGTCCCTCTGCGCCGAAGTGGATCGCTTGCTTGCTTCCGGACGGGGATCGGATCTCGATCGGCTCCACGAGCCCCCCTCACACCATGGCAGTCGACAATGCAGCCGGAACGTTGCGCTCGACTCCGCGCCGGACGACCAGGTCGGAAAGGCCTCGGGTCACGTTTCGGCGTTGCACGAACTCGACGATAACACAGCGGGCGACGCTCAGGCCCTCATTGACGCGCTCCCGCTCCAATGGGAGAAGCTTGTCGACCAGCGAAACGAGTCCCAGCCGCGTTCTCAGGGACAACCCTGCTCCCGAGCGACGAGCGATTCTCTGGCCTGCCATGCGCCTACGGAGCCTAACTTCCTCTGGTTTCTTGCGTCAATGCTCCATGGCTGACAATGGCTGACAACGCAGTTGTAATTTAACATCAAGCCTTGTATTTTGTCGTCGCGATGGTGGAAGAGACGGTGGAGGCCCGTGTGGAGCGCCTTGTACTTGAGTACGCGCAGACGGTACCCGAGGCGCGGCCGCTCGACGCCCGGCTCTCGCTCCAGAACGATTTGGCCATCGAGTCGCTCTCGCTCGTCTCGCTGGCTTTGCGTCTCGGCGGCGAGTTTGGCGTGGACGTGGTGGACATGGGCCTCGAGTTGGGCGAAATGAAGACGTTCGGGGACCTGGTGAAAGTGGCTCGCACCTTGAAGCAGCAACCAACCGTCAGTGTGGGGGAACGACCATGAAGGAAGAAGAGAAGCTCAACGAAGCAGAGGACGCCGCCAAGAAGGCCGAGGAGTCGAAGGACGCCGTCGCTGACGAGGGCGAGTTCAAGTTGACCGTCCGCAAGCTCGAGGTGCCGGTCCGGCCGCGCGGCGTTCTCGCCGAGTGACCGACGCGGGGTCTTGCCTTGAACCGGGATCGACGGACGGCGTCTGAACGGGACTGGTGAGGTTCGCCGCCTTTGCCGCGCTAGCGGCCAAACAGCGTCTGTTGCCGTACGAGTATGAGCCGGCGGCGATGGGGCGTCAGGACGTGGAGATCCAGATCTCGCATTGCGGGATCTGCCACAGCGACCTCCACCTGATCGACAACGACTGGTCCTCGAGCACGTACCCGCTCGTCCCGGGCCATGAGATTGTCGGTACGATCACGGCCGCCGGCGGTGACTGTGTGCTCGCCGTCGGCCAGCGCGTCGGTGTCGGTTGGCAGCGCTCGGCCTGCTTCGACTGCGAGCAGTGCCAGGCCGGTAACGAGAACCTGTGCGCGCGCCAGGAGGCGACCTGCGTTGGACACATGGGCGGCTTTGCCCGTCGCATCCGCCTCGACGGCCGCTTCGTGTTCCCGTTGCCGGAGTCGCTCGATGCGGCGGCGGCGGCGCCGCTTCTATGCGCCGGCGTCACCGTGTTCGCTCCGCTTCGCCGCTGGGGTGTCGCTGCTGGAGCGCAAGTGGGCGTGATCGGGATCGGCGGGCTCGGGCACCTGGCGCTCCAGTTCCTGCGCGCCATGGGCTGTGAGACGACGGCGTTCACCTCGTCGCCGGACAAGCGCGACGCGGCAGAGCGCCTGGGCGCGCAGCACGTCGTCTCGTCCACCAGCGCTCGCGAGATCCGCGCCAACGCCAACCGGTTCGAATTCCTGCTCTGCACCGCACCGGCGCGGCTGGACTGGATCACCTACTTGCAGACGCTCAAGCCAAATGGCGTTCTCTGCTTGGTGGGCGCGCCGCCGGGCCTGCTGCAGATCCCTGCCGTGCAGCTCTTGACGAGTCAGCGCGCGATCTGCGGAAGCGACATCGGCAGCCCGGGCGCCGTCCGCGAGACGCTGGCGTTCGTGGCCGAGCACGGCATCGCTGCGCAGGTGGAGACCGCGCCAATGGCTGACGTCAACGCCGCCCTCCAGCGCGTGCGCGAGAACCGCGTGCGCTATCGGATGGTGCTCACGAACTGACCGAACCGTCGGCTGGTAACTGGTCGATCACGATCAGGCCGCGGTGCGCAACCCAGGTGGCGAACCAGGGCTGCATCTTGCGCCGTTGGATCTTGCCGGTGTGCGTGCGCGGGATGGGGTGCGTGCCGTGCAGCACCACCTTGGGCCGCTCGGCCACCGGCATGGCTTCGATCGCCGCCGCGAGCCGCGCGCGCAGCGCCTCGTCGAGCGATTCGATCTCCAGGTAGGCGCCCACCTCCTCGCCGTGCTCGCGGTGCGGGAAACCGAGCACCACCAGACGCCCCGACAATTCGGGCAACGCCTCGACGAGGCGGCGCTCGAGCCGCAGCGGGCTGTACTTGTCCCCGTCGCGGATGATGATCTCCTTCAGCCGTCCGGTGACGAAGTAGATGGGCCGGCCGCGGTGCATGCGGAAGAAGCCCTCGTCGCCAGTATGCAGCCAGCCGTCGGCGCCGATGGTGTGCGCCGTCATCTCTGGATCGCGGAAGTAGCCCAGCATCATCGAGTGCCCTCGGATGACCAGTTCGCCGCGCGCTCCCTCGTCCACGGGCGCGCCGCTCGCGTCCACCACCCGCACCTCGGTGCCCTCGAGCGCGGGCCCGATCGACGGCAATTCCCAGGAGAACATCAGGCGCGCGTGCTCGTCGGCCGGTTCGTGAGGCGAGACGCAACAGGCGAAGTTGGTGTACTCCGACAGGCCCCAGCCCTGGATGAGCGGGATCTGCGTGCGCGCCTCGAAGTCCCGCGCCACCTCGACCGGCAGGGGCGCAGACGACACCATGATGTGGCGCAGCGTGGGCACCTGCTCACGCGTGACGCCGGCGGCGAGCAGCATGGGCAGGAGCGAAGGCACCACGCTCGAGACCTCCACCGATTCCGCCCGGATCACCTGGGCCCAATTGAACGGCTCCAGGCGCTCGGTGAAGACGAGGTGTCCCCCCGTCGAGAGAGCCGTCATCAGGCCGAAACCGAAGGCGTGCGCGTGGTAGAGCGGCAGCACCGCCAGCTGCTTGGTCGCGTGGAGGCGGAAGTTGCGCGCCATGCTCCACGCATTCGAGAGCAGGTTGCGCTGGCGCAGCGCGACGCCTTTCGGGTTGCCCGTGGTGCCGGAGGTGTAGAGCACCACCGCCATCTGCTCGTCGAGCCCGCCCCGCGCCGGAGGAGCGCGCCCGGCAATCGCAAACGCGTCCTCGAGGTGCAGGGTGAACGCCGGCCGGGCGGCCTGCGGCACGCGGGCATCGAGCTCGCGCGTCACGCACAGACCGCGTGCGCCCGAGTGGCCGAGGACGTACGTCCAGTCCTCGACTGCCGAGCCGGGGTTGAGGGGCACCACCACCACGCCCAGGCGCAAGAGCGCGAGCGCCAGCACTGGAACCTCCAGCCGATTGGGCGCGAGGATGGCCACGCGGTCACCGGCGCCAACGCCGAATTCGCCGTGCAGCCCTCCGGCCAGGGCCTCGACTCGAGCTGCGAGCTCCCCGTACGAGAGGCGCCCGTCGAGCGCCTTGCCGCGATAGAAGCTCAGCGCGGCCCGCTCCCCTTGCGGCGCCATCCGGGTGAGCAGGCTCGGGATGTCGAGTGCCGGGGGCGCGGTCATGGCCTCTCAATAATCGACGACGAAGCCGTATGCGTAGGTCGCCTGCAGGCGTGCGGAAATCTCGTTCAGGTCACCCTCGTAAAAACGCCAGTCGAGATCGGGTGCCGCCTCCTCGAGCGTGGTCACGCCGAAGTAGAGCGGCTGGAACCCCATCTCGAGGTAGGCCTTGGCATAGCTGGCAGCGACCGACGCCTCGTCCGCAAAGACAGGTTCACGGTGACCCAGCCCCTTGAAGCTCGATTTTGAGATCGCGCCGATGCGGCCATCGCTCCCCCAGTAGAGGGCGACGCAGTGCCCGCACTCCTCGTCCTTCTTGGGATCCCGCCGGTGGATGGCCAGCAGGCGCCGTTTGGTGTCGGAGAAGAGCATCTCGAGGAGCCCGTACGAGAGGATGGCCGCGTCGATGCAGGTAATGCGCGAGTTCTGCAGCGACGAACGCACCGACTGGATGCGATAGTTCGCTCGCCAGTCGTCAAGGTATTGGTAGTTGTCGATGACGCGCCGGACGTCCCCCGGGGCCACCAGCGGCGCGGCGCCAGCCATCTCGTGCACGCGGCGAAGGTCGGCCTCGGTGTAGCCGAGTTGCCCGACCGGGGAACTGGTCACGGCGCGCGTCGCGCTACTCGGAGAGGGGATCGCACGGCGGACGGGGCACCGTCGCGAATTTCGCGTAGAAGGTGTCGATGCCGTCCATGAAAAGGAGGAGGTGCTCGGCCATGTTCTTGGCCACATTGAGGGCGTCGTTCACCTCGCGGCGCGTGAGCGGCGGCACGCTCTTGCACATGAGCAGGAACGCATCGGTGTGGCCGAGGTTCTGGTCGGCCCTGGTGTGGGCGATGAACGAGTCGATCAGCTTGTCGGTGTAGGGGTAGTGCTTGCGCATGGCGGCGTAGAAATCGTCGACCGCCCTGCCCGCCCCTTCCTCTCCGGTGTTCTCCGTCATCTGGAGCAATTCGTTGCCGGAGTAGTACGCGAACGAGCTGCGCTGCGCAGACTCGTTCAGGTAGTTCACCAGCGCGCGCGTCGACGGCAGCGGCTGCGATCTCAGGATCACGTCGTCCGGAAACAGGCTCCGCAGACCCTTTCGGTAGATGTCGCCGTGCGTGTACTCCTCGATGAAGTGCCGCGCGAGGTGCGGCATCATTTCCGGCGTCGCGTTGGCGGCGGCGATGCCCATGTGCTCGAACGCGGCCTCGATATAGTGGTACTTCTCGAAGGCGAAGCCGAGCACCTGCGCACGGCTGGCCTGGCCGCTCACGATCTTCTCCCACAAGGGATGGTTGTACACGGGCTCGAGCCACTGCTGACAGTGCTCGCGGTGCAGCTGGTAGAACTCCATCCCGCTCATGAGGGCGACGTCGTCCCTCGCCGACAGGAAGGCGAGCACGCCCGCCTCATCCAGTTGCTCGAGGAGCGCGCGCAGCCGCGCCGGCTTGTCCGCCAGCTTCCCCGCGATGGCCTCGATCGCGGTCCTGCCGTCGAGGTGCGACTCCATCCTGGTGAAGAGCTCCGCGCCCGCGCCTTCCAGGGTGATTTCTTGGCGCAGGTGGCGGATCACCACCTGGCCGTCGTGCTGTGCAACGGTCGCGCTGCGCCTGAGCAGCGGCAAATCCTTTGAGGCCGGCGCATCCGCGCCCCTCGGAGAGCTCGCTGTCAACATTCTTCCCCCCTCTTAATCGAGACCAACGTCGAACGAGCGACGCGGAACCGGGTTCGACTCGACCTGGTAGTACTTCTCGATGTTGTCGGTCCAGAGCCAGATGTGTTCGACCAGCTGGTGGCCGTAGTCCAGCACTGTCGACGCCCTCTCCGCCGACATCTCCGGAACGTGCTGCATGATGTCGAGGAACAAATCCGAGTGCTGGTACTGCACGTCGAGATCGAGGTGCTGGTAGATGGGCGTGACCGCCGACTTCGGGATGCCGTACAGCTCCGCCGACTTCTCGTAATAGGGATTGTACGTCTTGCGATCGGTGGTGGTGCCTTCCAGCACGGCCGAGCAGATCGAGTAGGCGAGGATGTCCTGGCGGGCGGCCTGGCGCATGAAGTTCGACAGCGCTAGCGTCATCGGCAAGGGCACCGACTCGGCGATCTGCGGCTCGGTGAAGCCCAGCTCCTTCAACGACTTCATGAAGTAGTGGTAGTGGTTCCACTCCTCGGCGTAGTGCTTGGCCCGCAGCTGCTTGATCGGCTTCTCGTGGGCATGCGCGCAGGAGAGCGGCATATGCCGGTTTGCGTTCTTCGTGTAGTGGTAGAGTTCGATCAGCCAGCCGGTGAAGAGCCGCGCCGAGCCCTTGCCGCTCATCATGCGGTCCCAGAACGGGTGCGCGAACGCCTCGGAGAGCCAGCTGTTGAGCACGGACGAGAACCTGGCGTGGAACTCGACGCCGGTCATCGTGTTCGGCCCGTCGTCGACGCGGTAGAGCAGACCCGACTTCTCGAGCGCGTCGATGAACTTCGGCACCTTGGCTTCGTCCATCCCGAGCTCGCGGGAGAGGTCCGCCACACCGCGAACACTCGGCAACCAGGCGGCGACCTTCTGGTACCAGTCGAACTCCCGCTCGCCGAGCTCGACGATCCGGTCGCTCAGGCGGAGTTGGCGACGACCTTCGGGTGAGGTGATTTCGTACACTCGCTTTGCACGATATTGAGTAGCGATGGAGGCCATGTCTGCAGCCTAGGACGCGCCTGAGTCTTCCGTCAATGCCGCAATTCTGCGGCCCAGGCGCTTTTCAACAAATTCCGAGCAGGCGTCTGGGATTGTCCGACCGCGTCCGCCTCGACCGCGCTTTGTCCGCGCGCCCTTATGCGGTTACGGCGCGCGGCAGTGCGCCGCAGTCGAGGCTATGGTAGCAGCTGCGGGTGGGGCCATCGTCGCATCAATCCGCTGCTGGCGGCGCTCGGACCGCCCCAAGATCGCGTGCCTCCAACCTCGAGGACAGGCATGTATTTGCCCGATGCATTTCGACTCTCCGATCGCGCCACGCTGCTCGCACAGGCGGAGGCGTACCCGTTTGCGACCGTGATCACGCTGGGCGAGGGCGGCCTCGCCGTGAGCCACCTGCCTCTTCTCGTCGACGCCAGCCGGGATCTCCTGCGGGGACACCTCGCGCGCGAGAACCCGCAGCTCGCGCATCTGGCCGCCGGGGCGGAGGCGCTGGCGATCTTCCATGGCCCCCACGGGTACGTTTCGCCTTCCGTGTACACCGAGCAACCGAGCGTGCCGACCTGGAATTACGTGGTCGTGCACGCGCGCGGGCGGTCGCGACTCGTCGACGAGCGCGCACTGCGCGGGATCCTCGACGAGATGGTGGAGCACTTTGACACCACCGGATGGCGCCTGCAGGCGCCCCCGGAGTTCGTGCGCGCCAAGCTGGGTGCGATCGCCGGCTTCGAGATCGCGCTCGAGCACCTCGAGGGCAAGTGGAAGGTTAGCCAGAACCGTTCGCTCACGGACCAGGAGCGGGTAGTTGCGTGGCTCGAGCGGGGCGACGAATCGAGCCGCGCGCTCGCCGCATTGATGCGCGCCCGGCTGGAGGATCAGAGAAGGGGAAGGGAATAAGACGGGGGAACGGCGCGAGCCACCTTGGGACGTGCTGTTCCGCAGCACCGGACTGGTGGTTGACACACGCAACCTGGTGGCGCCACTCTTTCCCCGAAGGTGGCCGGCCGCGCATCGTGTTTTGTGATTGAACGCACGACCGAGTTCAGCGATGTTCGTTTGCTCAGGAAAGCTGGCTGCCCTCGGGGAATACTCGCTCGCATGGCAATTCGCGTTGGCATCGTAGGTGCGGGGAAGATGGGACTTTCGCACTACGCCATCGCCAACGCGCTTCCTGGAGCAGCCGTTGTGGCTGTTTGCGACACGTCCCGCTACATCCTCTCGGTCCTGCGCAAACACGTCGCCGTGGACACCTACACGAATTACGAGGAGATGATCAGCGAGGGGCGACTCGACTGCATCATCATCGCGACACCGACGGCGACGCACTTCCAGTGCACCAAGTATGCGCTCGAGAAGAACCTCCATGTCTTTGTCGAGAAACCCCTGACGTTGTCTCCGGTGGAGAGCCGCGCGCTCTCGGAACTCGCCATTCAGCGCACGCGCGTGAACCAGGTTGGTTTCCACAATCGCTTCATCGCAACCTTCCAGGAGGCTCAGCGACTCGTGCGCGCAGGGGCGCTGGGCACTGTGACCAACATCCGAGGAGATGCCTTTGGTCAGGTCGTGGTCAAGGAGCAGAGTTCTACCTGGCGCTCGAGGAAGGCGGAGGGCGGTGGCTGTCTGCACGACTACGCCTGCCATGTCGTCGACTTGATGAATTTCCTGGTCGGACCCCCGACCCGTGTTGCCGGGGCGAGAATGCAGGCCATCTTCTCCAAGGACGTCGCAGACGCCGTCTCCGCCGTTTTCGCTTACGACGACAGGATGAGCGGTTTGCTGGAGACGAACTGGAGCGACGAGACCGTCCGCAAGATGACCACGACCATCACGGCCTACGGCACCAAGGGCAAGCTCATCGTCGACCGTCAAGAGCTGAAGCTCTACCTGCGTTCGGATTGCAGGTTCGAGAACTACGAGGAGGGCTGGAACTCACGCTACATCACCGATCTGCAGTCGCCGGTCCGTTTCTATCTTCGCGGCGAGGAGTACTCAGCCCAACTCGACGCGTTTTTCGAGGCGATCCGCTCGGGAAACATGGCGCACGAGAACTCTTTCGCCAGCGCCTACGAGACGGATCGCGTCCTGAACCTGATTACCGAGGCGAACGAGGCCAACGGCGGAGGCGGGCGAGCGTGACGACGATGGACCGCGTTCTTTTTGGAGACAATCAATTTTTCGGCGTGAACCATATGTCTGAAGAGAAGGCTCGCCAGCAATTGGTGAGGTTCAAGGACACGGCGGCCATCATCGAGGTGCTCGACATCGCGTATGACATGGGCATCCGCACCTTCATGTGCACGACGCACGACCGCATTGGAGAGGTCTGCGATCACATGCGTGCGGATCGCGCTCGGTACAGGAACTTCATCTACTACCCGTGCATGCCTTACGCGCATAAGTATGCGAACTCGGTGAGCCAGTTCGGTGTCCTCGAGACGATCCAGAGATTCTCCACTGGCGGCGTCGTGAACACGCTCTTACGCGGCGCCATGGGGACGCTGACCCGGGACATCTACGTACTGATGAGGCTGCTCGTCGATAGCGAAATGAAGCGCTTCGAAGGCCTGAACACGCCGGTGATCTTCGTGCAGAACGTCGTCACCGACCTCCTGCTCGGGATGAAGCTGTACTCCGTCTTCGCAGAGTTCGACAAGTATGTGCGGGAGCGCTACGGGGCCGAGGCGGGCTTCATCACCATGAACCTGCCTATGCTCCTCGACGCGCTCGACCAAGTCGGCGTAGAGAACCCGATCGTCTGTAGCAACATCAACAAGATCGGCTTTCGCATGACCGGCGGCATCGATGCGTACCTCGAAGCGCTCAGGACCCGGCGGTGTCGGCCGATCGCCATGTCCATCCTTGCCTCGGGGGCGATTCCGCCCAATGAAGCCATCGAATGGGTATGCCGCCTGGAAGGCCTCCAGTCCATCGTCTTTGGCGCCTCGTCGGCCGGGAACATCCGCCAGACCAAGGAGTTGATCGAGTGCGTCTGGGGCACTGCTCCGCTCACGACGCCGGCCACACCTAGCTAGGCGGGGGATGCAAGTGATGAGACGCCGGGTCAGGCTCCTCAACGTCGACGTGGACGACATCACCATGGACGAGCTGGTCGGCGTCTTCCGCCATGGACTGCTTCTCACCCTCCACGTCGACATGATCATGAAGCTGCAGCGAGATCGCGAGTTCTACGAGCTCCTGCCCCACTTCGACGTCGTCACCTGCGACAGCCAGGTTCTCTTTGCCGCGGCAAAGGTCCTCGGCACGCCGATACGAGAGCGCGTATCAGGCTCGGATTTCTTCCCGCGCTTCTACACCAGGTACAAGGACGACCCGAGCGTGACGGTGTTCATCTGCGGGGGTGGACCCGGTGTTGCCGAAATCGCCGCAAAGAACATCAACGCGAAAGTCGGAAGGGAAATGGTGGTGGGGACGGACTCGCCGCCCTCCGACTACGAGGTGAAGCCGGGAGAGATCGATCGGATGATCGCCAAGATCAACGAGTCGAGGGCGACCGTGCTCGTGATCGGACTCGGCGCAGGGCGGCAGGAGAAGTTCGTCGTGAGACACCGGGGGCGCTTGCCGCAGGTGCGGACGTTCCTTCCTCTCGGCGGGACCATTGACTACGAAGCGCGCACGCTGAAGCGACCCGCAGGTTGGGTCACGAACGCGGGCCTCGAGTGGCTGTACCGGCTGGTCAGTGAGCCGCGACAGCGGTGGCGCCGCTACCTGGTGCAGCAGCCCCCGGTCCTCTATCTGCTCGCCCGCCAGAGGATGGGGCTATATCGCAACCCATTTGGCCCAGCAGAATAGCCTGCTTCCAGCTGGAACCTTGACCCGAGGTTCTCGACTGCTCTCGTGCCTGCCTCGTCTGATCGACATCGCGCCGCGTGGGACATCGCGCAACAGGGAACGCTGTCGATCCGCTTCATCCCATCCATGGTCACGTTACCAGCGGAGACCCATCATTTCAGAATAGAGGCCATCGATCATCTCGGGCGTAATCTCTTTCCGTGTGGGTCGATAGAGGCGCCGAAGTGACCAGCGCAGTGCAAGCGGGGTTCGGTGTCCTCTCGCGAACCGACTGTCCACCAAGAGCCCAACTGCTTGCGTCGAGCGCAAGAGGGCGACATGGGCCAGGATCCTGTGCTCCCAGAAGAAGTCCCGGTCACCGATGTACTGGATCTCCGCGAACGGAATTCCCTTGCGGTGGATGGAGGTCGCGATCACGTAGCATTTTCGCTCGCCTCGGCGCAGCAGAACGTGCTGTGCGACCGGGCTTGAGGATAGATCGCGGTAGATAGCGTGCTCTTCGCCAGTCAGCTCGCGCTCCAGGGCCTCGCGCGACTGCACGACCGAACCCGAGAGGGCCCGCACCGCCTCGGGGATGCCTGGAAGAGGCGGCAGGATGAGCCGCTCGCTCTCGAGAGGCTTGAAGCCCAGCTTGTAGAATATGTCGTAGGCGACCGGAGACGGCGTCGGATTCAGGATGGTGTAATCCCTGAGCTTCAGGATCGGAGTGACCAGCGACAAGCTTGCATGGCGGTACTCCTTCAGGACTATCCAGGATGAGAGGCTGCACACGCGCTCCATCTGGCCCGCCAGGGGCCGGGCGCTGAAGATCGTGCCGAGGAACCCGACCGCTTTTCCGTTCGCGTACATCGCGTAGCCGCGATGAGGGCTGTCCGACCACGGATACGTAAAGAGCATCCAGCGCCAGTCTTCCTTGGACATCCTCTTCGTCGGAAAACCGAGGAACAGGGGATAGATGTCGTCGAAGGCTTCGACGCCCACTGGCCGCACTTCGATTGCCATGGACCACCTTCCGCAAAGTTGAACGGTGTCAGAGACCAGAATCGCAGGTTTGAACCGAAGGCAGCACGCCTACACGGCGCGCCATCAATCGGGCGCGCTCCGCCAGGTGGCGATCTGCTCCCCCCTCGATACAGATTTGCGTGAAGGCGGTGGGATGGTCCGGTTCACACGCGTCACGGAGAAGAAACCTCGGGGTCTTCCCCGGCACGTTGAGCCCTCGGTGGCAGGAGTAGACCCGTGGAAAGCGCTCCAGCAAGTAGGTGGCAGCCTCATCCGAAACGTTCTCGGGCTGGCCGAAGGCGATCGCGAAGTCGCCGCACTTGGTGCCGGTGACCTCGGAGAGCATCTCGGTCGCGTTGTCGACTTCGTAGCGGATATCGGCGAGCGTATGAAGCCGGCCGAGATCTCGGTGAGCGAAGTTATGGGCCCCGATGCGATGGCCCATCGCCATCATTTCGCGCAACTGGTTGAGGCTGAGCCCGCGGGAGCCGGCGGCCGACTGCGGAACGTCGGCCCTCACCTTGTATCGCTCGTGGAACCGGACGTATTCCTCGCGGGTCCGGCTGATCAGGGACGGAACGATGAAGAAGATTGCGGACACTCCGATCTCCGCCAGCCACTTTGCGGCTTCGAAGTTGCTCTCCCATCCGTCGTCGAACGTGATCAGCACCTTGTCCGCGCTGTGCGGCCACCGGCCAGCGACGATCGAGTCAGCGTCAGCCGGAGAGGCCATCGACAACCTTCTCCGGCACCAATTGACGCTCCGCTTGAACCGACGCAACTGGTGCGGAAGAGTCTCGTGGAACGTGAGGATGCGCAGCCCAGCGGAGCCGGCGTAGAGCAGATACCGGTCCTTCACGACGCGCCCGGAGTACCGCCACAACTGCGCTGCGCCCCATCGCAGGGCGTAGGACGCCAGACCGCTCATGCGTGAGCAATGACTAGCGTCTGAATTTTCACCAGTTCGACGATGCCACACACTCGCTGTCGCATGAACAGTTTCCCCCCATTCCCAAGGCTAACACTAAATCCGCATTTTCCCTCTTGCTGCAAGCCTCTTCACTCGGCATCAGGCCTTCACAGTTGGGATCGGCGGGCTTTCGCCAAAAAGCGAAGCGATCAGATTCCGGGTGTCGATCACCAGCTTGGCATGTTCGTACAGCTCACCCTTCTTGAACTGCTCGTGCGCTGTGGCAATCACGAGCGCATCGAACTCTGCGAATGATTCCGCGCTCATGGCGATCGAGCGTAGCTGCAGGTCGCCGTGCTTGCGCGTATGCCGCGCGACCGGGAAGAAAGGATCGCAGTATTCGACATTGGCCCCCGTTTCACGCAGCAACTCGATGATCTCATACGATGGCGACTCGCGATCGTCGTCGATGTTCGCTTTGTACGCGAGACCGAGGACACAGATCCGCGAGCCCTTCAGAGCCTTGCCTTGCTCGTTGAGCGCAAGCATGGCCTTGTGCACCACGTACTGCGGCATACGGGTGTTGATTTCTCCCGCAAGCTCGATGAACCGCGCCCAAGACCCGTGCTCTGCTGCCTTCCACGAGAGGTAGAACGGGTCGAGCGGGATGCAGTGTCCGCCGAGCCCTGGGCCGGGGTAGAACGGCATGAACCCGAATGGCTTCGTCTTCGCCGCTTCGATCACTTCCCACACGTCGATGTTCATGCGGTCGAAGATCGTCTTGAGCTCGTTCACCAGCGCAATGTTCACGGATCGGAACACGTTCTCGAGAAGCTTGCACGATTCGGCAACGCGCGAGCTCGAGACTGGAACCACGTGCTCCAGCGCGCTGCCGTAGAGTGCTGCAGCCGCCTTCGTGGACGGCTCATTCACGCCGCCGACTACCTTCGGTATGGTCCGCGTGGAGAACCTTTCATTACCGGGATCTTCCCGCTCAGGCGAAAAGGCCAGGAGAAAGTCTTGCGGACAGCGCAAACCACTGCTTTCGAGGATCGGACGAACCTCCTCATCCGTCGTTCCCGGATACGTGGTCGACTCGAGTATCACGAGTTGGCCGCGACGGAGCCGCACAGCGATCTCGCGCGCAGTCGCGTGAATGAACGAATTATCCGGCTCGCGATGCTTCCCGAGCGGCGTTGGAACACAAATGACGATTGCGTCGCACTCCGACAGCCGATCGAAGTCCGTCGTCGCGCTGTACCTGCCGCTCTGCACTGCTTTCGCGACACGCGCAGGTCCGATGTGCTTGATGAACGACTCGCCGCGCGTGATCGCAGCAACCTTCATCGGATCGACGTCGAATCCTGTAACCCTGAACCCGCTCTCCTGAAAGACGAGGGCCAGAGGAAGGCCAACGTAGCCCTGCCCGATGACCCCCACGCAAGCAGTCTTCTGAGCGACTCGATCGAGGAATGTGTCCGGCAAGGCAACCTCTTTGTCAGGAGCGAAGCTTCGGTGAGTGTACGATCAAGCATGCGCAGGAACGAAGCGTAACCAACACGGTCGGTTACGAACTCAGCGCCTGACGCCGTGGCGCTGGCACCAGCGCACGAGGACAAACAGCGCCCAAATCCGTGACCAGTACAGACCTTTTGCGCCGCTACGGAACGCCTGCCACAGTCTAGCGACGGCCGCCGGCGCCAGTCCGGCGGCGGCAACAGCGGCGGGGTCGCGCAGGGTCTCATCTATCGTCCGCTGCAGCCCTCCGCGGATCCAGCGATCGTACGGCATCACGAATCCCGCCTTCGGACGCTCGAACAGCGCAGGATCGAGGCCGGCAAGGCCGACACGGCGCAAGATCGACTTCCGGCCGATCGGTTCGTACCGGATCTCGTCCGAAAGCCGATCCACTGCGTCGGACAGCACTTGGTCCACGAGTGGCAGGCGCTGCTCGATCGACCACGCCATCGACGCCGCATCGTTGTCTCGCAAGAGACGCTCGCCGAGAAACAACCGCTGCTCCATCACACTGATCGCCGAGACCGGTGAACGCAGCGCCGTCTCGGCCGCGAGCTGCGCGCGCAGTTCTTCGGGCAAGCCATCTTTGATGCCTTCCGCCACACCGCAGATCAGCTCTTCCTGGAACGCCGGGAGGAACAGCGCGTATGCCAGCTGGTAGAGTGCGAGGAGGTCGTCTCCGCGCCGCACCATCTCCGGCAGCTTGGCCCATCGCGTCTGCGGAGAAAATGACCCCCGCGCCGGCTGCAGGATGGCTGCGATCACGCGCGCGGTGCGCACCAGCGCCCCGCGAGGGAGCGCGTCAAGCCGCTTCGACCAGCGCAACAGCGTAGGTAATTCGCGGAACGACGTGTATCCTCCGAGCAACTCGTCGCCACCGGTGCCGACCAGCGCAACCGTGAATCCTGCCTCCCGGATCGCGCGAGACAGCGAATACGAATTGAGCCCATCGAAAGTGGGCTGATCGATGCTGTCCAGCGCTGAATCGAGGCCGCCTACGAACTGCTCCTCGGTGAACAGCACCTCCTGGTGTTCGGTGCCGATCGCGGCGGCGATCCGTCGGGCTGCCTCGCCTTCATTGAGCTGCGGATCCTCGAACGCCAGCGTAAAAGTGTGGATGGGCCCGTTCGAGGCGCGTTTCGCCAGGTTTGCCACGGCCGACGAGTCCACGCCGGACGAGAGGAACACCGCGAGCGGCACATCGCTGATCAGGTGCAGCCTTAGACACTCCTCGAGCACCGGCGCAAGACGTGCCTCGTCCATCGGTTCCCGACATGGCTCGGGAGGAACGCTCCAGTACTTTTGTGATCTCTTCGTCCGCCCGGTAGCGTCGAACACCCGGAAGTGCCCGGGACTGAAGCATTCGACGCCGCGGACCGCTGTGTAAGGTCCGACGACGAAACCGTTCCAGACGACGGATGCTGCGGCGCGGGGATCGAGCCGCGGGTTCGGCAGCAGTCCCGATGCCAGAAGAGCACGGACCTCGGACGCAAATGCGAGCGACCACGAGGCATCCGGATCGGGGTTGCGCGCAAGATAAAGCGGCTTGATACCCAACGGATCCCGCGCCACCAACAGCTCACGTCTATGCGGGTCCCAGGCCGCGAACGCGAACATTCCCCGGAGCTCCCGGATCGCGTCCGGGCCATGGCGCCCCAGTGCGCGCAGCATCACCGCAGTGTCGCCGGTCGAGTCGAATCGCTCTCCTTCAGCGCTCAGTCGCTGCCGAAGCGACTGGAAGTTATAGATCTCCCCGTTGAATACGATCACATTCTTCGTGACCGGGTCCACCATCGGCTGCGCTCCCGCCGGAGAAAGATCGATGATCGCGAGGCGCCGGTGCGCGAACAGGACTCCGCGGCCGTCTGGATCAGGCGCCGATTCCCAGGTTCCCTGACTATCGGGGCCGCGGTGCGACATAGCGTCGCTCATCCGCTTCAGCGCGGTTCGGTTGCCGTCATTCAGGCGGCCGAGAATCCCGGCGATTCCACACACGGTTCAGGTCCCGAAAGGATCATAGCCGAATCGGCGACTCCGCGAACCACCGTCTCCGTGAGTCGCGTGACTGCTAAAGCGAGCCGGCATCGCCCCACCGGACTCCGCCTGGACCGACCCATGGCCCTTCGCCGCACATCCGTCGACCTCAGCGTGGAAGGAATCGAAGCGGGATCGTGCGTGAATCCGGGTATATTGCGCCGCTACGGTATGAGCCAAGCGAAGTTGTCGGACGACGGCGAGAGTCTGATCTGGGACCAGTGGCGCCGGCATGCGGACGCGGTTCCTGATGCAGAGGCAATCGTGCACGTGAGCATGGGCGCTCCGACCCGCCGCTGGAATTGGGGCGAGTTGATGCGCTCGGCCTCGCACGTCTCGCGGCGCCTGCGCCATAGTGGCGTGCGGCGGGGCGAGGTGTGCGCGCTGATCATCCGCCACCATCCTTCATTTTACCCCGTTTACCTTGGCGTCTGCGCAGTCGGGGCTCTAGCTGCGGTACTGGCGTATCCGAGCGCGCGGCTTCACCCGGAGAAGTTCCGCGAGGGACTGCGCGGTATGTCCCAGCGCTCGGGTCTCGACCACATCTTGACCGAGCACGACCTGACCGAGACCCTCGTCCCTCTCGTGGCCGGAGACGACAGCACCCCGCGCACTCCTTGCTCGCCGCAAGCCGCCCAGCTCCGGTATGGCATGGCCCTTGATGCTCAGGGGCGTGGGCGTGATGATCGGTTTGCTGGGCGTCCAAGCGCCACACAAGTGATGCGAGCTGCCCGATTGGGACCGACGATCCGGATCGAGCCATGAGTCGCATGGCGCGCCTGCTGGCGAAACACAAGGGCGACACCTTCTGGGCGCTCGTCGACCAGGGTGCCGCCCTCGTGTCCTCGACCCTGGCGTTCATGCTCCTTGGCCGAACGCTGGGGGCCACCGGATACGGCGCGTACGTCGGCCTGTACGCGCTCATTGGTCCGTTTCTCGCTCCGAGCCAGTCCGGCGTGCTCCTCGCCGCGATGGAGCATGTCGTGCGAGACCGCGAGGATCCGGTCGAGGTGTCCCGGTCGTGCCTGAGCATGGCGCTCCTGAACGCGCTCCTCTGGGTGCCGGTGCTGTCCGCAGTCGGCCTGCGCTGGATCGAAGGGGTCCCTGCCCTGGTCGGCTTCCTCCTCGTCGGCGCGGAGTTCTTCCTGAACGGCATTCTCGCCGCCTGCGTCGGCATGGTGCAGGCGCTGACCGGGTTCTCCGCCGCTGTCCGCCTTCGCCTCGCCGGTGTGCTGTCGAGGATCGGCCTGCTGACGGTCCTCGCGATCGCCCATTCGCTGACGCTGACGACCCTGGCCGTCGGACAGGTCGCCACGCTCGGAGTAGTCGCGGCCTTCGCCATCACGAGGCTTTCACGGCTGCTCCGCGTTCCGGCGCGGCCGGGGCGCATCCACCTTCCACACGTCCGCAGCGTCTTGTTGTACGGGCTCGGGATCGCTGCGTCGAGCGCCCAGTCCGACGCCGACAAGTTCGTGCTCACCGCTGCGCACCACCAGGCAGACGCAGGTCGATATGGCGCAGCCTATCGCCTCATGCAGGTCGTTCAGATGCCCGTCACCGCGCTGATCGGCGCGACGCACCTCTCGTTCTTGCACAAGGAGGCGGGCCCGAACGCGCAGTCGCGGCGGGCGATCCGGCTATCGCTGATCGCCATGACGTACGCGGTGCCTGCCGTCATCTGCCTCATTCTGATGGCGCCGCTGGTCCCGAGGATCCTCACCCGCGACTTTGCCGAGGCGACGCTCATTCTCCAGCTGCTTTCCCCGGTCGTGATCCTGCGCGGCGTCGGAGTGTTCCCGATGAACGGGCTGTTGGGCCTCGGCCGCGGCGTGCTGCGCGCGCAGCTGCTCGTGGGCAACGCGCTTTTCACCCTCGCTCTCTACGTCGCCTTCATTCCAAAGTACTCGTGGCGAGGCGCACTTGTGGCGACCCTGGTATCCGAGACGGTGCTCTGTGCATCGTCCTGGATTGCACTCTTCTTGTGCGAGCGTGGTCTATCGACCCGCACCGGCCCAGAGCACCCGGCCCGCGAGGCCGCCATCCAAACCTCGCTGAACGGCCTCCACGACATCGAGATGACCAAGGTGCGTCCCGAACCGTGAGGAGAACCAGACGAGCCGGCTGGACTGAACTGCTTTCATCCGTTCCGCGGCCTGGGGACGGCCCCGTCAATCCATCACCCGCCGCGGGCTCCTCGCGAGACGCAGCACCACGAACTGCAACAAGCCGAGCGCCCCGGGCAACTTGGCCAGCACGCAGAAGACCGCATAGAGATTCGCATCCCCGGGCGACAGGCCTGTGCGCGACATTTGCCAGCGCACACGAAGAGCCTTGGTTCGGCGGCTCAAGTGGCCAACTCTATCTGGCGCTCGCGGGTTCCACGAAGCGGCGCGTCAATCGGTCCCTGGGCTGCGCCGGGCTTCGTTGAGCGCGAGCATGAAGTGGTCCATGGCGCGGACGACGATGGTATCGGAGAGGGGCCCGAGGAGTCCGAAGAGGCGCGCTTCGAGGTAGCGAGGGCCCGACAGGATCAGCGTTGGCGAAGGGCGACGCAGGGCGAGACGCAGAGCCGTGCGTGCCCACGCGCCTGCGCCTGCCGGAACGTGATGGACCTCGACGCGAGGGAAATGCACCGCATCGGCCTCGGCCGCGGCCGCGGGAGGCGCGTAGAGCTCGAACGTGGCGGCAGGGAACGACGCTGTAAGGAGCCGCACGTCTTCGTGCCATCGTCCCGGCGGAAGGATCGCGAGGATGCGGATGAGCGGTGCGCCGGCGTGCCGCTTCAGCCACCTGCGCACGTGGGGCAGGACGACCTGCACCTGAGGGGCGTCGAGGGTCATCCTGAGTGGTGACAGGCGGCCAGGCCGCCGTTCGAGGCGGTAGAGATGCTCGAGCCGCTCCTGCCCGTGTGCGCCGACGCGGCTGCTGGCGTCGACTCCATGCTCGATGGCGGGCACCTTGAACTGCGAGGCGTAGACCGACAGCAGCTCGAGCTTGCACTGGTAGGCCTCTTTGATGCTGACTTGCTCCGGCAACACGATCGCGCCGGCGTTGGTCAGCTCCCGCAGGACGCGCCCGAGATGGTCGATGTACTTCGAGTCGTACGGCACGTCCTGATACAGCCGCACCAGACTCGTACGAGCGAGGTCGGGGTCCTCGGCAAGCAGGGACAAACTGGCGTTCCGCGCCAGCTCGTGATCGGAGTGGTTGCCGATTCCGAGAGGCAACCAGAGCTCGGCGCCATCGAGTTGCTCGAATACCGGCCGCAGCGCCGCCTTCCAGCGGGCGAGGTCGGGCTCCAGCGCCTGGCGGTTGTTGAACGCCGACACCGAAACCCGATGAGAGCCGAGGAACTGCAGGGACCAGTCCTCATCGCGATACCGCAGGGTCGCCTCGTTCTCCCCGAGAGCGCGATGACTCCCGCCGAGTTGGCGGACGAACGCCGCGCCCTCGGCATTCCGAATCCCGGTGACCTCCTCCACCTTGAAGAAGTCGCGGTCGCTGAGGAAGTAGCTGGTGAAGTTGCTGCGGCTCGCCACCGTCACGAGGGTGAACTCCAGCTCGTTGCGACGGAGCCACATGGTGCCGCCGACGCTGAGCGCAGCGTCATCGCTGTGAGGCTCGACGACGATTGCCCGCCGCCGTCCGGGCGGGAAGGAACCCACTTCGTCGCAGACACCGAGTTCGAGAAAGCGCGCGATGGCCGCATCCGCGCCGGGGCCGACCCGGCTACGCAGACTCTCCCGCGAGTCTGCGGTCGCCAGCGCTTCCCAAGTCGAGAGCTCCTCAGCGGACATGGTCGTGACCGGGCGAGTCGAAGCGAGGAAGTACAGCGCCCCGTCGCGAACGCGGTAATGCGGCCGCCGGTACACCCAGTTCAGCTCCATCACTGGCGAGCGATCCGGTCTCATAGCACCCGCGGATTGTTGACACGACCCTGCGAAGTCGGCCCGGGGAGCAGACGAAGAGCAGCAGATCAGGTGGGAACAGACCAACCATACATGCGCCTTGATCGTCATGAGTCCCTCACGCAGGCCTGCTCTCCACGTCGCGATCCTCGCGCTCACGGCATCGATGAACTGCTTGCGACGGATGGGGATCGGTAGGATGCTGCAAAGATGCCGGCGGAGGAGCGCGAGGCCGCTTTCCACCGGGAGCGCTTCTGGCCGTCGCTGGACGGGCTCTGCGCAATCAGCATCTTTGCCGTCGTGAGGCATCACGCCGCCGGACACAAGGTTGGCCTGGCAGGCCAAGGCTGGCGGGGCGTGGAACTCTTTTTCGCCATCTCGGGCTTCCTCATCACGACTCTACTGCTCCGCGAGCGGGCGCGAACCGGGAGCATCGACCTCACGGGATTCTACATCCGGCGTTCGTTGCGGATATTCCCCTTTACTATACCCAGTTGGCAATCTATCTACTGCTCCTCCTGGCCTTCGAGCGCAACAGCGTGCCCGGCCGCGAGTTCCTGAACAACCTGATCTACTTCGCGACCTACACGTCGAACTGGTTCGTCGATCTGCGCGGCGAGCGGGTCATCATCTTCTACTTCGCCTGGTCTCTCGCGTTCTCAAGGAGAAGCTGGCCACTCGAGCCAGCTAGCTTCCGTCCCTGGAAACGGGGCACGGCGGCTGGATGCGCAGCTCCTTGGGCTCGCGAAGAGTGCGGCCATGCCCGCAAGGAACTCGGGATCTTCACCAGGTGGCGGAGCGGCAAGCGCCCCGGCTCGTGAGCTAGGCGGAAAATGCATTCGAAACCCGCCCGGAACAGCCACGCGGTCGCACGCCTCGCGCGGCCGGTACCCGGGAGGGCGAACAAGATACTCATGGCGGCGATAGTCGCGTGTGTTGTCCGATCGAGCCCGCCCGTGGCGAGATCCATGATAGACGTCATTTGATACGTTCAGGATGCGCGACGTCAACGCCACGAAGGCGGAGCACACGAGTTCGACGATTCTCTCTTCGATCGTCACCGAGTTGGGCTCGCTGAAGAACTTGTCCCCGGCCCCTGAACTCACACCGGTCCCACCCTGACCGATGGAACCTTCGAAGGATCGAGCCGGATTCCGGGAAACGACCGCGGGGGGACGGGTGAGCCGGCGTCCGCAGGCCCCACACTGAACGGGTGGTACTCGTGCTTGCGATAGACGACCCGCGGAATGCGATCGGCACACCCGTGAAGTGGGTCGTCTTCATCGTCGCCGCTCTGTGTTTGTATCCTGCGGGGCGATGGCTCCGAGAACGCCCGGCGCTCCGACATCTCACGTGGATGCTGATCGGCTTCCTGCCCTTCTACGCCGCCCCGAGCTACTCCCTCTACTTCTTTGCAGAGTATCCGGGGGACACGCACGGCCTCGAGGTCGAGGTCATCGACTGGCTCGTCCTGTCCCTCTGGCTCGCGTACCGGGGGCCCGCCAAACCGCTGCCGTACCGATTCCCGCTCGCACTCTACCTCCTCGTCGCTCTCTTGTCCGCCACCCAGGCGCGGTGGATGGTGCTCTCGCTCGGCTACGCGTGGAAACTCGGCCGCATGTACCTCCTGTTCGCGGCCGTCTGGCGAGCAGGCGAGGACCGGCCGGTGCCCGCGGCGATCCTCCGTGGCATGACGCTCGGGCTCGTCTACGAGGGTGTTCTGGTGTTGTGGCAGCACTACGGCCTGGGGCTCTTCCAGGCCAACGGGAGCTTCGCCCATCAGAACACCCTCGGCGTCCTGCTGAATCTGGTCGTGATGGCGCCGCTCGCGCTCATCCTCGCGGGCCCTACTTCCCTGCTCACGAAGCTGGCACCGGTCGCCGCCCTCGCCGCCGCCCTCTTCACCGTGTCGCGAGGAGCCTTGCTGTTCCTCGGTACGGGCAGCGCGCTCGTGTTCCTCGGCTCCGCGTTCAGGCGGTACACCGTTCGCAAAGCCTGGATTTGCATGATCGGCCTCGTCCTCGCCGCGGCGTTCGTCCCGATTGCACTCAGCCAGATCGGATCCCGGACCGCCGAGGAGAGAGCCCGATCGATGGAGCACCGGGAGAGGCTGGAGGTCGCTGCGTCTCTGATGCTGCAGGAGCATCCGCTCGGGGTCGGGCCCAACTCGTTCATGTCCCAGCTGCTCTTTGGTGGATACGCGGACCGCAGTGGGCTCACCTGGAATGAGCGGGTGGCGCTCGTCCACAATATCTACGCGCTGACGGCGGCAGAGATGGGCTACGCGGGGGTCGTTGCGCTCGTCGTCCTCTTCCTCGTCCCGCTCGGGTCGGCGCTTCGGTACGGCCTTCGAATGCGACACGACCGTCGAGGCGATGTTCTGCTTGGCCTGGGTGTCGGACTGATGATCTTCTACGCGCACGGCTTCTTCGAGTGGGTGTGGCGCCAAGCCGAGGTCTCGTACGTCTACTTCACGATCATCGCCATCGTCGCTGTCCTGACCCGGCAGATCGAAGACGATTCGCGGGAGCGCCAGGCGGTCCGGCTCGGTCAGCCGGTGCGAGGGACCGCCAGAGCGGACGGTGCCGTTTCTTCCGTCGCCGACCTGAAGAGCTCCAGCAGCCTGCGGGCTTCCCGCCGGACGTCGTGACGCTCGGCCACCAATGCTGCTCCGGCACGGCCCATGGCCTCGAGCTGGGCCGGCGGCGCCTCCAGCGCTTCCCGCATCGCCCGCACCAGCGCCTCGACCGATGCCGCCGGAACGAGCCACCCGGTAACACCCGGCAGGATGAGCTCGGGGATGCCGGAGATCGCGCTGCAGATGGCCGGCCGGCCCAGCGCCAGCGCCTCCATCACGACGACGGGCAGCCCCTCCGAGAAGCTCGGGACCAGAAGGGCGCGCGACGCGACGATCGCCTGGCGCACCTGCTCCTCGCTCATCCAGCCGCACAGCCGGACGCGGTCCTGCAGCCGAAGCGTCTTCAGCTGCTCCTCGATGGCGGCTCGGAGCGGTCCATCGCCCGCCAGCACGATCTCGAAGCTCATCCCTTCGGCGGCCAGCCGGGCCGCGGCCTCCAGCAGGATCGGGTGTCCCTTCTCAGGCGAGAGCCGGGCCACGCAGACGAGCCGCCGCGCCTCGGGCACGGGTGTCAACGGGGCGGTGAGCAGCTCGGGGTCCAGCCCGCAGCGAATCACATGGACCTTCGACCAGTCGCGCTGGTCCAGCCGGCGGTAGTACTGGGCTCTCCCGAAGCTGCTGATCGCGACGAGGAACGAGGCGCGGGAGGCCTTCTCCCCGAAGGTGTCGAAGTCCTCTTGCCCGTGGACGGTGAAGCTGAAGGTGGGCCCGCCGAGCTGACGACAGAGCAGCGCTATCGCCGGCGAGTTGTTGCCAAAGTGCGCGTGGAGGTGCGCGACGCCCTCCTTGCGAAGCCATCGGACCAGGACCGAAGCCATCGCCAGGTACCCCAGGTTGCGCAGGAGACCGCGCTCTGACCGCCACCCCATGGTCAGCGCGGTGGAGAGCGCGCGGGCGAACGCCCCCGGACGCCGGAGCGCCTCGGCGATCAGGGCCGATGCGTACGCTATGACGCCCGCCGAGAGGATCGCCCGCGTTCGTTCATGCTCCTCGCGGTCAGCCTCGGTGACGAGTGTTCGTGCCCCCAGCGGGTCCGACTCGAGCGGGTGCACGGTGAAGCGGACCACCTCGACGCCGAGCGACTCGAGTGCTCGGATCTCCCGCCGTATGAAGGAGTGGCTGGTGCGCGGGTAGGCAGAGACGAGGTAGGCGACCTTCAGGGGACTGCCAGGGGTACTCTCGGCCGAGCTTCGCCGACGGCGGAACTGGTGACAAGGAGCATCGTCGACTGCGTCGGGGGCGATGGCCCGAAGATTGTTCACTTGGGGACATCGTACCATCGACACCCCAACCGCGGAACCGTATTCGAAGCGCGAATCCCTCGCACGTTCAGGATGCCCGCCGCTCCGGATCCTAGCTTGCGGCCTGCCTCGCCTCCAAGTCCGCGGTGGCGCGGGGCTTGCCCTTGAGGAGGCACGCCCACTGGTACCGCCGGACGAACCGCCTGAACTCGTCGTCACCGTACCGGGGATCGCGGCGGATCATGTTCCGGAAGTACCCCCAGAGCATCGCCAGCCCACCGACCACGTAGGGAGGGCGGGTCATGCGATAGGCAGCGCTCGCCAGCATCCACACGGGCGTGGTTCCCATGTAGTACTGGGCGACCCCCTGCCGGACCCGCCCTGCCCACCAGTTCTTGTGGCTCGAGCCCATCGGGCGCAGGTGGATGAAGCGCAGATCCGGCTCGTCCCACGACGCCGCCCGCCAGCCCAGCTGGCGGCAGCGGTGTCCGTCGATGCAGTCCCACGACAACTCGCGCACGAAGCCGCCGATCTGCCGGAAGCACGTCATCCGGTAGAACTTCGACGCCCCTACCGAGTGATCGTCCGCGATCTTCTCCGAGACGAGGCGCGACGTGTCCGAGAGCGGGAACTGCACGGTGTCGTCCGGCGGGCCCGGCCAGAAGAAGTAGGCCTTCCCAGAGCAGGTCCCGATCCTCGGGTCCGCCTCCATCCGGTCCATCAGCAGCTCGAAATACCGTGGCGGGAGATCGAGGTCCAGGTCGAGCTTGCAGACGTACTCGAACTCGCTCGGGTTGATGGCGTCGTAGCCCGTGTAGAAGGCTTCCATGACGCCCCCGCCGAGCTTGCGGTCCCCGCGATCGGGTCGCCTCAAGACCTGCAGCCAGGGAAACCTGGCTGCGTATTCGGCGAGGATCCTGGGGGTCTCGTCTTGCGAGCCGTCGTCCACGATGACCCATCGCGCGGGCAGCTCCGACTGCCCCACGACGGAATTCAGGGTTCGGCGGGCGTACCGAACCTCATTGCGGCACGGAGTGATGAGGCAGTAGCGGCGCGATGTCAAGTCGAGACCCGGCTTAGTTACCGCGTATGCTGTGGCTCGTCCGTGGATAGCCGTTGACGAGATAGGCGACTCTCAAGATACCTCGTCGCGCCCGTATGGTCTAGACATCTGCGGCACCTGACGGCAACGGTCGCGCCAGCGCTCCTTCGCCCCGACACGCTCGGCGACGAGGTTCGCATCATGCAGTTCGCTCTGCTGCCTCTCGCCGCACTGATCAGCGCGACGCGGACTTGGAGGCCACGGCTATCATGGACTTCCATAGCCACACGGTTCGTCCTGCGTACGCGAACTCGACCGATTCAAAGCCACAGTCGAGGACCATCCTCCCCAGGGTCTTTGTAGAGAAGAACTTTACGTGGCCTCCATCCCAATCCACTTTGAAATGCCAATCCCATGCGCCTGCCATCGAGAGAGCAAGATTCTTGAGGTACCCGTGATACGGGGTGCTGATGAGCATCCGCCCGCCGGGGCGAAGCAACTGAAACCCAGCACGCAGAAGGGTCCGCGGCGCAAGGAGATGCTCGATCACCTCGGTCGCAATGACGAGATCGAAGTCCGTACCGATCTTCGGCGGCAATTCGGAGTCGACTGAGACTTGCTCGAAACGCACACCGGGATGCGCGGCTCGCGCCTGCGCGATTCCGTCCGACGAGTGGTCGATGCCGATGACGTCGAAACCTCGGTCGGCGAGCAAGCCGACCAAGTATCCGTTTCCGCACCCGATGTCGACGATTCGCCGCGTGTTCGGTGGGATGAGCGATAGCACCTTCGGTGCGACGTATGCATGGTAGTCTTGCGGGCCCGAATCCAACCATCCGTGGAACTCGTAGGGCGCGCTATAGCTCGTCAAATGGACTCCTTGACCGTTCTCTCTTGCCAAGCGATCGTGTCGCGAAGCCCTCCTCGAAGGGAATCTTCGCGTTCCAGTCGAACTCGCGGAGGGCCTTGGAAATGTCGAGCATGCGGCGCGGCTGGCCCCTCGGGATTGGAGGTGTCCCAGATGATCTCGCCCTCGAACCGGCTACAGTGTTGCAGAGAAGGAGTCAGACCGCAAGGAGAACCCTGCAACAACTTTGCTGGTAGCTGTCTCGAGGGAGCGCTGCCAACGTCGGAAGGCGTAGCCATCGTACAGCACGGCCCGTCTGCAGCCTTCGCTTCGACGAGCCTTACATTGTTGGGCGGCATCGTTGAACCCTCAGGCGGGGAACAACTGCTACTGCCGTGGAGATATTCCGGCTCCTGATTTCAAGAAGTCGCTGCGTGACTACGCAACAGGCTTGCCAACCACTGCACAGTGCGATTTAGACAGCTCCCCGACACTCTGCTTTTCGCGTAGTGTCGAAGCTTTAGCGGCAGCAGTCCGCCTGTTAGGAATCGCACGGTACGCCACGGCGGACCCTCGTTCTTACGGACACGCCACCAGACGCACCCCCTCGTTTTTACAGGCGCCACCCGATCAAGGGGATCCCCGGCTCGCTTCAACCGAGAATTTTTGCGTCGGTCGCGAGCGTCGAATGCTGTCGCTTTGTGGAGTTGCCCCCGTCAAACCGGACAGGCTGAGTGGCTTGGGTTGAGCCTGCGAAATTCTCTCGGCGACCGCATTCGCAGGCCACGATGCGGGCGCAGTTCGTTGTAGTCGGTAAACCAGGCGGCGAGCTGGTCGATGACGGCGGCGGCGTTGTGCAGCTCGCGCAGGTACACGTAGTCGCGCCTGAAGCTCTTCACTAAGGACTCGGCCATTCCGTTACTCTAGGGCGAGTACGCCGGCGCCGTGCAGACGTCCAGGCCGAGCGCCGCGCCAAAGTCACGCGTCTCGTGCGCCGTGTAGGGTGGCCCGTTGTCGCTCAGCCATTGGACTGCGTGCGGTGCCCGGCGCGCTCCCGCTCCGAAGCGCGCCTCGACGGAGAGCGCCATCAGGTCGCGGATCATCTCGCCTGTGATCGCGAGCGGCGTCGCCACCCAGCTCATGACTTCGCGGTCGCAGCAGTCGAGTGCAAACGCGACCTGCACTCGCTCGCCGTTCCAGCAGCGGATCTCGAAGCTGTCCGAGCACCAGCGCAGGTCGCTCTTGAGCGTCACGATCGTTCCGTCATGCGTGCGGACTGGCCTGCCGGTGTGGCGCTGGAGGAGCAGCGCGTTGCGCCGCATCAGCCGATAGCCGTAGCCCCTCAAGGGAGTCACACGACGTGACGCGGTACTCGGAGCGCAGCTGGTCAGCGAAAGCCAGTCCGCCGATCGCCGCGCGACGGCGTCCTAGACGGGACGCGCTCATGCGGTGTTGCAACCCGCCGACTGTAACAAATGGGGCCCGACTCTGGTCGAGATCCAATACTTCTTACAGGGCCGGATTTCAGCCGGCTATAAATCATGACAATGAGCGACTTGCGCTGTCGCGAGAGGCACCGGCCGGGGTTGGCAGGCCCGTTGCTAGCAATACCGGATTGTCATCGCGAGCACTCCCAGCGCCGAGACCTTGAAGGAGCAGTCAACCGTCAGTTGGGGAGAACGACCATGAAGGAAGAAGAGAAGCTCAACGAACCAGAGGACGCTGCCAAGAAGGCCGAGGAGTCGAAGGACGACGCCGTTGCTGACGAGGGCGAGTTCAAGTTGACCGTCCGTAAGCTCGAGATGCCGGTCCGGCCGCGTGGCGTTCTCGCCGAGTGATCCCCGGGTGGTCGACGCGGGGGCCGAATCGGACCACGACGAGGACCCTCGGGCACGTGAGGCGGATGCTACTCGCGTCTGAGCTTCACCCAGTTTGGTGGACACCGATCGAAAGGCGGATACGGTGTCGACCATGGACGAGGGAAAGAAGCACACGCGGCTGCGCAGGAGCTTCACCGACGAGTTCACTCTCCTCGCGCTCGCGAAGCGACAGGACGTGGTCGCTGCGCGTCCTGGTCGACGGAGTAATGCCTCCGCTCGCGGCCAAGACTCCGTAGATCGAGCCCGCATGCTTTCCGAGTGCTCGCCCGATTTCGCTCAGCGACTGCCCGCGTCTCCACCTCGACCACAGCTCCTTCTCCTGTCGCGCCGACAAGCCGGGCCGACCGCGTCGTGCCATCGAGCCACCTCGAGGGGTCGTTCCTACCATGCGTTGCGCTGACCGACTGAACTCACCGCGGCCTTCTTCGCGAAAGAGCACCACTGAGATCCGTCTTCATCGACGCGGAGAAGGCCCGTTCCTGTACGGCCCGATCTGTTTCGAATGCTCGCGAGGTACGATGGGCTCCTGTTCACGCCGCTTGAGGAGGACACGCCCCGCATGGGTGGGGGGAGGGCCAGGTACGCGACTTCGTGTCCCTATGGCGTGAGCTGCGCCGATGTAGGGTTGCGTTGACGCGATCCCCTGGATAGCGTCCTCGTCGCGGGGGACAGTGTTCAGTTCGAGCGCAGAGATTGCGCGCTCGGACGTCAAGGAGTAGCGATGACGAGACCTGTCCGATTCCTGCGTGCGAGACCAGTCGGCATGCTTTCTCTCTTGTGCGTGCTCGCTTGCGGATCCTGTGGACCCGGCGGCGTCGTGGCATCGCAGGATGCGGTGTCTGGCCTGACGGTCGCTCCGAGCATGACCAGTCTCCCTCCCGGAGGGACCGGTACCTTTGTGGCTGTCGCACAGGGTGCCTTCGCCACCGGGGCGCAAGTCCTCTCCGCCGGCGTGGTGTGGACCGCCTCGGCCGGATCGATCACGAGTGCCGGACTCTACAGCGCGCCCACCCAGCTGGGCTCCTACCAGATCCAGGCCACCTACGCGGGGAAGACCGGCCTCGCCACCGCCAACGTCGTCACGCAGAGTACGCCCGCGGCCCTCTACGCATCGGCGTCGTCTTCTTGTGCGAGCATGCCCCTTCGATCGACGGGGACGATCCGTTACTTCTGCGACTGCGCCGCCGGCTCTCAGGCCGGGTGCGTCGCGGGGAGCGACGCGAACCCCGGCACCAGCGCCTCCGCTCCCAAGCAGACGTGGTCCGCAGCCATCACCGCGTTCAATGCGATGAACGCGGGTGACACCATCGCGCTGTGCAAGGGCGGAGCGTGGGCCATCACATCCACGGCCAGCCCGGCGTTTTGCAGCTTCGCGTTGAGCAATTCTAGCTGTGCCGCTGGTACTAGTCTTACAGATCCGGCCAACACGAGTACGTGTGACCTTCGGGACTACAGTCCATCATGGGGTGGCACGGCGAAGCCCTCTATCGTGGGTAGTGGGGGCGTAGCTTGGATCACCCGCCAGACCGGGAGCATGAACGGTGTCCGCATCCTGAACCTCGCTTTTCAGGGGAGCAATAACGGTCCCAACGGCGGGGTCTACAACGATGAGCGGGGGTTGCTGATTGGGGTTTGCGGCTCACCCATCTCCGATTCCTCCTGGCTCGTCTGCAACAACAGCTTCGACCGCATGCGCCTCGGCATCCAAGGACCGCAGGCGGGCACTGCTTCCAATTTCCGCGTCACGGGTAACGCCTTCACGATGAATGACCTTGACGCAATCCTCGGATTCGGGAACGGATCGAACAACTCCATCGACGCGAACTTCTTTGATAACAACGGTGGATTCCGGCATCCGGTCTCGGGGAATCAGGCGCACACAGTCTACCTCACTCCGCTGAGCAATACAGGAGTTGGTGTCGCCACCGGCACGTCGATCGTGAACAACGAGTTTCGGCGTTCCAACGCGGGTGGAACGCCCGGGGCCTGCGCGACCGGGGTCATCGTCTCGCACGGTCAATTTAACGGACTCAACATCGAGAACAACGTCATCGACACCGCCACCAGCTCGCTGGGCGGGTGCGAAGGCATCTCCTTCAGCGCCGCCGGCTCGGATAACACGTACTTCCGCAATATGACGGTGCGGCGAAATATGGTTACCTTGGGCTCGGGGGTTGCGATCTCGATTGGCCAAGCTCCCGGTCTCGCCATCGAGAACAACATCGTCTTGCTGACGGGCACGTCGGACACCTGGAAGCAAGCCATTTGGTCGCCACGTGATGGAGCGCGCGCAGGCCTGGACGACGTTCAAAACAACACCAGGATCGCCAACAACACGGTCTACATGACCGGGACCGCCAACGCAGGCCAGTTCGGCATTCACGCCGGAGGCGAAGGCACCGGGCACATCATCGAAAACAACACCGTCTACTCAGTGACCGGATCGTGCTTCTCGACGCCGCTCGGCACATGCTCGGTGGGCGGTACGGTGTGCATGGTCGTCAACAACATCGGCGACTCAGGCGTCCCGGCATGCAGCGGAACCTGCAACCCAAACGCGTCTGCGTATGCGGCCGTGAGAACGAATGCTTGTTTCGGAGGGGCGTCGGCATTCTACGCCAGGAGTCCGGGGAGCAACTTCGATCCGGGTCCTGACGTGACCGCAAATCCGCTATTCACAAATCCGCTAACTGACTTCAGGCCGGCCGCCGGTTCGCCGCTCATCGGGGCCGGAACTGCGGCGAATGCACCGCCGACGGACTTTACGCTGGTGAAGACGCGCCCCAACCCGCCGAGCATCGGAGCCTACGAGCCGTAGACGCGGCCGGTCGAAGTTCGCCTTGAACTCATGATGAGGCGACGCTGGACGACGACCGGGACAGGCTCCCGTCTCATTTGTACTCGAAGAGCGTCGCGCGCCGACCACGGGCCTTGTTCCAGCGGAACTTCGCGATCCCCAGCACCGCTGGCCAACTCGCGACGACGCACGACGAGGCGTAGAGGGCGGCGTCCGCGACGGCGGTGCCCTCTGCGCGGCGACGCACCAGGATCTTCAGCCAGCGCGCCGGATATGCCGCCAGCAGCAGGAGTCCGAACCCACCGGTGACGAGTGCCGTGCCGCAGGCGACCGCCGGCCACACCAGCCCCCACCCGATCAGCGAGAGCGCCTCCCGGCGGAAGGCCGCGGGGTGCATCCCGGCGAGCTCTGCGGTGCCGTAGCCGTATCGTACCGCGCGCTTCCACCACTGCCCGAACCGCGTCATGGCGGCGTCGTGGAGCGCCATGTCGGCGGCGAGCCTCACCACCCGATGGCCCTGACTGCGCAGGCGAACGCAGAGCTCGGGCTCCTCGCCGCCGATGAGCCGCTCTGTGAAGCCCCCGGCGGTGCGCAGCGCTCGAACCCGCATCATGGCGTTGCCGCCGCAGGCGAACACGTCGCCTACTGGTCCGTCCCATTCCAGGTCGCAGAGACGGTTGTAGATGGACGCGTCCCGGAAGCGCTCGCGGAGTCGGCCGCACGCCACCGCCACGTCCGGCTCCGAGGCGAGCGCGGCGACGGCGCCCGGCAACCAGCCCGGCAGCAGCTCGCAGTCGCCGTCGACGAACTGGACGAACTCGGTACCAGGCTGGAGCTCCAGCAGCCGCCGGAAGCCGGCGTTGCGGGCGCGTGCCGCGGTGAAGGGCGTGGACATGTCGAGCGCGACCACCTCCGCGCCCCGGCGCATGGCCTGGCCGACGCTGTCGTCGGTCGATCCGGAGTCGACGTAGACGACTTGCTGAAGACCGGCGGGGAGCGTGTCGAAGCAGCGCTGGAGGCGCAGCCCTTCGTTCCGCCCGATGACCACCACCCCGACCCGGCGCAGGTCGTCGTCGCACTCGCCCGCGCCCTCCCGGTTCTTCGCCTGTTCCTCGGCTTTCACGTCTGGCCCCCGCTGCGCTGGTGTGGAGCCCGTTCCGACGACGGTGCGTGGAGAACGCCGCGACCGCCCCGCTCCGTGGGTGACTCCCGGATCCCGTCGGCGTCGGGACCGCGGTGGACCATGGCCACGGTCATGCGCCTTAGGCCCGCCCAGTTGGCGTCTCCGACGTCCCCGATGATTCCTGCGATGCCGCACATCGCCCAATCCGGCGACCGTGCGCTGGGGCTGCACCGTCGAGGTTCACCTTCCAATGCTCGAGACTCCGCCTCGAAGCGTGCGATCATGACGAGGGCGACTATCGCATAGGGTCAGGGATGGCGGATGACAACTTGACAGTCGCATACGGTACAGAGTTCCGCGCCGCATGCCAGATATCCGGGGCTGGTGGTCGCCGGCTTCCTGGACGGGTTCTTCCCGCCGTCCGAGCACGAGTCCATTGCGGAGGAGATCCGGCGGAACGACTGCAAACGGCCACGCCCCGACCGGCCCCGATTCGCTGGGCGTAGGTTACGCCACGGATTTTTTGCGACTCGCGGACGCTGGTGGCCTAGGCGACAACGATCCCGAACGGCTGCTCCTCGACCACATCGACTCCGGATCGAGTCGACCGGTTTCCCCCGCCGTTAAGTCCGCGAACCTAAGCTCGGGGACTTCGTCGTTGACGCGCAGCGAGGCCTGCACCGCGACGCGCTCAGGTCTTGCGCACGTGCGGCGCGGAAGGCGCCGGGATGCGCGGCCTGTTCGCGAGCGATTGGTTTCCAAAGCGAGAGTTGTACGGATCGACGAATGCACCTCTCGTCAGTTTGCGGGACGTTTGCCCAGAGGGCTAGCTACCCGTAATCGTTGCGGTTTTATGGAATTGGGGTGACGGGGCTCCAACTCGACACGTTGGACTACATGCATTTTTGCAGTATGCTGTTCGTGGTTACGGAGGGGTGGGGGACCGTGACGCGCCGAACTTTATCGATTTCACTACTCACGATTGCGTTCGTTCTGTCCGGGTGCGGCCCGCGGAAACCCGACTTCACGGTGCGGGGAGTGGGGATCGTCCTGAACACCTCGGCGCCGTTCGCACACAGCGCCGACTTCCCTGGCCGCATCGAGAGCACGATCGACGCCGCCCTTCGATTCTGGAGCGGAAGCTGGGACGACATCGATGGCGCGACGATCTTTCTCGAAGACGACCAGTACGTGGCCTGCAACAAATCGACGACCGCCTTGGGTTGTTTCGAACCCGGCGCCATCCACATTACCACTCGCGACCCGAGCCTTGGGACGTGGCGTTGTGTGGAGGAGACAGTGCTCGTGCACGAGATCGGCCACGCCGTGGTCGGCGACGTCAATCATGACGATCTCCGCTGGCTGGATTTCGTCCCGGTGCTCGAGGTCCTGGATGGCCGCTCCGGGTACACGGTCAGTGGCGAGACGTCCTGCCCTATCTACGTGAACGTCTGGCGGCATAGCCTTCACTCGCCATAGCGGACTTCGGCTGATCCGGCGTCGCCACCACGTCGGCCGGCGCCGGGCGCTACCGTCCGCTGTGCCGCTGTTGTGAATGCATCGTCAGACTCGTTGCACTCAAGTCTCCGTCCGACGCAAGACAGGCTGCCCTCCATTCTGAACAGCATCAGAAGCGCCTGCATCGCCCAAATGGAATCGCTTGCATCGACCCTATTCTTCCTGCGACGATAGTGTGTCAAATGCGTGCAGTTTTCATTCTCTTCTTCGCCTCGGTCTCCGCGGTGGGCCTCGCTTCTTGCACCTCGCTGGGTCCCTACGTGTGGGTCGAGGACTACCGTGCGGCTCCGGCAGATGCGACCGCGTACGTCATCGGCGTAGGCGACACAATCCAGGTCCGCGTTTTCAACCAAGAGCAGCTCTCCACCCGCACCAAAGTTCGCGCGGACGGGAAGGTGTCCCTGCCGCTGCTGAATGAGGTGGACGCGGCCGGCAACACCCCGACTGCCCTCGGCCAGAAGCTCGAAGGCATGCTCAAGGGGTTCGTCAAGAACCCCTTGGTCACCGTCTCGCTGGAAGAAACCAAGCCGCAGGTGATCTACGTGACCGGCGAGGTCCAAAAGCCCGGCATGTATCCGCTCGAGGCGGCGCCGGGTGTACTCCAAGCCATCGCCAACGCCGGCGGGCTAGGGCCCGACGCTTCGACCGATCGCATCTTCGTGCTCCGCCAGGCCTCGCAGGCGCAGCGGATCCGCTTCAGGTACCGCTCCCTCATCCGCCTGTCCGGCGCTGCGGTGACCTTCCGCCTCCAGCCCGGGGACGTGGTGGTCGTGGAGTAGTCGTGCACCCGCTGCTTCTTTCCGTTCTGCTTGCCTACGGGCCTTCCGCGGCGCTTTGGGAGGTCCGTTCCGAGGTGCGCGAGGAGCGGCCGGGCGCGTTGCTACAAGTCGAGCCATCGGCGGCGGTCTCCACCTCCCTCGAGGAGTTCGCTCTGGTCCTCAAGTACGAGCCGCGCTTTCTCTTTCCCGAGCCAGGGACCGATCGTCGCCCTTTGAATCTCCAGCGGGTCGCTGGCGATGTGGGATGGCGGCCCGTCAACGGCACTTTGCTGGGTTTGAGCCAGAGCTTCCGTTATGGGAGAGAGGATTTCTCCTGGATTACACAGCTCTCCGAGAATCCGACGCCCAGCTTCGGCCTTGTGCCACTCCCGCGTCCACTGCTCCTCATGGAATCCGTCACTCTCGCCTCAGTGCGCCAGCGACTCTCGAAGCGGGTGCAACTCGAATTGTCCGGCGGGTGGCAGGTGTCCGGAGGGGCGGATGCTGAGGCCCGCGCAACCGTGCCGCTCGCGCGCACCGGAATGGGAAGCATCTCGATGCTCTGGACGTCGTCGCGCGACCGCGTGTCTCTAACGGGCAGCCTCTCGCACAGCATGCTCCCCGGGCTCCAAGGCAGCGTCCTTGGGGGCGTCTTGGACTGGACGCACACGTTGCGACCGCGGGTAGACCTGCTTGCCTCCATCGGACTCTCGCGCGCGTGGGGGACACTGCAGCGAGCATTGCTCCCGACGGGGACCCTGGCATTCAAGGTCACGCCGATGCTACACGAACGCCGGCTCGGTGGCGGCGCCTCGCTGTCGGTTCTTCCCTCGGTCGATCCTCTGACCGGGACGCTGGTCGGCAGGTCGTCGGGACGGCCACTGCCGCGTTGCTGCTCACGAGAGAACTGGTCCTGTCGGCCGGTGGCGGGGCCGCTCGAGTCACCACTGGTCCCGCTGCCTCGACGATCGAATGGCAGGCCCTGGCCAATGCCACTTGGGCACTTGGTCCAAGAGCGGCGCTCTTCGGCGGCATGCGCGCTGTTTCCGAGCCTCAAAGACAGTGGGCGGCGGTGATCGGCTTCACGGCTTCGCGCAGGGATGTCTTTTGAGCTATCCTCCCGAAAGGATGAGAGCCGAGCTGCCGATGATCCCGCGCGAGACGCAGTTCCTCGCCGGGTCGCCGCCGGACGTCGAGGCGGACCCTTTTCGACTCTCGATGCGTGCTCGCTTCGTGTTCGCTGCAATCCGGCGCCGCAAGCTGCTGGTAGCAACCGTCTTCCTCTTGATCGTGGCCGGTTCGGTCGCCGCGCTGCGGCTGCTTCCGAAGACCTACCACGTGGAGACCCGCCTGCTGGCCCAGGGGCCCGGAGCGATGCCCGCGGCCGTGCGCCAAGGGAACGAGGCTGATGAGGCTCCCACCAAGTCCGCGTTCGACTTGGTGCACCGGCACGACAACCTGCTCTTGCTCATCAAGCAGACCAATCTTTTCGTCGCCCAGTCCGAGGCGCACAAGCCGTCGCTGCGAGAGTGGCTTGGCCTTCCGCCGCTCGGCTTGCTTCAAAACTTCTCGAGCGTCGAGGACCCGCTGAACTTGCTTGTCACCAAGCTTGACAAGGCGCTCGCCGTCACCACCGGCGAAGGGACGGTCACCATCGCAATTGATTGGCCCGATCCGCTTCAAGCCTACCAGATCGTCGGCGCCGCCTTGCAGAACTTCATCGAGTCGCGTCACCTGCGGGAGATCACCGCGATCGACGAGATGATCTCGCTGCTCGAGGGTCGCGCCGCCTCCCTGCACCAGGCACTCCAGACCGAACAGGAAGAGGTTGCGCGGGAGCGCGCGCTGTCGTCGGGGACCTCAGCCAATCTTCCGCGCGCACGGAAGCGGGGAGAAGGTGAGGAATTGGCCGAGCTGAAATCGATGCTCGAAGCCAAGCAGCGAGCGATCAAGGACGTGGAGGAGTTTCGCCGGAGGCGGCTGGCGGACCTGCAGGCGCAGCTCGACGAAAAGCGGGGCGTCTACTCGGACGCTTATCCCAGCATCGTCAATCTCCAGCAGGACATCGCCGCGCTCTCGAAGCAGTCCCCCCAGGTCGCGCAGTTGCGCCAAGAGGCTCGAGAGATCGCCGCAAAGATCGTGGTGCAGGAACGTGAAAAACAACCGGCGGAGGAACGACCTCTCGATCGGCAAAGCACGCATGCGGTCCACGCCGTCCCGCCTGAGACGACCGAGCAAACCGAACGCGTTCGGGACGCGCGCTTCAAGTACGAGAGGATGGTCGAGCGCCTCAACCAGGTACAGCTCCAACTCGACGCGGCCCGCGCCGCCTTCAAGTATCGCTATGTGGTCGTCTGGCCCGCCGAGGTGCCAAAGAAGCCGACATCGCCCAAACCTCACCTCGTTCTCGGCGCGGGCTTCTTCCTTGCCCTCGTACTCTCTGCGCTTGTTGCAACGCTCGCCGAGCTTCGGGCTGGCGTATTGTTCGAAAACTGGCAGGTCGAGGAACGCCTCGGCATTCCTGTTCTCGCTGAATTGGGCACGCAATGACGGTCGCCATCGCGCTCACAGCGCCGGATTGGATCAGCTCGTCGAGCCTCGCGCTGGCCGACGGCGCAACCATGGAGAGCTTCCAAGCCGTGCAAAGACACATGTACCCACGGGAGCAGAGCCATCCTGTCGCAAAGTGATGTCCGCAATCTCTGGCTGGCGACGCTGCGACGCGCGTGGAATTCGCTGGCCTTGGTTCCGGTTGCGTCTGGGGGGACGACGTTCGAGTTGGGCAAAGCATTGTCCGAACTGGGCGCCGTCTTCGGTGGTCGCCCCGTACGACTTCTCTCAGGCGTCGACCTCACGCTGGATTCGCTCGCGCAGTTCATCGACACGATGGTCAGGCTCGCAAAGAAAGGGGGCGGAGGCACCTCGAACGACGACCAGAGGGTTGTGGTCGTGCTCAATTCCGTCGTCAACGATCCGCTAGGCGTGGCGGTAGCGCTCGCCGCCGACGCCGTCTTGCTGGTGGTCGAGCTCGGTAAGAGCGACATCGAGTCTGCGCGACGCACCATCGATCTCATTGGCAGTGAGCGTTTCATCGGTTCCGTCACGATCCGGCGACCCTGAGCCTCCCGCGGACCCGCCGACGTGCGACAGCACTTCCCAGGCTGGTAGGATCCACGCGTGCAATCGCTGCTGCGAACCCGTATCGGATCGGTATGGCTCGACGCACTCGAGTTCGACGACGCCGTCGAGGCGATCTTCCGGCTGGTTATCGCGAGGCGTGGCGGGGCTGCTCGGCGGTGGACGTCTCCCGCCAGCACGGGCTCAAGTACGAGACGGCCTGGACCTGGTTGCACAAGCTGCTTAGTTGCCTGTGGCAGTTCGGCCCCGCGCCGCTCGACGGCAGCGTCGAGGTGGACGAGACCTACCTCGGCGGAGAGGACGACGACGCTCATAAAGGGCGCTGCCTCACCGGGCACAAGACGCCGGTCGCCGCTGCCGTCGAGTGGCGAGGCGAAGCGAGCGGCCGCATCCGAGTCGCCGCCGTGCTCAACGCGACAGCGCTCTCGCTCTGTGGCTTCGTCCGGCAGAACGTCGCCGGCGGCTCGCGGGTCAAGAACCGACGGGCTGCAGGCCTATCGCCTCCTGCACAAGCTCGGATTCCGCCACGAGCGCGCCGTGCTGGGCGACAACCCGAAGAACGCGGTCAAGCAGATGCCCAACCTGCACCGCGTCTTCTCCCTGTTGCGCCGCTGGATGCTCAGTGCGATGGCTATCTTGCCACCGCGTCCGGCGCGAGGAGCATCTCGACCTGCCCAGCAAGTTGCTGTCGAGTGAACGGCTTGGCAAGGAACGCAGACGCGCCGACTTCCTCGGCAGCGGCCCTGTCCTCCGGCATCGTTCGAGAGCTCATTGCGAGCACCGGAACGTGCTGGAGTTCGTCCTTGGCCCGGAGGTGTTCGCACACCTCGTAGCCGCTCATCTCGGGCAAGGTGAGATCGAGCATCACCAGGTCGGGAGTGAACGCTGACAGCATTGACAAGGCTTCTCGGCCGCTTTCAGCTTCGATCAGAGCAATGCTGACGCTCTCGAGACTGCCGCGGGCAAAAGGAAAGTTGTCCAAATGCTTTCGGACGGCTCGGCGGACGTCGCGATCGGCTTCCACGAGAAGGATCAGCAATGTGCGGCCGCTGACTTCAACTGGCTCCGCGCCCCGAGAGGATGGCTGGAATCGTCTTGAAGATGAGGTGAACATCGCGTCGCAAGCTCCAATCATCGATGTATTGCATATCCATGTACATCCACTGCTCGAACGAGATCTGGCTTCGGCCCGAAACCTGCCAGATGCAGGTCAGGCCGGGGCGAACGGAAAGGCGGCGGAGTTGCCAAGGCTCATAGCGCTCAACTTCTCCGGGCAAGGGCGGACGTGGCCCCACGATGGACATCTCACCACGTAGCACGTTGATGAGTTGCGGTAACTCGTCGATGGAATACCTGCGAATGAAACGTCCAATCCAGGTCACTCGCGGGTCGGAGCGAATCTTGAACACCGGGCCGGACTGCTCGTTGCTTTCCAGCAACCGCGCCTTGAGTTCCTCGGCGTTTTCGATCATCGAACGAAACTTCAACATCGTGAAGGGTTTTCCGCGCAGACCCGTTCGCCGCTGCCGGAAGAAGACGGGCCCAGGCGACGTGATCTTGATGAGGATCATGACGGCCAGCAAGAGCGGAGTCAGTACCCAGAGCGATGCGGCGCTGGCAACGATGTCGAACAGGCGCTTGAACGCCATTTGCTGTGGCTTTTGCTCGTATGGAAGGCAATGCAGGTAGCCGTCGCGGTTGGACAGGGGCCACGCGCGCTCGAGACGGAATTCGTACGCTGGGATCGCGAACGGCACACCCATTCTTTCGCAAACCTGAATCGCCTGTTGCATCTCCGACGCGTGCTGCCTGGCATTTCCGGCTATGTATACCTCGGCACAGGGGATGGTCCGCAGTGCCGATTCGAGGTCGGCGCTGGTTCCAAGAATGGGTACGGTGAGCTGGAGGGTCCGCAGCAGCAGCGAACGGTCGCGGTCGGTCTCCGATCGAAACGCCAGATACCCGCCCACGCGCCGTCTACCCCGGTTCGCGAGATCCTGGCCCGTAAGCCGCCCCATCGGACCGATGCCGACGATGAGAGCCTCCTCGAGCGGATTTCCGAGGATCGAGATTGGACGGGCGAGAAGGAGTCGCAGACCCATCACGACTGGCCAACACAGGGCAATGAATAGGCCGGGTCGCGGCACGAAACGAAGCGACGGCACGGCGAAGTCGCAGACCGCCAGGCACGTGCCGATGGCCATGACGAGGACGGTGACCATTGCGACGTCGTCGCCGACCCCGCGTTCGAGCGCCGCCGGATCGTAGTGGCGCAAGGCCGTGCTGATGATGGTCCAGACCGCGCAGGCTGCGGCGGCGACGCCCAGGAGCTCATGCGAGGCAAAGGCGATCTTGCCGTGCTCCAATTTCGATGAGAAGGCGATCGCTCCAACCAGTGCGAGCTGATCAAAGCTGAAGTTGACACGTATGATGAGGCCCGGCGAGAGCCGGCGAATCAACCAAGCCATGTTTCCCCCCCCCAAACTGACCAGCCCTTCTTGTCGCCTCCGCCACTGCCCCGATGAGCCGAACTGTGTCGGTGGAATTTTCTTGGAGCCCTTATCACACAAGCCCCCACCGCTGTCATCGGGCTCTGGACCAATGCGAACTGAATGGCGCCAGAATTGATAATCACATCAACGTGTTCAACCATTTCATCAATCGGGCTTCGTTCTAGATACACTGAAATTTCTGATTTTGGCCCCGGGGCTCCGGCCAACGCGCTGTCTACCGGTTAACGAACCGAGTCCGCGCCGGAGGGCTATCCAGTAGCTCGGGTCGACACGACCGGTTGTGTCAGCCCGTTCCGCTAAGCGGATAGCCTGCCCGCGCAGTCACTGACTGGCGATCACGGAGTCTCCGCGATGAGTCGTCGTTCCGAGCCCGCCATGTTGATTGCCTGATGTCGTTCCACTAGTTCTGGTGGATTTCGGTGGAGGCATGAAACGCGACCACCATCAAATGGAAGCGCTAACGATTCTTTCGATGGCGGTCTTGCACCGTGGCCGCTGGATCGCTTCTGCTTGTCGCGGGTTGTGGGTGCTGGTGAGATGAGGGCAGATGCGCGCGGCCAGCGTGGCACTTGACTGTTCGTTGCGATCGCGATCAAGGAGAGCGGAACCACTCCATGGGCCGCCACCACTTCCTCCTTCAGCGCCTGCGGAAGTGCTGCCCTCAGCATCGACTGAACGACGGGCGCTTGACGCCCGCCTGGCGGCTTCAACGTGTCCCACCGTGGCGCCTCGAAAGGGCCGGCTCTCCTCCTCTCCTTCGCCTGCAGTTCAGCCCGGCTGCAGCGAGATCGCGAGGACGCCCAGGGCCGTGGACGGCACCAGGTGCACCGCGTGATAGACCACAGCGCGACCAGCTCTCGGCGCTCCTGCGCGAGCACGACGGCAACGTGGCCGCGGTCGCGCGCGTCCTGGGAAAGGCCCGCATGGAAGTGCACCGTTGGGTCAAGCGCTTCGACCTATCGCTTGCGGACTACCGGTAGTTGCGCGATACCGCGCGCATGCTCGCTATCGATCTCACTGGAAAGCGCGCCCTGGTCGCGGGAATCGCCGACGACGCGGGGTTCGGGTTCGCCATCGCCAAGGCGCTCGCGGAGGCGGGCGCCAGCGTGGTCGTGGGCACCTGGCCGCCGGCCTTGAACATCTTCGAGACGCTGATCCGGCGGGGCAAGATCGACGAATCGCGCAAGCTGGCCCGCGGCGGGATGCTGGAGTTCGAGAAGATCTACCCGCTCGATGCCGCCTACGACACGCTCGTGGACTGTCCCGAGGACATCCGCACCAGCAAGCGCTACAACGAGCGCGGAGACTTCTCCATCCAGGGCCTGGTGGACGCGATGCGCCGCGACTTCGGCGACAAGCCGCTGGACATCCTGGTCCACTCGCTGGCCAACGGACCCGAGGTGAAGAAGCCGCTGCTCGAGACCTCGCGCAACGGGTACCTGACCGCCATCGGCGTGAGCGCGTACTCGCTGGTGTCGATGCTGCAGAGGCTCGCGCCCTTGATGCGGCCCGGAGGCAGCGCGGTCTCGCTCACGTATCTCGCCAGCGAGCGGGCCGTCCCCGGCTACGGCGGCGGCATGTCCTCGGCGAAGGCGGCGCTGGAGAGCGACACGCGCACGCTGGCGTTCGAGGCGGGCCGCAAGTACGGCATCCGGGTGAACACCATCTCGGCGG
>Ga0137407_10000195_pt1 | contig 43892 bp, 44 predicted proteins | sample CZOMad2_2_16fung_FD_108410 | JGI IMG/M metagenome (GOLD analysis project Ga0137407, IMG submission 108410) | Vadose zone soil fungal communities from Angelo Coast Range Reserve, California, USA - CZOMad2_2_16fungal (Illumina Assembly) | ecosystem: Environmental > Terrestrial > Soil > Vadose... | reverse complement strand
CTCGGCTTCCTTCAGGACCGCAATGATTTGCTCTTCACTGAACCGTTTCTTCTTCACGTCCGCCTCTCCCTTCAGGTTGGCGGACTCTACCTCAGCACCGTACTATTTCAGGGGAGCACGTCAACTTAACGCTTAGGAAAAAGCCTTACACAGACTTCGAGCGCCAAGTCTATGTCAACAGCGTTTTAGTGAGGCTCGACGCTTTTCATCAGAGCAGACAAGGTTTGGAAGCTCGTTGCAAACTAGTCAACGACATCTTGGATGGCACGGGAGCAAAGTTTTCTTACGTCAATCCAGAACTAGTAGATACCCGATCCAACTTGAGTTCCGATGTCATGAAAGACATCTGCATGATATGTGGCGTGGATGCGAGCCATTTCGAGGACCACAGGCCATTTATCGATCTTTTGGTTTTAAAACGCCGCAATGCGATCGCGCATGGACAGCAAGAGTTCATCCACGAAGACGAGATCGATGATCTTGTCGCAAAGCTCCTAGGACTAATGGGTGCCTTTAGAAACCTCATCGAAAACAAGGTGTACACAAAGGCATACGCTGCACAGCCCTAGGATTTAGCCAGTCGAAGGGCTAGCGCGGCGCCAGCTCGCGGGCGGCACGCCGAACTCGCGCTTGAAGGCGCGGCTGAACGCCGCCTCGGACTCGTAGCCCGCGCGCTCGGCGATGCGAATCACAGGATCGCGCCCGGCGCGCAGCATCTGCGCCGCGAGCGCGAGGCGCCAGCGCGTGAGGTACTGCATCGGCGGCTCGCCGACGAGCGACGTGAACCGCTCGGCGAGCGCGGAGCGCGACAGCGCCACTTCCTGCGCCAGCTCGTCGACCGACCAGGCGCGGCCAGGTGCGTCGTGCAGCAGCGCGAGCGCGCGTCCCACCTGCGGGTCGCGCACGCCGGCGAGCCAGCCCTTGCCTTGCGGCGGCAGGCCTTCCATGTAGCGGCGCAGCGCCTCGACGAAGAGGAGATCGGCGAGCTTGGCGAGGGTAGACGCTGCGCCGGGTCGATCGACGGCGGACTCGCGCACGCCGGCGCGAAACAGCTCGCGCAGCAGCCCCGACGCCGGGCCGTCGCCGACGTGGATCACCATCACCGGCGGCAGGACCTCGAAGATCGGGCGGAACACCGTGCGCGAGAGCGCGAGATACCCGCAAATGAAGCGCGTGGCCGCACCACCGCCGCCATGACGTATGTGAAAGAGATCCGCGTCCGCACTCGGCGGTGGCGTCACCGTGGCATCGCCTTCCATCGGCGCGAGGTGCAGGTCGGTACCCACCAGGTGCTTGCCTTCCTGCGGCAAGAGCACGAGGTCTCCGGCCTTCGCTTCGAGCACCTGCTGGCTGCCGGCGAGTTGCACCTTGCACGCGCCTTCGGTAAGGAAGTGGAAGAACGCGACGTGCTCGGCGCCGGCGAGGCGCTTGCGCACACTCGGAAACCCCACCTCCCCGCGGACGCACCACGGCGCCGTGAACTCGGCGTTCAAGTACACGGCGCCTTCCAGGTGCACCGACTTCAGGACGTCGGACAGGGCATCCATGGCGTTTCGATCAAGAAGCGCGGACTCCCAGTGAAGGTCGCGGCGCGAAGGCTCTGGATACTAGCAGCCATGACAAAAGACCAAAGCTACAGCGGTAGCTGCTTCTGCGGCGCCGTGCAGTTCACCGTGACCGGCGAGCCCGCGGCGATGGGCTATTGCCACTGCGAGTCCTGCCGCACCTGGTCGGCGGGACCCGTGAACGCCTTCACCTTATGGAAGCCCGATGCACTGCGCGTCACCAAGGGCGCCGACAAGATCGGCACCTTTGCGAAGACGCCGAAGAGCGAGCGCAAGTGGTGCAAGAGCTGCGGCGGCCATCTCTTCACCGACCATCCGCAATGGTCGCTCGTCGATGTCTACGCGGCGGTGATTCCGGGCTTTCCGTACAAGGCGGGGGTGCACGTGAACTACCAGGAGACGCGGCTGCCGATCAAGGACGGCCTGCCGAAAATGAAGGACCTGCCGAAGGAGATGGGCGGCTCGGGCGTGGCCCTGGCGGAGTAGAAGCTTCAGCGCGGCAGGAAGCTCTGGTCGACCATCTCGTCGACGTTCACCGGCTTCTCGAGCCACTGCAGCTTGTCGAGCATGAACGTCGAGAGTTTCTTCAAGCTGTCGACGTTGACGCGCGCATCCGGGTCACGCTTCCAGTCGAGGTTCTTGACGTAGATGTCGACCGGCGTCCTGACGAAGCCCGCCTTGGAGAGGTCGCGCTTCGCCTGCTCCATGTTCGCGAGGTAATACTTCGTGGCGGCGACATAGTCGGCGAGAAAGGCGCGCACCACGTCGGGATGCGCTTTCAGGAATTTCTCGCTGAACCAGATGTCGAGCAGCTCGTGGTCGTAGCCGACGGCTTCCGTCGCGGTGAAGAGCTTGCGCAATCCGCCCTTGGCCATTTCTGCCGAGTAGAACGGCTCGACGAAGGTACCCGCCTGGATCTTCCTCGTGCGCACCGACTCGCCCATTGCAGGGAAACCGAGCGAGAAGACTTTCGTGTCCCTGTCGGGCACGAGCCCCGCGTTGAGCAGCCCCGCGCGCGCCCAGAGATCGGTGGCGGTCTTGTAGCCGACCACGCCGACCGTGCCGCCCTTCAGGTCCTGCGCCGTCTTGATCGGTCCGTCATCCTTCACCATGTAGGCGGTGGTGAAGTACTGCTTGCCGGCGGCTTCCTGCGAGATGCTGGCCACGATCTTCATATCCACGCCCTGCGCGCGGGCGAAGATCACCGCGAGGCCCGGCGCGGTGCCCGCGTCGAGCTCGCCCGCGAGATAGGCCTGGAAGCGCTCGGGGTTCGCCTGGAAGAGGATCTGCTTCAGCTGGTACTTCTTGCCCTGGTTCGGCGTGAGGTCGGGCCGCGCGCTCATCAGCCAGAGCTGCTCCTCGGCGGCGAAGCCGCGGCCGAGGCGGATGAGCGTCGGCTCCTGCGCGACGGCGAAGGTGGAAACGAGGATGCCGGCGAGGATGCAGAGCGCTCTTTTCATGGTGTTTCCCTTCAGGCGCAATACGTGTCGAGCTTTTCCCAGTATACCAACCGGTTCCTCAGCGCCACGAGCGCGTGGTCGAGCGCGAGCCCGAGGAGCGAGATCACGACCACCAGCGCGAGCATGCGGTCGGTCTTGAGCGACGAGAGCGAGTAGGTCACGAGATAGCCGAGCCCGTCGACCGAGCTGATCATCTCGGTGATGATGGCGACGATCAGCGCGACCGGCAGCGCGACGCGCAGCGCGGCGAAGACGTACGGCAGCGTCGCCGGAAACACCACGCGCAGGAGCGTGCGCGCACGCGATGCGCCCATGTTCTGCGCCGACCACAAGAGCACCGGCTGCACGGCGCGCGCGCCGTGATACGTGATGATCGTCATCGGGTAGAGGCACTCGAGGAAGATGAGCACGATCTTCGACAGGCTGCCCAGGCCGAAGACGAAGATGAAGATCGGGAAGAGCGCGAGCTTCGGCACTGCGTACGTGCCCGAGAAGAGCGGATCCAACAATGAGGCGACGAAGGCCGAGCGTCCCATCAGCATGCCGAGCAGCACGCCCGCGACCGCGGCGAGCACGAATCCGCCGAAGGCGCGGTAGAGCGAGGTCCAGGTCTGCCACCAGCCCTCCGGCCGCGATACGAAAAGCCAGAATTCGCGCCCGATCCTTTCGAGCGACGGAAAGAGGAGCGGGCTCCACAGGCTGCTGTGCGCGGCGATCTCCCACGCCGCGAGCAGCACGAGGACGAGGATGTAGGGGCGCAGCGCCTTCATAGAATGAGCGTCAGGCGTGGCCCTCTTCCCACGGCAGGAAATAGGTTCGCAAGAACCGCAGCAGCCGATCACCGGCGTAGCCGAGGATCGCGATGGTGAGAAGCGAGACGTACATCAGGTCGAAGCGCAGGCTGTTTTCCGCCTCGCGGATCAGGTGCCCGAGCCCCGAGCGCGCATTGATCATCTCGGCGGCGAACATGACGATGAAGGAAAGCGCGAGCGCGACGCGCATGCCGGCGAAGATCTGCGGCAGCGCGCCGGGCAGCACCACGCGCCGGAAGATCTCCGCCTCGCTCGCCCCCATGTTGCGCGCCGACCAGACCAGGATGCGGCGCGTCGCCCGAGCGCCGTAGTACGCGTTGATGAACGCCGGGTAGAAGCAGGCGAGGGCGATGATCAGCACTTTCGACAGATCGCCGATGCCGAACCACAGCATGAACACCGGCAGCATCACGATCTTCGGCACCGGGTAAGTCAGGAAGACGAGCGGGCTCACCATTTCGTCGAAGCTCCGCGCGATGCCTGCGGCGAGGCCGAGCAGGACGCCCAGCGCGGTGCCGACGGCAAATCCCGGCAGCGCGCGCAGCAGGCTCGCGGCGGCGTCCTGATACAGCTCGCGCGTGCCGAGCGCGGCGAAAAAGTGCTTGGCGATCTCGAGCGGCGAGAGCGCGTAATCCGGAAGCCCGTGCAGGGCCGCGAGCTGCCAGAGGACGAGCACCGCCGCGAGCAGGCCCCACCGCGCGAGGCGGCTGGCTACACCCACACTTGCAATACGTAGTCGTACGCGGCCTGCGCGTTGGTCATGTCGACGCGCTGCAGCTTGATGCGGTAGCCGTCCTTGGTCTTCTTGAGCTCGTGGCGATAGGCGCCGGCGAAGTGGCGCACGTCGTCGCGCCTGAGCTCCATCATGTGGAAGCGGCTTCTCACCACCACGTCCCCATTGCTCGCCACCTTGTCGACGACGACGTTGGACACCACGTGGTTGGTTCCCCACAGCGGGCGCTGCGACCAGGCGTCGGGATGCAGCACGCGGTTCATGCGCACCGTCATCAGGTTCTTGTCTTCGGCGAAGATCGCCGGCTGGCCGTCCCAGGTCTTGTAAGACGCGTCCGGCGGCATCCAGTAGATGCCGTCGTCGCTGAAGAGATCGATCCACGCCTGCCATTTCCTGGAATCGAGCAGCTCCGACTGCCGGTAGAGAAACTGCTCCGCGGCGTGCTGCAGCTCGTGGCCATTCGCCTTCTTAGCCACGCATGTACTCCGCCCAGGCTTTCATCTGTCCGCGCATCGGCGCTTCCGAGGTGCCGCAGTTGGGCGCCGTCTCGACCGCGCCGTTCTTCTCGACGTCGCGCCCGTAATGGCGCCCGAAGCTTACCCAGTCGCCGCTGTTACTCGCGAGGCCCTGGTGGCACTTCCAGAAGTTCTCCAGGTCGTCGGCGTTGATCAGCGTCGCCGGCGAGTTCACCAGGTTGTAATAGGCGAGCGAGCGGCGGTAGATCGGCTCGGGCGCGCCCTTCAGGCGGAAGTGCCAGATCTCGGTGAGCGTGCGATCGACGCCCAGCGGGCGCACCGCGCGCAGCTGCTGCAGCGGCGACTGCACCGAGAGGCCGGGGTAGATCAGCACGTGGTGGATGTTGACGCCGACGATCTCCTCGAAGCGCTTCTTGCCGTAGGCCTCGATCATGATCTTGTCGTAGGCGAGCGTGTCCGGGTCGGTGGGCCGCAGGCCCATGTAGCCGGTGAGGATGCAATGGCCCTGCGGGTAGTTGATGGTCTGGAAGTCGTCCCACTTGTCGATGGTGACCGTCGCGAACGCCGAAAGCATGTGATACGAGAGCGGCGCCTTGCCCGTTTTCTTCTCGATCTTCTTCTCGATGTCGTGCGCCGCGCGCCCGGTCGACTGGTGCACCACCGACGGATGCAGCGCGTCGAGCTGATTTTCCAGAAATATTTTCCAGTTGGAGTGCTGAATCACCCGGAAGCAGTTCGGCACCACCTCGACCTCGCCCCCGGGCGCGCGATCGCACATGTCGTCGAACGCGACCCTGGATTCACCCAGGAATTCTTTCAAGGTGGGACCCTCGCTGGCCAGGCTCGCGAACACGAAGCCGCGGTAGTTCTCGACGCGCGCCGCGCGCTTCATGCTGCAGTCGGGATTGTCCTTGCCGAAGCGGGTGCCGGCGTAGCCCGACTCCATCATCGGGATCGAGCGCAGTCTGCCGTCGTGCTTGAAGGTCCAGGCGTGGTAGGAGCAGCGGAAGAACTCGCCGGCGTTGCCGCTGCGGTCGCCGCACATCATGTTGCCGCGGTGCGGGCAACGGTTGTAGAGCACGTTCACCTTGCCGTCCGAGGCGCGCACCATGATCATCGGCTGGCGGCCGATCTGCACCGCGTAGTAATCGCCGGCCTTCGGCACCTGCGTCTCGTGCCCGCAGTAGATCCACACTCGCTCGTGGATCCTCTGCATTTCGAGCTCGAAAATATCCGGATCGGTGTAGACCTCGCGCCGCACGCGGTCGGGCTCGACGAATTTCGCTAGATCGGGAATGCGCTCCTGCAGCATGCAGTCCTCCTGCCGTGGCACCTTTGCTTCGTGGGGCGATGATAATCTACGCGCCTCATAGGAGGAGATCGGTTCATGACGCGTATCGCGCTATTCCTGCTGGTGTTCTGCTGCGCGGCTGCCTCGGCGCAGACGCCAGTCAAAGTGAAGATGTTCCCCGGCGCGCAGGCGCTGCCGGCGCTAGCCGCGGCTCAGCAGGGCCTGTTCGAGCGGCAAGGGCTGAAGGTGGAGGTCCTCTTCACCGCGAACTCGGACGAGCAGCGCAACGGACTCGCGAAAGGCGAGTTCGAGATCGCGCAGGCCGCGGTCGACAACGCGGTGGCGATGGTCGAGCTCGCGAAGGAGGACGTCGTCATCGTCACCGGCGGCGACAGCAGCATGAACGAGTTCATCGTGCAGCCGGACGTGCGCTCGTTCGCCGATCTCAAGGGCCATACGCTCCTGGTCGATGCGCTGAACACGGCCTACGCGCTGCAGCTGAAGAAGATCCTGCTGATGAACGGGCTCAAGGACGGCGTCGACTACAAGCTCAATCCGATCGGCGGCACGGGGCTGCGGCTTCGCGGCATGAAGGAGAACAAAGACTACAAGGCGGCGATGCTGAATTTGCCGTTCTCGCTCGACGCCAAGGCGGCGGGGCTGAAGAGCATGGGACGAGCGACCGACCTCCTCGGCCCCTATCAGGCGAACGGCACGTTCGTGCTGCGCAAATGGGGCCAGGCGCACCGCGATCTGCTCGAGCGCTACATCGCCGGCCTGATCGAGGGCACGCGCTGGGCGACGGCGCCGGCGAACAAGGATGCCGCGGTGAAAATCCTCGCCGAGCGCCTCAAGGTCGGCACCGAGAACGCGACGAAGACCTGGGAGCTGATGACCGACCCGAAGTTCGGCATCGCGCCCGATGCGCGCTTCGACATGCAGGGCTTTCGCAACGTGCTCGCGCTGCGCGCCGAGATCGAGGGCAGCTGGGGCGGAAGAGCGCCTTCGCCGGACAAGTATCTCGACCTTTCCTACTACGAAGGCGCGCAGAAACGCCTCGCCCGCTGAGGAGCCATGCGCTACGCGCCGATCGATTCGAGCCTCTTTGCCGAGAATCGCAAGCGCCTCGCTGCCCGGTTGGCGCCGAGCTCGCTCGCGGTGGTCAACGCGAACGATCTCATGCCGCGCAACTCCGACGCGGTCAGTCTCATCATCCCGCAGACCGATCTTTTCTATCTCTCAGGTATCGAGCAGGAGGAGACCATCCTCCTGCTCTGTCCCACCGCTTTCGACGAGAAGCTGCGCGAGGTGCTTTTCATCCGCGAGTCTTCCGAGCTGCTGAAGACCTGGGAGGGGCACAAGCACTCGAAGGACGAGTCCTCTGCAATCTCCGGGATCAAGAACGTGCAGTGGCTGTCGGATTTCCCCGCGATCTTCCACCGCCTGATGTGCGAGGTGGAGCGCGTCTACCTGAATTCCAACGAGCACCCGCGCTCCACGGTGGTGGTGGAGACGCGCGACGCGCGCTTCGTCGCCGATTGCCAGCGGCGCTATCCGCTGCACCGGTACGAGCGCCTCGGGCGCCTCACGTTCAAGCTGCGCGGCACGAAGAGCGAGAAGGAGATCCGGCTCCTGCGCAAAGCCGCCGCGGTGAGCGGCGCGGGCTTCAAGCGCGTCGCGCGCATGCTCAAGCCCGGCGTCAGGGAATACGAGATCGAGGCCGAGTACTCGCACGAGTTCCTGCGCAACCGCTGCCACTTCGCCTACAGCCCGATCATCGCCTCGGGAGCTAATTCCTGCGTGCTGCACTACGTGCAGAACGACCAGGAGTGCAAGGCGGGTGACCTGCTCCTGGTCGACGTCGCAGCGAGTTATGCGAACTACAACGCGGACGTGACGCGCACGCTGCCGGTATCGGGCAAGTTCACCAAGCGCCAGCGCCAGGTCTACGACGCCGTGCTGCGCGTGCAGCGTGCCTCGATCAAGGGCGCCACCGTAGACAAGCTGCACCGCGACTGGCAGAAGGAAGCGCAGATGATGATGAACGAGGAGCTGCTCTCGCTCGGCCTCATCAAGCGCGAGGACATCCAGAAGCAGACCGACGACCGTCCCGCGTGCCGGAAATATTTTCCGCACGGGCTGGGCCACGCGCTCGGCCTCGACGTGCACGACTACGGCTGGACGATGGAGCCGTTCACCGACGGCTTCGTGGTCACCGTGGAGCCGGGCATCTACATCCCCGAGGAAGGCTTCGGCGTGCGCCTCGAGAATGACGTCGTGGTGCGCAAAGGCGGCAACGAGGATCTCTGCGCCGGCATTCCGATCGAGGCGGAGGAAGTCGAAGCCCTGATGCACGCCAGATGAATAAAATGGTCGTCCCGCGAAGGCGGGGACCCAGTTAAAGATTTTTCTGGATAGGACGACGGCATAGCGCATGGAAGAGGGCAAGCTCCTCGGCCACCCGCGCGGGCTCTTCATCATCTTCGCGGTGGAGATGTGGGAGCGCTTCAGCTACTACGGCATGCGTGCGCTGCTTGTGCTCTATCTCGTGCACACGGCGACCGGCGACAACCCGGGCCGCGGCTGGTCGAAGGAAGCGGGCGACAGTCTCTTCGGCTGGTACACGGGCGGCGTCTACCTGCTTTCGATCGCGGGCGGCCTCGCCACCGATCGCCTGATCGGCGCGCACCGCTCGGTGGTGGTGGGCGGACTGCTCATCGCGCTCGGCCACTGCGTGCTCGCGGCCTCGGGCACCGGCACGCTCGCCTCGAGCGACGTCGGCATGGCGGTGTTCATCGCCGGCCTCGCGCTGATCGTGCTGGGCACCGGGCACTTCAAGCCGATCATGCCCGTCATGATCGACAAGCTCTACGCGCCGGACGATCCGCGGCGCGACGCGGCGTTCAACATCTTCTACATCGGCATCAACGTCGGCGCGGCCTTCGGGCCGCTCGCCTGCAGCTTCCTCGGCGAGAAGGTCGGCTGGCACTACGGCTTCGGCGCGGCGGCGGTCGGCATGATCCTCGGCCTCGGCGCGTATCTGTGGGCGCGCCCGCGCTACCTCGCCGGCATCGGCGAGCCGCCTGCCTCGACGCCTTACGGCACCGGTTCGGGTGGACGATGGGCGGCGCCGCTCTTCGTCCTCAGCATCGTCGTCGCCGCGGGCGTCGCGGCGCTCTTCCACTGGCACCTGCTGGGCGCGATCGGCGCGGCGCTGAATCCCCTTTGGGTCGGCCCGCTGGTCGTGGCGCTCGCCGTGTGGTTCGTCGCCAAGCAGCCGAAGGCAGATCGCGGCGTCGTCGCCTGCATCCTGATCTTCGTCTTCTTCAATGCGGTGTTCTGGTTCGCCTACGAGCAGGCGGGAACGTCGCTCAACCATTTCGCCGACGAGATGACCGACCGGTACGTCTTCGGCTGGGAGATCCCGGCCGGCTGGTTCCAGTCGCTCAACGCCGTCATGGTGGTCGCGCTCGCGCCGCTCTTCGGCATGCTGTGGTCGTCGCTCGGCCGCCGCAACCGCAATCCCGGCCAGCCGATGAAGCTCGCCTTCGGCCTCTATTTCCTCGCCATAGGATATGTGTTCATGGTGGCCGGCTCCATAGGTACCACGCCGGCGGTGCGCGCCTCGATGTTCTGGCTCACGATGACTTATCTGCTGCACACCATCGGCGAGCTGTGCATGTCGCCCACGGGACTCGCCTTCGTTACCCGCGTATCGCCGGTACACAGCGTCTCGCTGCTGCTCGGCGTCTGGTACCTGTCGAATGCGATCGCGAACAAGGTCGGCGGCCAGGTCGCAGGCTCGATCGAGGCGATCGAGTCGGGCGACATCTCGCTGCCGTGGTACGGCTGGTTCAAGCTCGGCGGGCAGGCCGACTTCTTCCTGATGTTCGTCGTCATCTCGGTGATCGCCGGCACGATCATGCTTCTCTTGAAGCCGCTGCTCGAGCGGCTGCTCGCCGGCCGCCGAGCGTAGCCGCATACTTCGTACTCCATGCAACGCATCAAGGTCATCGATTCCCACACCGGCGGCGAGCCGACGCGCGTCGTGGTCGACGGCTTGCCGGATCTCGGCAAAGGCAGCCTCGCCGAGCGGCGCGAGCGCTTCGGGCGCCAGTTCGACCGCTATCGCTCGGCCTGCGCCAACGAGCCGCGCGCCTCGGAAGTCACCGTCGGTGCGCTGCTCGTCGAGCCTGCCGAGCGCGGCTGCGTTGCCGGCGTCATCTTCTTCAACAACGTCGGCACGATTGGCATGTGCGGTCACGGCACCATCGGGCTCGTCATCACGCTCGCGCACATGGGACGCATCGGCCCGGGCGAGCATCGCATCGACACGCCGGTCGGCGTGGTGAGCGCGACGCTCACCGCCGATCGCCAGGTCACGGTGACCAATGTGGCGAGCTGGCGCGAGGAGAAGGACGTCACGGTGGAAGTGCCGGGGCTCGGCCGCGTGACGGGCGACGTCGCCTGGGGCGGCAACCGCTTCTTCCTCGTCGAGAAGCACAATGAAAAGTTATCGCTCGACAACGTCGAGCGGCTGACCGACGTCACCTGGCGCATCCGCCAAGCACTGAACTTGCAAGGGTTCCCCGACGTCGACCACGTCGAGCTGTTTGGTCCGGGTTCGGCCGGAGCAAAAGCGCGCAACTTCGTGCTGTGCCCCGGCAAGGCCTACGACCGCTCGCCCTGCGGCACCGGGACCAGCGCGAAGCTCGCCTGCCTCGCCGCCGACGGCAAGCTCGCCGAAGGCGAGGCTTGGGTGCAGGAAAGCATCGTCGGCAGCCGCTTCGGTGCCTCCTACCTTTGGCTCGATCGTGCCAGCGGCAAGGTGGCGCCGCGCATCTCCGGCACCGCCTTCATCACCGCGGAGAGCACGCTGCTGCTGGACGAGCGCGATCCTTTCTGCTGGGGCATTAGCTGACGAAACGCCGCGTTGCGGTCGTGGGCGCTGGCGTCGTCGGTTTATCCACGGCGCTCGAATGCGCGCGGCGCGGCCACAGCGTCGTCGTCGTCGAGCGCAACGGCGAGCGCCGCGACGGCTGCTCGTACGGCAATACCGGCATGATCGTGCCGAGCCGTTTCGTGCCGCTTGCCGCGCCCGGCGCTGTGGCGCTGGCGCTGAAATGGATGTGGAACCCGGCGTCGCCGTTCTATGTGAAGCCGCGCCTCTCCACCGAGCTTGCCTGCTGGGGCCTCGAGTTCTGGCGCGCAGCCACCCCCGAACGCGCGCGCCGTGCGTCACCGCTCATCGTCAAGCTCGCACTGGCGAGCCGCGCGCTCTATGTCACGCTCGCCGCTGAGGCTGACGACTTCTATTTCAAGAACAGCGGCGTCCTGATCCTTTGCCGCGACCCGCACGCATTCGAAGAAGAAGCGCGGGCGGCGATCGAGGCTCACGCGCTCGGTCTCAGCGCCGAAGTGCTCGACGCCAAGGCGACGGCCGCGCGCGAGCCGGGCATCAAGATGGAAGTCGCGGGCTCCGTGTACGTCGCTCAGGATTGCAACCTCGATCCGAAGCTCCTGATGGATTCCCTGCAGCGCCGCTGTGCCTCCGCCGGCGTGGAATTCCGCTGGCAGACCGAAGTGCGCGGCTGGCGCGCCGAAAGTGGGCGCGTCCGCGCCGCCGTTCTTTCTAACGAAGAACTGAAAGCAGACGAGTTCGTTCTTAGCGCCGGGGTGTGGACCAGCCACCTCGGCCGCGGCCTCGGCCTGCGGCTGCCGATGCAGGCCGGCAAAGGCTACAGCCTCACGCTGCCCAAGCCGGCGCGCTCGCCGAGCGGTTGTGCGCTGCTCGCCGAGGCACGCGTCGCGGTGAGCCCGATGAACGGCAGGCTGCGCTTCGGCGGCACGATGGAGCTCGCCGGGATCGACGAGACGATCAATCCGATCCGCGTGCGCGGCATCATCGACGCCGTGAAGCGCTACTACCCGGAGTTCAGCGACCAGGATTTCGCCGGCATCGAACCCTGGCGCGGCCTGCGGCCGTGCACGCCCGACGGGCTGCCTTACGTCGGGCGCAGCGCGCGGGCATCGAACCTCGTCGTCGCCGCCGGCCACGCCATGATGGGAGTCTGCCTGGCGCCGGTCACCGCCAAGCTCGCGGCCGATGCCATCGACGGCGCGCCGCCCTCGACCGATCTCGCGCTACTCTCTCCCGACCGCTATCACTGACCGCGAGGCAAGCCATGCGATGGAAGGGCGTCATCTCGGCGATCACCACCCCGTTCAAGCCCGACCTCGCGGTCGACCGCATTTCTCGCGGAGCACGCCGCGTGGCAGCTCTCAAGCGGCGTCGACGGCATCGTCGCGCTCGGCTCGCTCGGCGAGGCGGCGACGCTCAGCTTCGACGAGAAGGTCGCCATCCTGCGCACCCTCGCTGGAGTGATGAAAGGCAAGCCGCTCGTCGCCGGTATCGCCTCACTCTCGACTGTCGAAGCCGAGATGAAGTCGCATGTGTCGGCGGTGATCGGCGCGACGAAGCTCACCTGCATGCTCTACAACAACCCGCCGGCCTATAAGACGGACTTCCTCGCCACGCACGTCGCCGAGCTCGCCGCCGAGCACGAGAACCTGCAGGCGGTGAAGGAGTCGAGCGGCGATGCGCGCCGCGCCACCGCCGTAAGAGCGCTGTGCGGAGAGCGCATCGCCGTGTTCGCCGGGCTCGATGACATGATCCTCGAGGGCCAGCGCGCCGGCGCGGTCGGCTGGATTGCCGGCCTGGTCAATGCGCTGCCGCGCGAGACAGTGGCGCTCTTCAACCAGAAGTCCGACTCGCTCTACCGCTGGTTCCTGCCGCTCCTGCGCCTCGACGTGGTGCCGAAGTTTGTGCAGCTCATCAAGCTCGTGCAGCAGGAAGTCGGGCACGGCAACGAGCGGGTGCGCCCGCCGCGCCTGGTGCTCTCGGGCGCGGAGCGCGAAGAAGCACTGGAGATCATCGCGTCGCGTTACGCGAGCGTCCTAAAGGCTTATAAGACCTAGCCGACTTCGGCCAGTAGTGGCGCAGCGCTAGAACGACGGTGATGTCCGCTTTCGGTGGCGGCTTGTGCCAAATTTGTGCCAACGAACCCATTGGACCGCTGGTCCGGGTTCCTCTGGTGAAACAACTACTGGCAAGCGCTACGAGCGGCTTTAGCTTCGACCTTTAACCCGTTGGTTCAGCGGTTACTCGCTCTTCACCATGGATTCCACGAGAAGAGCGGCAATGAGGAACACGCACCCAAGGATCGTCCAGGCCGCATCAGCCTTGCTTAATGAGATGGATTCCCGAAGCATGTACCTCTCTGCGGCGGTCTCCAACTCGTTTCTCGCCTGCTCGGCCGGAAACTCTCCAGCCTTCTTGAACTTGTCGTATTTCCTGTGCGATAGCAGCTGGCGGATTGCAGGCAAGGCTAAGAAGATGCCACTTAATAGCCCGAGAAGTGCGTTTAGGTGGCTCATTCGAACGATTTCGCCGATTCACTCACCGATCAGCATCTACAAGTTGAAGCACAACCCGCTTGCCCAGTGCCTCGACCACTTTAGAAATTGTCTCCAGACTTGGTCGTTTGTTTGATTCCGGATTCTCAAGTCGCGCAATGAACGACTGCGGAACGCCACTCTTCTCTGCGAGCTTAGATTGCGACAGCCTTGCATTAGTACGAAGCCCACGAACAAGCTGTGCAACCTCAAGTTGAAGAGTTTTCGTGTGAAACTCAAACGCCCATTCGGGATGTCGCCTAACGGCTCGGGCCAGTGCTTGCTCTAGCCGGTCTGAACTATCCGACTTAGCCCTAAATTTTGGATTTATCCTAAGTGCTTTCGCCGCCGTTGCCATAGTCTATTTCCCACCAAAGTAAATTGGACCATCACACTTTTCACGATCACCTAGAGGCTATAAATATCGCGGACGCGTTTCTGCGCCTCAGCTAGATGCGCTTTGGCTTTGCCGTCAAAAATCCCTAGCAAAACTACTTCATTCCTATCACGCGAGTACGAATGCATCAGGCAATTACCAGTCTCATAAAAGTCCCAAATTTGAATGTGAGGAGTTCGCGTAGCAAGAAGCAAAGTCTCCGACAGTGGCGGCGGATATAACAGCTTTTGTGCCTCCCATCCTCTAAGAAGCCTGATATATGCAGCAATTCCGAAGAGTGGTTTGTCGGCATCAAATAGCTTCACGAGCTGGCCCGTTACGTCCTCACCATTGGCGTCTAGGTATTCCTCTACGTGGAAGTACGGCGGCATAATTATATCCTAACGGATATAGTTTTCAAGTCGTGAATTTGGGTGCAGGCAAAGGCTAACCAGTGTCGTTGGCCGACACTTATCGAGTCGTCCGAAACCGACAATCACCACCTACCTTGTGCCAATTTTGTGCCAAATCAACCGGAACCTCCCAGCTTGCTGCCCAGTGGTACCTCTGAGCAAAGCAACCGGCAAGCGCCACGAGCGGCTTAGTGTTCGACTTTTAATCCGTTGGTCAGATGCACATGAAATTGATCCAAGGCCGCGCTGCCGATTAGCATCACTCCGCAATGCGCATCCCAGCTCACTTAATAAAGGCAGGATGAACAAGAGAGCGGATTCCTAGTGGAAACTGGACTATTGGCGAGGTTGCAGAGTTATTTCTCTACTTCCTTCGGCGGACGGTACGTCGAATATGCCGTCAAAGAGATGATCGCTGAACAGCCGCGGCTAGCGACTCTGCTCTTCGGCGCGAAGAGATCTGACACAGTCCAGGCTGAATATCGGTTTGAAATCGGCAACCGGACGCGCATCGCCGATCTTGTGTTTTTAGACCCTGAAACCGAACTCCCTATCTCTTAAGCGACGGCATCACGTCGCGCGAGAAGAGCTCGAGCGAGCGCATGGCGTGCTCGGGCGCGAGGTCGCCGAACGAGAAGATGCAGAGCAGGTAGTTGGCGGTGGTGTCGTGGAGCATCGCCTGGATTTTCTCCAGCGCGATGCGCGGTGAGCCGGTGATCAGGGGCTGCACGGTGTCGGGTGCGTAGGGATCGGTCTTGTGGTGCCCGGGCCGTCCGATCTTGTGCATCAGGTGGTGGATGCGGCTCGCCCATTTGGCGTGGGCCTGCTCGCCAAGCCGCTTGGCTTCGGCCTCGTTCTCGGCGATCACCATGTGCTGGGTCTTGGCGAGGAACGGCCGCGCGACGTGGGCGTTGTGCCGGCCGGGATCGTTCTTGTGCCGCTCCCAGATCTCGCGGTACTGGGCGAAGAGCGGCTTGCACTCCGCTCGTGTCGCGAGGATCGCCGTGTGATAGCCGTGCCGCGCGGTGAACTCGATCGACTCCTTGTTGGAAGTGGGGAACCAGAGCGGCGGGTACGGTTTCTGGTAGGGCTTCAGGTGCACTTCCGCGTCCTCGTAGCGGTAGTGCTTGCCCTGGTAGTTGAGCGCGTCGCTTTTGCACGCGGCGAAAAAGATGTCGAGCGTCTCGCGGTACTTGTCGCGCGACTCCTCGATGCCCGTGAGGCCGAAGATCTTCGACTCGATCGGCGACACGCCGCGTCCGACGCCGAGCTCGAGGCGCCCGCGCGAGAGCTGGTCGAGCATGCAGGCTTCGTTGTAGAAGCGGTAAGGGTTGTACCAGGGCAGGCAGAAGGTGAGCGCGCCGACGCGCAGCCGCGTGGTGCGCTGGATCATGGCGGAGAGCAGCACGCTCGGCTGGGCGTTGATCGAAAGCGGCGTGCCCTGGTGCTCGGCGATGAGATAGGCGTGGAAGCCCGCCCGGTCCGCGGCCGCGGCGAGGTCGAGCTTGTGCGCATAGAGATCGGCCGCCGAGCGGTTTTCCGGCGCCTCGATCCAGTCGAAGATGCCGACTTGCACGCTCATCGCCAGATCCTCCTCGCTACCTCGACCACGCGCTCGAGCTTGCGCTTCTGGTCGTCCTCGCTGATCAGGTTGCCGACGACGTCGGAGCCGAAGCCGCACTGCGGGCTGATCGCGAGGCGCTCGAGCGGCACGTACTTGCTCGCTTCTTCGATCCTCTGCGCGAGCGCATCGGCCGATTCGAGCTGCGGCACCTTGGTCGTGACAAGTCCGAGCACCACCACCTTGTCCTTCGGAACAAACCGAAGAGGAGCGAAGGTTCCGGCTCTCGGGCTGTCGTACTCGAGCAGCAAGCGCTGGTGCGGCAGCTCGTTGAACAGGCGCTCGGCGATGGCGTCGTAGCTGCCCTCGCGATGCCACGTGCTGCGCTGGTTGCCGCGGCACAGATGCACACCGAAGGTCACACCGGGAAATCCGCGCACCAGCTCGGCGTTCGCGCGCAGCGAGCGCGAGAAGTTCTCCATCGGATCTTCGCCGCGCTTCTTCATCGCATCCATCGAGGGCTGGTCGACGTATGCCGTGTAGCCCGGCTCGTCGATGTGCACGTATTTGCAGCCGGCATCGACCAGCGCCTGGATCATCTGCCGCTGCACCGTGACCACGTCGTCGACGAATGCATCGACGCTCGGGTAGACGGCCTTGGAGCCGGCATGGTCGAAGCGCTGCATCACGCGATCGGGGCCGATGAGCGAGACCTTGACCGGTTTTTTCGCGAGCGCCGCCGCGCGGCGGTACTCATCGAGCGGCGGATTGCGCACCAGCTTCAATTTGCTGACGGTCGGGCGCCGATGCACGACCGGAGTGCCGGGTGCGGCGAGGTCGGGGATCTCCCAGCGCGTGAGGGAAGTGTGGCTGGCGCGCTTCTCCTGCGTCTTCATCGTGTCGGTGCCGCTCATTTGTCCAATTTGGTAGCCGCTCACCGCAAGGCCGAAGCTGTCCTGGAAGTTGAGGCGGCTCACCTCGCCGTCGGTGACGACGTCGAGGCCGATCGCCTCCTGCAGCGCGAGGTGGCGCTTGACGCACTCCAGCTCGACGCGCGCGAATTCCGCGGCGCTCATCTTTCCGGTCTCGAAAGCGAGGCGCGCCTGTTTCCAGTCCGCCGGCCGCAGCAGGCTGCCGACCACGTCGGTGCGGATGCGATCGAGGCTCATCAGTCTTGTCTAATCCCCGCCGCCTTCACGGCGGCCGCGTAGCGCTCGATGTCTTCCTTCACGAAGCGTATGTAGTTATCGGTGCCGTCCTCCATCAGTTCCATGCCGAGTGCCGTCATGCGCTGGGCGAAATCCGGCTCGCGCACGATCTTCGCCACGGCGGACTGAAGCCGCGCGATCACCTCGGGCGGTGTGCCGGCGCGCGCCTGCAGGCCGATCACGGTGGCGATGTCGAAGCCGGGGAAGCCCTGCTCGGCTGCGCTGGGTATTTCCGGGATGCTCGCCGAGCGGCGCGGCGTGCTGATGGCGTACGCCTTGAGCCGGCCCGAGCGGATGTGCGGCAGCACGTTCGGGATCCCCGACCACCCTGCCTGCACCTCGCCCGCGAGCACTGCGGCGACCATCGCGCTGCCGCCCTTATAGGGAACATGCAGCATCTCGATGCCGGCGCGCGATGCGAAGACCGCCATCGTCAGGTGGTGGATCGAGCCAAGGCCCGCGGAGCCGTAACTCAGGGAGCCGGGTTTGCTCTTCGCGAACGCCACGAACTCCTCCAGCGATTTGGCGGGCAGTGACGCAGGAGCGACCAGGATCGTCGGCAGGGCGGCGAGGGCGGTAATGAACGCGAAATCGCGCAGCGGGCTGTACCCGAGCTTGGGTTGCAGCGCAGGATTGATCGCGAGGTTGCCGGAATCGCCCATCAGGAGCACGTGCCCGTCGGGCGGTGCATGCGCCAGCATCTCCGCTGCGACCACGCCGCCCGCTCCCGGGACATTCTCGACGACGAATGGCCGCCCGAAAAAGTCGGGCAGCCGCGCGGCCAGCATGCGGCCGAGGACGTCAGGATTTCCGCCGGGTGCCGCGGGCGCGATGATGCGCACGGTCTTGACCGGATATTCCTGCGCCTGGGCAATACCCACGACCAAGCAAATGAGAAGGGCAGTAAAACGCATCGTCAGCCTCTCTTGTCCACGAAGCGCGGCGCTTTCACGTTGGCTTCGAACTCCTTCGCGATCGTGCCGTGCTCGAGCAGCGTCACTTCCGGCGTGATCTGGAAGGTCTTGCGCATCATGTCCACGATCGGCTGCGCGGCGCCAGTCCTCGTTTCGACGTGCAGGTGAAGCACATCGTTGGCGCCCTGGTTGGTCACCTCGGCCCTGAAGTCGACCACCGCCGGGTCGCGGAACATCGCGTCCTCGAGGTCCGCGTGGTTGATGTTCACGCCGCGCACCTTGAAGAAGCCGACCGTGCGGCGCGCATGGCGCATGACCGGGAAGACGGACCATGGATGCGTCCCTCCCATCGCGGGCGAGAGCGACACCAGGTCGCCGGAGCTCCAGCGCAGGAACGGTGTCATCGTGTTCGACCACAGCGCGGTGACGACGAGCGAGCCGACCTCGCCCTCGCGGACCGGATGGCCATGGTCGTCGAGCACCTCGAGGTGCCAGAGGTCGGTGAACGCATGCAGCCCCTGGTGCCCGAGGCTTTCGCCGGAGACGATCGCCGCCTCGGTCATGCCGAAGTGATCGAACACCTGCGCGCCCCAGGCGCGCTCGAGCTTCTCGCGCTTCACGGGTGAGAGCGGCTCCGCCGCGACGAGCAGCTTCTTCACGCTCGATCTTCCGAGGTCCATGCCTTTCACTTCGGCGAGGTTCGCGAGATGCAGGCCGTAGCTCGCCATGCCGATCCACACGGTGGGCTTCAGCTCGCGGATCAGCTCGAGCTGGACCTCCGAGGGCGTGTTCGTCCCGGCACCGCACCAGATCGTGCCGATGCCGAGGTTGATCGCCGCGCGTGCATATAAGTGCGCGACCGGGTGCACGCCGAGCGGGAACGAAATGTGCGCGCAATCGTCGGCCGTGGCGCCGATCAGCGCCCACGCGCGCTCGAAGGCCATGATGTTCGTTGCCATGTCTTCGGCCGAGCGCGGATAGAAGAGCGGCTTGCCGGTCGCGCCGCCCGAGCGCCAGTACTCGACGACCTTGGTGCGCGGAGCGATGCAGAACTCGTCGTGGAAGCGATCGGAGGGGATCTGCCGCAGGTCCTCCTTGGTCAATATCGGGATGCGCCGCCACATCTCCGGATCATCGAGCCGCGCGAGATCGATCGATGGCAAGCGCCGCTTCCAGAACGGCGACTGCATGGCGCGCTCGACGGCGATGCGCTTGCGCTCGCTCTGGATGCGCTGGATGTCGGCCGTGGACCGCGGCCACCGAAAATCCATTACCGTCTCCTAATCAGGGACAGACCACGTTTTCTTTCGGGCGGAAAACGTGGTCTGTCCCTGATTTCGATTAGCGCACATTCTCGAGGAGCAAAAGCAGCCCGCCGAGGATAGCCGTGTTGCCCAGCAGCGTGATGCGCGAGAGGTTCCGCTGCAGCGGATCGTCCTTCTGCCAGAAGCGATGGAAGATCATCGTTGCCGTGATGGTGAAGACGATCAGGCACAGCGTGCCGAGCGCCGGATGCCAGTCGACGGCGACCATCCCGGCGCCCGCGAATTGCAGCACGATGCCGATCCAGAAGGTGGTTCCGGGGAACGGCACGCCGAAGCCCTCCATGCGCTCGATGTGGTCGGCGATGCGCGCCTTGGTCAGGTTGGCGACGCCGGTGACGAGGAAGAACACCACGATCAGCTGACGGCCGAGGATGTCGAGCCAAGGTTCCATTCAGACGCCCATGTACCGGTGCGAGTGCGCGCATTCGGCAGTCTTAGGGCAGCGGCGGTTCATAAGTTCGTGTCCTAGTGTCCGTAGAATGCGGTACAGGGAGGCGATAGTGCCAATCTTTCGACTTGCTGGCGACAAGGCAACAAAGCTGACTACTTTAGCTCTTGGCAAAGAGCGGGAGCTTCAGAGGCTCGTGGAGGCGAACCTGCTCGAAATGTTGGACATGCACCTACTGGCTTCGGAGTACGTCACAACGGCTAAAGGTCGCATAGACACCCTCGCAGTTGATACCAGCGGTGCACCAGTGATCATTGAATACAAAAAGAGTCAGAACGAAAACATCATCAACCAAGGCTTATCGTATCTTCGTTGGCTGAAAGCTCAGAAATCAGAATTTTTCCAAATGCTGATCCAACAGAAATTGCCGGCAGCTGTCGCTAAAGATATGAAGGTGGACTGGCCAAATCCACGTGTCGTGTGCATTGCGGAGTCTTACAACAAGTTCGATCTCGACACGGTAGAGGTCCTCCCGCTACGGCTAGAGCTTTTTCGGTATCGAATGTATGAGACCGGAATTCTTTCGCTGGAGCCCGTAACGGTTTCAGAACAAGAGTCCACGCCTGCGCCTTCGAGAAGTCAGGTCCGCGACGAACCGCTCTTAGCGCCACCTTCGGTAGAAGATTTTGCGAAGCTAACTTCACCAGAGCTTCGCGAAGCTTTTTTCCAGCTGCGGGACCTAATCATGGCGCTCGATGAGAATGTCACCGAGCGATGCACCACATATTATTTGGCTTACCGGGCTTCAAAAAACTTCGCCGAGCTAATCTTTCGCAGAGAATCGATCACTTTTCACATGCGCTCGATTGATTATGTCGATCCGCAACGGTTGGTTTCCAAAATTCCAGATAGCTATGGGTGGACGCTTAGCCGACGGGTTGTTATGACTAAGCCCGCGCAGCTTGAGGCAATTTTCGATCTCATCCAGCAATCGTACAAAGACGTGCTTTAAGAATCACACACCCAAATAGCGGTGCCAGACCTCGCGATCGGCATCGAGCTCGGCGGAGGTGCCCTGCCAGGCGACGCGGCCGCGCTCGATGATGGTGTGGCGATCGGCGAGCCGCACGAGGCGCTCGATGTATTTGTCGATGACGAGGATCGTCTGCCCGGCCTCGCGCAGCCGCCCGAGGCATCGCCAGATCTCTTCGCGCACCAGCGGTGCCAGTCCTTCGGTGGCCTCGTCCAGGATCAGCAGGTGAGGATTCGTGACCAGCGCCCGGCCGATCGCGAGCATCTGCTGCTCGCCGCCGGAGAGCTGGTTGCCCATGTTGTCGGCTCTGGCTTTCAGAGTGGGAAACAGCTCGAACACTTTAGCGGCTGTCCATGGCTCGGCGCGCTTTGAACGGTTATCGGCGAAGGCCACCAGGTTTTCCAGCACCGTGAGGTTGGGAAAGATCTGGCGCCCCTCGGGCACGAGCGCGATGCCGAGGCGCGCGATGCGGTCGGGCGCCTCGCGCTCGATGCGCCGGCCGCGGAAGCTGATGCTGCCGCCTTGCGTGCGGGTGAGGCCCATGATCGAGCGCACGGTGGTGGTCTTGCCCATGCCGTTGCGCCCGAGGAGCGATACCGCCTCGCCCTCGTTTATCTGCATTGAAAAACCAAACAGCACCTGGCTCGCGCCATAAGCGGTGTCGAGCCCCTGCACCTCAAGCAGCAAGCTCTTCTCCCAGGTAAGCCTTGCGCACGGCCGGATCGGCGCGGATCGCCTGCGGCGCACCGGTGGCGATGAGGCGGCCGTTCACCAGCACCGAGATGCGATCGGCGAGGCGGAACACCGCGTCCATGTCGTGCTCGACGAGCAGCACCGTCACCTGGGCGCGCATCTTTTCGATGAGGGCGATCATGCGCGCCGATTCCTGCGGGCCCATGCCCGCCATCGGCTCGTCCAGCAGCACGAGCTGCGGCCGCGTGGCGAGCGCGAGGCCGACTTCAAGCGCCCTCTGCTCGCCATGCGCCAAGGTTGCGGCTACGGTGTTCATTTTTCCGGCAAGGCCAATATCTGCGGCGATGGCGGCGGCCTCGTGGAAGAGCGCGTGCTCGGTATGCAATGGATGCCAGAGAGAAAAGCTCGAGCCGCTGCGCGCCTGCACCGCGAGCGCGAGGTTATCGAGCACGCTGAAGCGGCGGAAGATGCTCGTGACTTGGTAGCTGCGGGCAAGGCCGGCGCGCACTCTGGCGTGCGTGGTCAGGCGGGTGACGTCGGCGCCATTGAACACGATGCGGCCCATGTCGGTCGGCAGCACACCCGAGATCTGCCCGATGAGGGTGGTCTTGCCCGCGCCGTTCGGGCCGATGAGGGCGTGCACTTCGCCGCGCACGACATCGAGCGTCACGTCGTCGGTGGCGACGACGCCGCCGAAGCGCTTGGAGACGCCGCGCAGCTCGAGCATGGGCTCATTTCTCCTTTGGGCGGGCGAAGAGGCCGGCGAGGCCTTGCGGCGCGAGCATGACGATGGTCAGCAGCACGATGCCCACCGCAAGCCCGGCGTGGTCCTGGTAGTTCGGCGCGAGCGAGGCGATCCAGCCGATGCGATAGTCTGCGATGAGGTGCTCCAGCGCGAGGAGCACCGTGGCGCCGATCAAGCCACCCCACAGCGTGCCGACGCCGCCGAGGATCACCATGATCATCAGGGTGCCCGATTGGATCCAGTGCAGCAGGCTCGGACTGACGTAGCTGCCCTGGTTCGCGATCAGTGCGCCGGCGAGGCCGGCAACCGCGCCGGAGATGACGAAGCACAAGAGCTTGTACCGGTAGACGGGGAAGCCGATCGCCTCGGCGCGCGCCTCGTTCTCCCGGATGGCATCGATCACGCGGCCGAAGCGCGAATGCACGAGCCGGTGCATGCCGTAGAGCACCGCGGCGAGGAGCGCGAGCACGACGTAGTACCAGACGAGGTCGTTGCGCAGGTTGACGCCCAGGCCGACCGTCGAGCGGCCCGGCATCGACAGGCCGTCGTCGCCGCCGTAGGTCTTCAGCGAGACGAAGATGTAGTAGATCATCTGCGCGAAGGCGAGCGTGATCATGATGAAGTACACGCCGCGCGTGCGGAGCGACATGGCGCCGATCACGAGCGCGGCGAGCGCAGCGACTGCTACCGCCGCCGGCCACGCGATCCACGCGCTCGGCACGCCTTCGACGGCGAGGATGCCGACCACGAAGGCGCCGGCGCCGAAGAACGCCGCGTGCCCGAAGCTCACCAGGCCGCCGTAGCCGAGGACGAGGTTGAGGCTGGTCGCGGCGATGGCATAGATCAGGATGCGGCTCGCGAGGCTGACGTAGAACATGGCGTCGATCGCCTGCATCGCCAGGGGAAATATCGCCAGGACCAGAAAAACCAGGAGCGCGCGCTTCATCCGCGTGCCGGGAACAGGCCCTGCGGCCGGAAATAGAGCACCCCGGCCATCAGCACGTAGATCAACACCGACGCGATCGCGGGTCCGGCGCCGCTCGCCAGCTGCGGCGGCAGGAAAGCGGAAAACACGATCGGCAGGAACGCGCGGCCGCTCGTATCGACGATGCCCACCAGCAGCGCGCCGACAAAGGCGCCGCGGATCGAGCCGATGCCGCCGATCACGATGACGACGAAGGCCAGGATCAGGATGTTCTCGCCCATGCCGACCTGCACGGCGAGGATCGGTCCGAGCATTGCGCCCGCAAGCGCACAGAGCGCTGCGCCCAGCGCGAAGACGATGGTGAAGAGCCGGCGGATGTTCACGCCCATCGCCACCGCCATCTCGCGGTTCGACGCGCCGGCGCGCACCAGCATGCCGACCCTGGTTTTCGTCACGCCGAAGTACAGCGCGACCGCCACCAGGGTCCCAACGCCGATGATCAGCAGCCGGTAGGACGCGTAGTGCAGCCCGCCGGGGAGGGTGACCGGCCCGGTGAGCGAGGGCGGCGGATTCAGCATGATCGGCTGCGATCCCCAGGCGATGCGCACCGCCTCGTTCGCAATCAGGATCAACGCGAACGTGGCGAGTACTTGCGTGAGGTGGCCGCGTCCATACAATTTTCTTAAAAGAGTTACTTCCAGAACGGCGCCGACCAGGGCGGTCGCGCCGAGGGCGAGCGGCAGTCCGAGCCAGAACGATCCGGTCATCTGCACGAAGCTCGCCATGAAATACGCGCCGATCATGTAGAGCGAGCCGTGCGCGAGGTTGATCATGTCCATGATGCCGAAGACGAGCGTCAGGCCCGCGGCAAGCAGGAACAGCATCAGGCCGAACTGGACTCCGTTCAGCGCCTGCTCTAGGAAAAGAATGGGCGACACAAAGAAAAAGGGGTCAGAGCAATTTTCCTGTAACCACTAACGCGTGCAGGTGTTACCGGAAAATTGCTCTGACCCCTTTTTCTTCTTGCCTACTTCATGGTGCAGTCTTTGAGCCAGAAGTCCTGGTGGTCCTTGAGGATGGTGCTGATCTTGCGGTTGACGATGCGGCCTTCGCGGTCCTTGACGATCGCCCGCACGTAGTAATCCTGGATCGGCGTGCCGTTGGCCGCTTCCTTCATTTTGCCGCGCGGCGTCTTGGCGCGCTCGGGCGCCTTCATCAGCGCCGCGTGGAATGCCTTCTCGTCCTCGACCTTGCCTTTCGCGTCTTTCACGGCCTGGTCGATGATGAGGGCCGCGGTGTAGCCCTGCTCGGCGAAGAGCGTCGGGATGCGCTGGTACTCTTTCTGGAACTCGGCGACGAATTTCTGGTTGGCGTCGTTATCGAGGTCGTAGGCCCAATGCGAGGTGTCGAACATGCCGAGCATCGGCTCGCCGACGGCGCGCACGATGTCCTGGTCCGACGCGAAGCCCGGCACGATGAGCTGGATCTCGTTCGACAGGCCCGCGGCGACGAACTGCTTGATGAAGTTGATGCCCATGCCGCCCGGCAGGAAGGCGTAGAGCGCGTCGGGCTTGGCGGCGCGGATCTGCGCCAGCTCCGCCGAATAGTCGAGCTGGTTCAGCTTGGAATAGACCTCGGCGACGATGGTGCCCTTGTAGGTGCGTTTGAATCCGGTGAGGGCATCCTTGCCCGCCGGATAGTTCGGCGCGATGAGATAGGCGTTCTTGAAGCCTTTCGATTGCGCGAACGCGCCGGCGGCCTCGTGGTGCGCCTCGTTCGGCCACGAGGTCGAGAAGAAGTAGGGGCTGCAGCCCTTGCCGGTGATGCTGGTCGGCGTGGCGTTCGGCGCGATGTAGAACACCTTCGACTCCTGGATCGTCGGCCACACGGCGAGCATCACGTTCGAGAACACGACGCCGGTCATGAGGTTCACGCGATCGCGCTTCAGCATCCGCTCGGCGAGCTGCTTGCCGGTGTCGGGATTCAGCGTGTCGTCGGCGAAGATCGCCTCGGTCGGCAGCCCGCCGAGCTTGCCGCCGGAGAGCTTCAGCGCGAGGTTGAAGCCGTCGCGGATCTCGATGCCGATGCCGCCGGCGGGGCCGGAGAGCGTCGACAGGAATCCGATTTTCAGTTCGCTCGCGGCCTGCGCATTGAACGCAAGCAGCGCAGCAAATGCCGTCGCCAGAACTCTCATTCGATCCTCCTCGGTGCCGAGGATTCTAACCATTTTGTGGTTCAATGCCCCATGCCTTTCCGGCCGCGCATTGCTAATGGGAAACCTCTCGGCGCGCATCCGGATGCAGCATCCGTAAAACGCCGCGCGCTCGAGCTCGGCGCCGATCTCGCCGGCATCGCATCGGCCGCGACGCTGAATGCATTTCCGCCCGATCCGCGCTGGCCGCAGACGCCGGATCGCATCCTGCCTTCGATCAAGAGCGTGCTCGTGCTCGTGCAGCGCATTCCGGCGGGCGCGTTCCGCGCCGTGTCCAACGTGCCGGTGCAGTACATGGACATGCTGGTGCTGCGCAAGATGGACAAGATCGCCTACCGCATCGCCGATGAGCTAGAGCGCGCGGGCCATCCGACTTTCGTCACCGCAGCGCAGGAGACCGACTGGAGCCTGAAGCGCGCCTCCTATGGGCGCCTCTCGACGCGGCACCTCGGCGTCGAGGCAGGCCTCGGCACGCTCGGGCTGGAAGTGAACATCCTCACGCCGGAGTTCGGCCCGCGCGTATACCTGACCGGCGTGCTGACCGAATTGGAGCTCGAGCCCGACCAGCGCATCACCGAGCAGGTATGCATCGGCGAATCGTGCAGCCGCTGCCTGCATTCATGCCCGCCGAACGCGGTGCTGCACTGGGGCATCGACAAGCGCGGCTGCGCCACCGAGGCGCAGGAGTTCGGCTTCATGACGATGCTGCAGTTCATGGAGCGCGTGATCGACGCCCCTGGTTCCCAAAGAAAAAACATGTTGAAGCAACGCGAGCTGTTCGGCTTCTGGCAGGGCCTGCTGCGCGTCGTCGGCTCGTTCGGCGATTGCCCGCGCTGCCTGGCGGTGTGCCCGGTCGGCAACGACTATCACGCACACCTCGCCGAGGTGCAGAAGGTGATTCCCGAACGCACGCCGGAGAAGACCGCGATCCAGAAGCAATGGCAGCAGGCGCGCAAGAGCGGCGAAACCGGCGGCGGCTTGTCGGAGTGGAACGCGCGCTGGGTCGGACCCGAGGGCTACAAGGGCATGGTCGCCAAGCAACTCCAGGAGTTCAAGCGCAAGCAGAAGGAAATGAGTGGAGATCTACCGGAAACCGCTGACAGCGGCCGAGATTAAGGCAAGAGCGCGCGAGCTCGGCGCGGATCTCGTCGGCATCGCCGACGGCGCGCGCCTCGATACGGCGCAGATCACGCAGCTCGACGGCGGGCGCGCGATCGTGCTGGCGAAGCGCCTGAACGACGGCGTGGCGCGCATCCGGCGCTGGGACGACCGGCACAAGTACTACAACGACGAGCTGGCGCTCACCCACCTCGAGGAGACGTCGCTCGAGCTCGTCTACTGGCTCGAGGACTGCGGCTATCCGGCGATCATCGTGCCGCCGACGCACGTCGATCCATCGCGTTACGAAAACGACCCCAAGACACATCTCGAGCCCATGTTGTCGCTGCCGCACGCGGCAGTGGAAGCGGGGCTCGGCACGCTCGGGCTCAATCTCCAGCTGCTGACGCCGGAATACGGACCGCGCGTCATCCTGACCGCGGTGCTCTGCTCGGCGCCGGTCGAGTGCGACCAGCCGATGAAGGAGGCGCTGTGCCTCGGGCCGAGCTGCGGCCGGTGCCTGAAGACGTGTCCGCCTGACGCGGTGCGCGAATGGGACCGCGACTGGAAGGCGTGCGACACCCATCGCTCGCCGCACGGCTTCGCGCAGCTTTCGGATCATTTGGAAAAAATAGTCGAAGCGAACGACGCGGCGACGAGAAAACAACTGCTGCGCTCCGAGACGAGCTTCAACCTGTGGCAGAGCATCCTGCGCGGCTCGGGCGTGATCACCGGCTGCCGGCGCTGCGCCGACGTGTGCCCGGTCGGGGCGGATTACGAGCAGATGCTCGCCAGCGCGCACCAGGAGATCCCCGAGAACACGCCGGCGAAGGAAGAACGCCTTGCGGCGATGAGCGGTAAGGCGGGGAATTACGAAAAACAGAAAAGGTTCATCGGCATCCTGAAGCTAGTCCAATAGCGACTCCCATGAAAGCCATCGAGAACACGAGCCTTGCGCTGCTCGCCGCAGCGATCATCTTCGTCGGCCTGGTGGCGGCTGCCTTCCTGCTGCAGCGATACACCACCTTCGTGCCGTCGTTCACGCCCGGGGTGAACGACTTTTCCTACGAGAAGTCGCTCCGCGAGTCGAACAACCTGGACGGGCTGAAGCAGATGTGCCTGCGCCTCGCCGAGAACGCGGACGATGCGCGCAAGTTCGATGCGGCGCTGTACGCCCAGTTCAACGCCATGAGCCGGGAAGTGGCGGTGCTCCTCGTCATGAGCTTCACCATCTTCGGCTGCGGGCTGCTTTACATCTACCTGATGGCGCGGCGCTTGCGGCGCGGTCATGGCGCTCAAACTCCCTAAGTCGCGCGCCGAGATCCGGCGCATCCAGGCCGAGCGCAAGCGCTTCGCCGTCGAGCAGGCGCGGCGCGCACTTTTCTGGCGCTCGAAGCTGGAGACGATCAACCTCGACCGGCTCGAGGATCCGGACGAGTGGCGCAGGATTCCGATCCTCGACAAGGACACGCTGCGCGCGCTCTCCGACCAGCAGTTCTACAACGAGTTCTGCGTTCCCGCGGCCGACGGCGTTTGCGAATACTGGCGCTCGGGCGGGGTCACCGGACAGCCGCTTTTCTATCCGCGCAGCTTCCGCGACATGGAATACGGCCTGGAAGCCTTCGCGCGCACGTACGACTGCGCGGGCGCCGAGCAGGGTGATCGCGCGCATATCTCGTTTCCGCTCGGCATCCATCCGGTGGGGCAGGTGTTCGCGCGCTGCGCGGCGTCGCGCGGCATCACGGTGAACTGGGCCGGCTCGGGCGCCTCCACGCCGTCTGCCCTGCAGCTCGAGCTGATCCGGCGCCTGAAGCCCACCCTCTGGCTCGGCATGTCGAGCTATGCGCTGCACCTCGCCAACCTTGCCGAAGCGCGCGGCATCAAGCTGGATGTGCGGCGGCTGATGACCTCGGCCGAGCCCGTCTCACAGGCGAAGCGCGACAAGATCGAGCGCACCTGGGGCGCGAAGCTGACCGACACCTTCGGCATGACCGAGGCCGGCATGATGGGCGCCGAGGACAAGCCCGGCGCCGGCTTTCGCATCTGGAGCGACATGTACTACGTCGAGGTGCTCGATCCGAAGACGCTCGAGCCGGTGAAGGAAGGCGAGACCGGCACGCTGATCGTCACCGCGCTCTGGTCGAACCACATCACGCCGTTCCTGCGCTGGAGCTCGGGCGACCTGGTCAGCTACAGCGAGGCCGACGACGGCGCCGGACGTTATTCGGTGTTCCCGCGCATCAAGCATGCGCATCGCACGACCGGCTTCTTCAAGGTGCGCGGCGTGAACCTCGGCCACCAGGACCTCGAGGACTTCATGTTCCGGCACCTCGAAATCGGCGACTTCCGCGCCGAGGCGCTGAACGAAGGCGGCAACGACCTGCTGCGCCTGTCGATCGAAGTGCGGCGCGACTGCGACGGCGCAGCGATGTGCCGCAGCATCGCCGATGAAGTCAAAGCCAAGTTCGAGCTCGCGCCGCAGGTGGTTTTGCTCGAGACCGGGACGCTGGCCAAGGAATTCGAAGCGAACGTCAAGGCGGCCCGGTTCATCGATCGCCGCTAGGTGGCGCGATAGGCGGAGCTACCCGGCATGCCAATGGAAGGCAGCATCGACTACGCCAGTGAAGCGGATGCTGGCTGCGCCATCACAGCACCATGAAGAAGAAAAAAATTAGCCAGAGCGAAAAGCTACTTCCTCTTCTCAGGCCGTCCCTTCACGAATGCGTTGATGATGGTGGCGACCGGAACGCTCACCAGCGCCCCAGATACCCACGGGGCGAAACTTGCGCACCATATCGCCCCACCGACGGCAAAGATCGCTATTACGAAACCAAGGATTTGGCCTCTCTTAACGTCGGCTGCCTTTGTTGAGAGTACGTTCTGATCGATGGTGTGGCGGTGGTTTTGCTCCTTCTCGGCGAGACTTAGCAGCCGATTAGCGCTGCCTGGGAGCACATGGTTGTATTTTTCTAATGCGTCTGGAGACGGGATAGGCCCAGACCACATTTGGGTCTGTACTGAAACCTCCAGGATTTGCTGCTGAACTTGTGGCGGAAGCTTGGATACCGCTTCCTGCGGGATTACGACCGCTTCTTGCAGTGCCGGCTGTTTATTCTGAATGACTGGTGGTTGAGAGCTCACTGGGTGCTAGGAAAGAACCAGAGGAAACCGCCGTGCGGAAGTCGCTTCCGATTCTTGCCCAATCTTCTCTCAATGCATCAGGCGACGGTGTGGAATAGGAGAAGTGAATGTGAGGGCTATAGATCGAGCTTGTGGAAGTCATTCCGGCCGTAACCCCATACCAAAACGAACTGCTGGTCGTCATTGTGGCTGCCGGGTATTGGCTTGGCAGCGAATAGATGATGAACCTCGTCACGGATCTTTCCATAATCTCTAGACAAGTATACGCCGTTGACGTTCCGTCGTCCCTCAACGACGGATGGCGTTGAGGAATAGTCGTTACAGCGAGTCGAAATACTCGGCCATGCGCTTGCGCCCGGCCGCGTCCGGCATGGGACCCTTGCCGCCCGCCAGGTTGTCGCGCATGTGATCCGGCCGCGCCGTGCCCGGAATGGCGCAGGTCACCGCCGGATGGCTGACGATCCACTTCAAGAAGTACTGCGCCCAGCTGGCGATGCCGAGCTCTGCCGCCCATGGCGGCAGAGCCTTGCCCTTGGTGCGCCGAAAGAGCGCGCTTCCAGCGAATGGGCGATTGATGATGACGTTCACGCCCTTGTCTTTCGCTAGAGGAAGTAATTTCGCTTCCGCCTCGCGTTCGGCGAGCGAATAGTTGATCTGCAGGAAATCGTAGGGTGCGCTCTTCAGCGTGCGCTCCACTTCGGGATAAGCCGAGGCGGTGTAGTGCGTGATGCCGATATGGCGCACCCGGCCCTGCTGCTTCCAGTCCCGCAGCGTCTTGGTATGCGTCGCGACATCCACGAGGTTGTGCACCTGCATGAGGTCCATCACCTTCACGCGCAGGCGCCTGAAGGAGGTCTCCATCTGCTCGATGCCGTCCTCGCGCCCGCTGGTCCAGACCTTGGTGGCGATGAAGAGCTTCTCGCGCATGCCGAGCTCGGCGATGAGATCGCCCGCGACCGATTCCGAGGTGCCATACATCGGCGAGGAGTCGACGACGTTGCCATTGAGCTGCTTCAGCAGCTCGCGCAAAGGCGCGCGTGCGGCGGAATCATTGCCGACGTCGAATGTTTGCCACGTGCCGAGGCCGATTTTTGGGAGACTCACTTTGTCCTGCGGAAAGAGGCGGCCTGCATAGGCGCCCAGGCCGGCGGCGACGAGCGCCCTTCTGCGCAAATCCATCAATCGATGATAGCCTGACCTCAAGGAGACTCCATGAAGCGTCGCGCATTCCTGTTTGCCGTTACTGCCGCAGCTTTCGTTCCTGCGCTGGCGCAGGGCAAGCCGATGAAGATCGGCGTGATCGGTTCGGGCAAGATCGGTTCCACGCTCGGCGGCCTGTGGGCCAAGGCGGGCCACGAGGTGATGTTTTCCGACCGCGACGCCGAGACGGCGAAGCGCGTGGCGAGTGAGCTCGGGCCGCGTGCGCGTGCGGGAACGGTTCCCGAGGCGGTGGCGTTCGCCGACGTCGTCCTGATCGCGGTGCCGTACGGCGCGTTGCCCGCGGTGCAGAAGGAAGTCGGCGAGAAGCTCAAGGGCAAGATCGTGATCGATCCCAACAACCCGGTGCCGGCGCGCGACGGCGAGCTCGGCGCGCAGGCGAAGGAGAAAGGCGCGGCGGTGTCGACCGCGGCGATCCTGCCCGGCGCGCGCCTCGTGCGCGCTTTCAATTCCTGGGGCTACCAGAAGATGGCGAGCGAAGCGAACCGGCCGGCGCCGCGCATGGCGATCCCGGTCGCGTCCGACGACGCGGCCGCGCTCAAGGTGGGTCTCCAGCTCGTGCAGGACGCAGGCTTCGATGCCGTACCGGCGGGCTCGCTCGCCGCATCCAAGGCATTCGATCTCGGCTCCTCCGTCTCGGGCAAGGTGATGACCGCGGACGAGCTGCGCAAGGCGTTGTCACTGAGACTCCCCTGACGTGCTAGCGGAGCGTTGGCTTGCGCGGGTCGTGGCCGTGCGACCCGAGGAGGTGCGCGCGCTCCTCTGGTCGTTCGCCTACTTCTTCTGCCTGCTGGCGAGCTATTACATCCTGCGGCCGCTGCGCGACGAGATGGGCGTGGCGGGCGGCGTGCGCAACCTGCAGTGGCTTTTCACCGGCACGTTCCTCGCCATGCTGGCGGCTGTGCCGCTCTATGGCGCGCTGGTGGCGCGCCTGCCGCGGCGGCGCTTCATTCCATTCGTCTACCACTTCTTCGTCGCGAACCTGGCGATCTTCTGGCTGCTCCTCGCGCTCGACATCGAGCGCACGACCGTGGCGCGGGTGTTCTTCATCTGGATCAGCGTGTTCAACCTTTTCGCTGTGTCGGTGTTCTGGTCCTTCATGGCGGACATCTACCGTTCCGAGCAGGCGAAGCGCCTCTACGGCTTCATCGCTGCCGGCGGCACCGCGGGCGGACTCGCCGGGCCGGCGATCACCTACGGCCTCGCCGAGGCAATCGGGGTGGTGAACCTGATCGTCGTCGCGGCGCTGCTCCTGGAAGCGGCGGTGCTGTGCGCGACGCGGCTGGAACCGAGGCAAGAAGCAGCGCGGGAAGCGAGTGTCGGCGGCGGCGCATTCGACGGGCTGGGGATGGTGCTGCGCTCGCCGTACATCAGCGGCATCCTGCTCTGGGTCGCGCTCCTTTCGATCGCCGCCACTTTTCTCTACTTCGAGCAGGCGCAGATCGTTGCAGATACCTCCAGCGACCCGGCAGTGCGCACGCGTATCTTCGCCACGGTCGATCTCGCGGTCGGCGTGCTGACGCTCGCGCTGCAGTTCGTGGCGACCGGCAAGCTGATCGAGCGCTTCGGTGTCGGGCCGGCGCTTTCGCTCTTGCCGCTCGTCTTCGTCGGCGGCTTCGCGCTGCTCGCGGCGACGCCGGTGCTGATGGTCGTGATCGCCTTCCAGGCGCTGCAGCGCACCGCGAATTTCGCCATCTCCAACCCGGCGCGCGAGACGCTCTTTACCGTGCTCGCGCGCGACGAGAAGTACAAGGCCAAGAACGTGATCGACACGCTCGGCGCACGCGGCGCGGATGCTGCCGGCGGTTGGCTCATCACCGGCTTGCGTGCGCTCAGCATGGAGGCGCGCGCGCTTGCAGCCGTAGCTATCGCCGTCGCGGCAGCGGGCTTCCTCCTTTCCGTTGTCCTCGGCCGCGCGCAAGCCCGCCGCGCTATAGTAGGCACCGGGGCACAACACTAAGGGGAGGGTGCGGCCATGGGCATGTGGGTGTTCCTCGCAATCATCGTCATCGCCGGGTTCTGGGCCATCGCGATCTACAACGGCCTGGTCACGCTGCGCAACCGGTACAAGAACGCCTTCTCGCAGATCGACGTGCAGCTCAAGCGGCGCTACGACCTGATTCCGAATCTCGTCGAGTCGGTGAAGGGCTACATGCAGCACGAGCGCGGCACGCTCGACGCCGTGATCAAGGCGCGCGGCAATGCGGTGAGCGCGGCGCAGACCGCGGCAGCGAATCCCGGCAATCCGGGCGCCATGCAGGGCCTCTCGCAAGCCGAAGGCGCGCTCGGCGGCGCGCTCGGCAGATTGATCGCGGTGTTCGAGCAATATCCCGATCTGAAGGCCAACCAGAACGTGCTCTCGCTGCAGGAGGAGCTCTCCAGCACCGAGAACAAGATCGCGTTCTCGCGCCAGGCCTACAACGACTCGGTGATGGAGTACAACACGAAGCGCGAGTCCGTCCCGGACAATTTCTTCGCCGGCTTCTTCGGCTTCGGTCCGGCGGAGCTCCTGCAGTCGACCGAATCAGCCGAAGAGCGCAAGGCGCCCAAGGTCTCGTTCAGCTAGCTTGAATTTCTTCGAGCACCAGAGCCTCGCCCGGCGCAATAGCGGGGTGATGGTGGCGCTGTTCCTGCTCTCGGTCGTTGCGATCGTGCTCGCGGTGGACGTGGTGGTCGGCTCGGTCTACACGTTCCTCGACGACGCGCCCACGGCCCCCGGCCTCGCCGGCGTGCCGCGCGAGGTTTATCTCGCCGGCGCGGGGGTGACGCTCATCCTCATCGCGGTCGTCAGCCTGTGGAACATCATCGCCCTGGCGGGCGGCGGCGCCAAGGTGGCGCGCATGCTGGGCGCCCGCAAGGTCGCCTCCGATACGCGCGACCCGCTCGAGCGGCGCTTCCTCAACATCGTCGAGGAGATGGCGATCGCCTCGGGCGTGCGCGTGCCGGAAGCGTGGATCATGGACAAGGAGAAGGGCATCAACGCCTTCGCCGCGGGCTGGACGGTGTCCGGCGCCGTGGTGGCCGTGACGCGCGGCACGCTCGAGCGGCTCACCCGGGACGAGCTGCAAGGCGTGGTCGGGCATGAGTTCAGCCACATCCTGAACGGCGACATGGGGCTCAACATCCGCATGATCGGCGTGCTGGCGGGCATCGTGGTGATCGGCTCGATCAGCACTTTCGTCATCCGCATGGGCGCGGAATCGGACGACATCCGCGGCGCGGTCCCGCTCTTCCTCATCGGCGCAGCGCTCTTCCTCATCGGATATATCGGGCTGTTCTTCGCCCGGCTGATCAAGTCGGCGGTGTCGCGCCAGCGCGAGTTTCTGGCCGACGCCTCGAGTGTGCAGTTCACGCGCAACCCCGACGGCATCGCCGGCGCGCTCGACCAGATACGCGCCACGACCAGCGGCGCGCTGATCCAGGGCCGCTACGCCGAGGAGACGTCGCACCTCTTCTTCGGCCAGGCCATCAAGGTGCACCTGGGCGGCCTGTTCGACACGCATCCGCCGCTGGAGGAGCGCATCCGGCGCGTGAATCCGCGCTTCGCGCCTTCCAGCTATCGCCCGAAACGCGTCACTACAGATGAAGCATCTGCCGCAACGCCAGCCGCGGCGGATGTCACCGACGTTGGCGCGGCCGGCCGCCGCGTGGCCGACCTCGGCATCGCGTGGGGCCATTCGCCGCAGCAAAGCGCAACGCTGGTCGGTACGCTCAAGCCCGAAAAGCTCTCTTACGCGCAGCGATTGCTCGGCGAGATCCCGGCGCCGCTGCGCGAGTCGCTGCGCACGGCCGACGGCGCGGCCGCGGCGATCGTGGCCCTGCTTCTGGCGCCGAAGGACGAGGTGATGCAGGAGCAGCTGCAGGCCATGAAGGCCGCGGGCCTCGACGATGCCGCGCAGCGCGCCGCGAGCGTAGCGTTCCAGATTCGCCGCCTCGGGCTCGCTTTCCACCTGCCGCTCGTCGACCTCGCGCTGCCGCCGCTGAAGAGCGCGGCCGAGGAAGCGAAGAAGCAGCTCATTGCAGCGCTGGAGGCGGTGATCAATGCGGATCGCCGCGTGTCGCTGCACGAGTTCATCGTGCTGACCTTCGTGCGCGAGCAGCTCTGGCGCAAGCCCAAGCCGCCGCGCGCCGACCGGCGCATCGCCGATCTCAAGCCGCAGGCCGGGACGCTGCTCGCGCTGATGGCGCACGCCGGCACGCGCGCGGGCGCCCACAGCCGCTCCGAGCGGTACTTCGAGGCTTCGTAGGTCGGCACCGGCTCGACCTTGCGCAGGCGCCGAAATGATGGCGATCGAGGTGCCGACGACCACCGATTTCACGCCGGCCGTGCTGGGCGCTGCGCTGGAGACGCTCAAGTCGCTGCGACCGCTCGAGAAGGCGGTCCTGGTGAAGGGACTCTTCGCCACCGTGACCGCCGATGGCACGATCCGCGTGGTCGAAGCGGGGCTCATGCGCCTGGTGGGCGCCGTGCTCGACTGCCCGCTGCCGCCGCTCCTCGACGAGATGGACCCCGCCGCCCTAGCGGCGTAGTTTCTTTTCGATTCCGCGTTTCGTGTCTTGTACGGACTCGGAAAACGGGCCGCCGAGCTTGGCGGCGCGCTCGATGATCGGCAGCGCCTCGGCGTCGCGTCCCTGGTCGGAGAGCGTCTGCGCGAGGTTGTTCAGCACGACCACCGAATCGGGGCTCGCGCGCTCGGCGCCGCGCAGCACGGATTCGGCTTCCTTCAGCTCGCCCGTCGCGTGATAGGTGTTGGCAAGGCCGATAGCGCCATTCGCATTCGACGGCCAGCGCTTGAGGAAGGCCTGGTAGCCGGTGCGCGCGCCACGCGCGTCGCCCGCGTGCTCGAGGGCGGCGACCGCCGCCAGCCAGCGATCCTGGTCGGCGGTCTCGGGAATGCGGTCGGGCGGCAGCGCGACCATCGCCCAGTAGCCGCTTCGCATCCACGTGAACTCGTGGATGAAGAAAGGCATCACCTGGCGCTCGGTCTCGCCCGAACGCAGGTAGATCTTGCCCCAGTCGTAGTCGTAGCCCACCACCACGGCATAGTGCCAGCCGTCGCTCACGAGACCGAGGTTTTGCAGAACGATGACCGGGTTGCCGGCGGCCACTTCGCGCAGGAGATCGGCGGCGCGCGGCGCGAGCTGATAGGAAACCAGGCCATGGCGGCGCGCCGCGGCCAGCATCTCCACCTGGAGGCTGCCTTTGCGCGCGGGCAGGTAGACCTCCGGCACGAGCTCTTCCGGCGTCACCTTGGCGCCGTAGGTGCTCAGCACCGTGGCGAGCGCGGCCGGGCCGCATTGATATTCGGTCTGCGGGAAGAAAGGCACCTGCTTGAGCTCGAAGTGCTCGTGGAGCGCCGGCGGCAGCGTGTCGCGAAGCTGCGTCGTCTGCGGCGCGAGGCTGGCGCAGCCGCCCAGGAAGCCGGCGAGCAGGCACAAAAAAACGCCCGCGATGAAGCGGGCGTTTTTCGGGAGCGCTCTCGTGCTCAGCGCTGCCAGAACCACCATACCGCGGCGGCGATGATGATCACCAGCAGGACGGCGGCACCGGTCGACGTGCCAGCCGCGGGCATCGCGTTGATCTGCCCGGCGAGCGACTGCACTTCCTGGTCGTTCATCGCAGCGACACGGTCTTTCGCCGTCGACGGGTCGAGGCCGAGCGTTTGCAGCTGGCCGGCGACATCCGAGCGCGAGAGGAAGTTGAGCACCGTGGTGCGGTCGGCCTGCGGGCTTGTGGCGGTGACCTGATCGCTGCCGATCATGCCGGCGGTTGCGATCTGGTACGGCATCCAGATCATCAGCGCCACCAATAGACGGCAGATTGTTTTTGCCCAGACGTTCATGAAGACTCCTAACTGAGATGATGAAGGGAGGGGAGACAGGGATACCAACATCCCAACGGTCGAGGCTAGTCCCGCACCCCAGCGGCGTCAATGAAAAGCGATGGAATTTCATGTGCCACAATCAATACACAGGGTAGCGATTCGACGACACACACGCGCACTGCAATTTGCGTTCTGCTTGCTGTTCACCGCGTGCGCTCATGGCGCCGACAGCGCGCTGCATGCCGCGGTGGAGAAGGGCGATCGCGCGCAGGTTGAAGGCTGCTGACAGCCGGCGCCGATGTGAATGCGCGCACGGACAGCGGCGAGACCGTGCTGCACTACGCGGCGTTTCCGAAAAATGCGTGGTTCGCCACTGCGCTCCTCAAAGCGGGCGCGGATCTCCGCGCGAAAAATCAGGAAGGACGCATGCCGCGCGACCTCGCCGCCGAGGGCGGCCACAGCGCTATCGCGAAGCTACTCGAAAGCGCCCATCAGTAGCTCGTAGGAGCGCCGGCGCGTCTCGTACGAGCCGGTAATCGTCAGCACCATCATCTCGTCGGCGGCATAGCGTTGCGCCATCTCCTCGAGCGCGGCACGGCACGTCTGTGGGCTGCCGATCACGGCGCGGGGGCGCTGGCCCATCACGTAGCGGCGCTCCTCGGTGCCGTAGCGATGCTGCGCGGCCTCGGCATCGGTCGGGATGGGCGAATCGATGTTGAGCGCCATGTGCAGGCGGCGCAAATCGATCGGCGCGGCGAGGCGCTCGGCCTCTTCATCGGTCTCGCCGCAGATAAGGAAGGTGCAGACCATGGCGCGCGGCGTTTTTTCGCGGCCGGGACGGAAGTGCTGCCGGTAGCTGCGCGTCACGCCTTCGCCGCCGTGCGGGTTGATGAAATGCGCGAACGAGAAGGGCAGGCCGAGCTGGGCGGCGAGCGCGCCGCTGTAGTCGGACGAGCCGAGCAGCCACATCTCGGGCGCCGTCTTCACCTCGGGCTGCACGCGCACTGCCTTGAACGGGTGATCGGCGGCCAGCGTGCCGTCGAGGTGGCAGGCGAGCTCGAGCACCTGCTCGGGAAAATGCGCGGCGTCGGGAAAGCCGCCGCCCGCGACCGCCTGTGCGGTGCGCGCATCGCCGCCCGGCGCGCGGCCGATGCCGAGGTCGATGCGCCCCGGGTAGAGCGCCTCCAGCATGCGGAAGGCTTCCGCGACACGGAAGGCGCTGTAGTAAGGCAGCAGCACGCCGCCGGTGCCGACGCGGATCCGTTTCGTCTCGGCGCCCAGCCGCGCGACCAGCACCTCCGGGCATGGATCGCCGAGCGCGGCGATGGCGTGATGCTCGGCGAGCCAGTAGCGGTAATAACCGAGCTCGTCGGCGCGCCGCGCGAGCGCCAGCGTCTCGTCGATCGCGCGCCGCGCGTCGTGGCCGCTGATGATCGGGGACTGGTCGAGAACCGAAAGCCGCATCAATTCGGGGTCAGGGCCGTAATTATTCGCAGGTCCGAATTTCGGTAGATCGAAATAATTACGGCCCTGACCCCGAATTCCGCTTGCGCAGCACGACATGGGCGGCAGCGCGCGCCCCGCCCGTGTGCTTGGCGCATTCGTAGCCGAGCGCCCGCAGGTCGATGCCGGCAAGCAGCAGTTCGCCCGCGCCCAGCAGCACGGGCGAAATGGTGAGCTGCAACTCGTCGATCAGCCGCTCGCGCAGGTACTGCCGGATCGTCGACGGCCCGCCGCCGATGCGCACATCGCGTCTGCCGGCCGCTTCCCTCGCGCGTGCCAGCGCCTCGTGGATGCCACCCGTCACGAAGTGAAACGTCGTGTTGCCCTTCATCGCGAGCGGCGCGCGCGCATGGTGCGTCAGCACGAAGACGGGCACGTGGTATGGCGGCTCCTCGCCCCACCAGCCGCGCCAGCTCTCGTCGGGCCACGGGCCGCGCACCGGGCCGAACATGTTGCGGCCGAGGATCCAGGCGCCGAGGCCCGACATCGCCTGCGCCGCGATCTCGGCGTCGACGTTGGCCTCGCCGCCCTCCTTGCCCTGCATCTTCTGGAAGGTGGGCGTGTGGAAGAACCAGTCGAAGATCTCCGGACCGCCCACGCCGAGCGGGTTCTGCAAATCCTGATGGGGGCCCGCGCCGTAGCCGTCGAGGGAAATCGAAAAGCCGCGGACGACGACCTTCATGGCCGTTCGGGCATGCCGACGAGACTCAGGAAGAACGCGTATTCGAGCGCCCTTTCTTCAAGCGCCTCGAAGCGGCCGGATTTGCCGCTGTGGCCGGCGGCCATGTTGATGTGGAAGACGAGCGGATTCCTGTCGGTCTTCATGGCGCGCAGCCGCGCGACGTACTTCGCCGGCTCGTAGTACTGCACCTGCGGGTCCCACAGTCCGGTGCTGACGAAGAGCGCGGGATAGTCCTTGCGCGCGATGTTGTCGTAAGGCGAGTACGACAGGATGTACTCGTACATCCCCTTCACGCGCGGATCGCCCCACTGCGTCCACTCGTTCGCGGTGAGCGGGATCGTCTCGTCGAGCATGGTGGTGACGGCGTCGACGAAAGGCACGCGCAGCGCGATGCCGCGGTAGCGGCCGCCGGCCTGGTTGGCGATCGCGCCCATGAGCAGGCCCCCGGCCGAACCGCCTTCGGCGAACACCTTGTCGCGCGCGGCATAGCGGCCGCGCACCAGGAAATCGGTGGCGTCGACGAAATCGTTGAAGGTGTTCTTCTTGTGCAGCAGGCGGCCGTCCTCGTACCACTGCTGGCCCAGCTCCGCGCCGCCGCGCACGTGCGCGATGCCGACCACGAAGCCGCGATCGACCAGCGACACGATGCGCGGGTCGAAGTACGGGTCGTTGGAGTAGCCATACGCGCCGTAGCCCTCGAGCAGGAGCGGCGCGGTGCCGTTGCGCTTGACGAGGTCCGGCCGGTAGACGATCGATAGCGGGATTCGTTTGCCGTCGCGCGCGGGCGCCCACAGCCGCTCCGAGCGGTACTTCGAGGCTTCGTAGGTCGGCACCGGCTCGACCTTGCGCAGGCGCCGCTCGCCGCTATGCAAATCGAGGTCGTAGACCTTGCTCGGCGAGACGAGCGAGGCATAGCTGTAGCGTACTTGCGCTGCCACGGGGTCCCGGTTGTCCCTGAGCGTCATGACGAACGCGGCCTCGTCGGCCGGGGCGCGAATTTTGCTCACCTTGTCGCGCGCCTGTGCGGCGCCCCACGGCAGCACCCGCACGCGCGAGTTGGCCGCGGCGCGCTCCTGGATCGCGATCGCGCCGTCGAACAGCGCGAAGTCGTCGAGCGCGGCGTCTTTGCGGTGCGGCACGAGCTCCTGCCACGTGCGCCGCTCTGCGGGGTCGGCGCCCGTCTCGACCAGGCGGAAATTGAGCGCCGCGTCGTTCGTGCGGATCACCCACCGGCCGCGCAGATGGTCGGCATAGCTGCGCACGCCGTCTCGGCGCGGCAGCACGATGCGCGGCACGGCCTGCGGCTGCGCGCTCGGCACGACGAGCACTTCGGTCGTGTCGAAGCCTTCGATGGCGATCGTCACGAACTCGCGCGACGCCGTGCGGTGAATCGTCGTGAAGAGCGTCTTGTCGGCCTCGTCGTAGACGAGCACGTCGTCGCGCGGATCGGTACCGGCGGCATGGCGGAAGACCGGCCCGCTTTGCAGCGTCTGCGGATCCTGCTTGATGTAGAAGATCGTGCGGTTGTCCGCGCCCCACACCAGCGACTCGAGCACCCCGGGAATCGCTTCGGCTAGCAGCGCGCCGCTCGTCAGGTCGCGCACGCGCAGGGTGTACATGCGCCGTCCCTGCGTATCCTCGACATAGGCGAGCCAGCGGTTGTCCGGACTCACCGCCGAGCCGCCGACGCGGTAGTAAGCCTTGCCGGCGGCGAGCCTCGGCACGTCGAGCACCACTTCGTCCGCCGCACCGGGCGTCATGGCCGCCGGCGTGCCCGCCCGGCGCCAGTACACCGGGTATTCGGCGCCGGTCGCGAATTGCCGCCAGTACCAGTAACCGTTCTCGTAATACGGCACCGTGCTGTCGTCTTCCTTGATGCGCGCGCGCATCTCGGCGACGAGCCTCGCCCTGAGCGTCTGCAACGGCGCGGTGTAGGCGTCGGCGTAGTCTTTTTCCGCCTGCAGATACGCCATGATGTCGGCACGCTTCGCCTTCGGATCGTCGTCGCGCAGCCAGTAGTACTCGTCGACGCGCTCGCCCTGCGGGCTCTTGACCGTGTGCGCGATGCGCGGCGCCACGGGCGGTGACACGGGCGGCTCGAGCGACTGGCCAGTCGCGGTCGAAAGTGCGGCGCCCGACAGCGCGCACGCGAGCAGCGCGAGGCGGACGACCTTGTCAGGCGTCATCGGTCGCCCGCCCAAATCGCGCGTACAAGCGCTTCACGGTCTCGGGCTCGCCGGAGATGCGCAGGAACGCGCCGTCATCGGCGGCGCGTTCCTCGAGCACCTTGCAGGTCGCAAAGACTTCCCCGCGCATGTTCTGTGCGGCCCAGGGCAGGAAGAGCTCGGCCTCGACGAGGTCGCGCTGGAAGAACGCGGCGATCGCCTGGTGCAGCTTGGCGATATCGTCCTCACGGCGTGCGCTCATCACGATCGACGCGGGAAACTGCGCGCGCAGCGCCGCCCGCAGTTCAACTTCATTCCCGCCCTTGTCGATCTTGTTGAAGACGACGAGGCGCGGCACGTCTTTCGCGCCGATCTCGTCGAGCACTGCCTCGGTCACCGCGAGCTGGCGCTCGAATCCCGGGTCGCTGGCGTCCACGACATGGACCAGCAAGGAAGCCTCGAGCGCCTCGTCGAGCGTCGACTTGAACGAGGCGACGAGCCCGTGGGGCAGGTTCTTGATGAAGCCGACCGTGTCGCTCACCAGCACGCGCGGGACGCTTTCGGGATGGAGGGCTCGCACCGTGGTATCGAGCGTCGCGAACAGCTTGTCCGCCACCAGCGACTCGCTCCCCGTCAGCGCTCGCATCAGGGTGGACTTGCCCGCATTCGTATAGCCGACGAGCGCCACGCGCGCGAGCCCCTGGCGCTCCTGCCGCCGCGAGCGCTGCGTCTTGCGCCCGACGACCATCGCATCGAGCTCCTTCTGCAGCTCGGCGATGCGGTCGCGGATCTTGCGCCGGTCGAGCTCGCCGTGCGACTCGCCGCCGCTCCTGCCGCCGGTGCCGCTGCGCGCCCGGTCCTTCGGTCCGGCCTGCTTGGCCGCCTCGCGCAGGCGCGGCCCCATGTAGCCCAGGCGAGCGATCTCGACCTGCGCACGCGCCGTGCGGGAGCGCGCGTGCCGGTGAAAGATCTCGAGGATGACCATCGTGCGATCCATCACCTCGCCGCCGACCTCCTTCTCGAGGTTGAACATCTGCGAGGGCGAGATCTCGTGGTCGATGAGAATCGCGGCGGCGGCGTGCTCTTCGCGCAGCAGGCGCAGCTCCTCGCGCTTGCCGGTGCCGAAGTAGGCCGCCTTGTCGAACCCGGCGCGCTTCTGCGTGAACGTGGCGACGGCCTCGAACCCCAGCGTCTTCGCCAGCTGGCGCAGCTCGGCCAGCGAGGCATCGAATTCGAGGTCGCTGACACTGGACAATTGCACCGCCGCCACGATGGCGCGCTTCGATTTCTGCGTCATGGTGACGGAGCCTATCAGCCTTAAGACTTCGCCTTCTTCGAAAGTTTCGACTTGCCGGAACCGTTGAGGGCGATCGCTTGGCGAACGAGCGCCTTGAACGCCGCGTCGTCAACTTCTTCTCCCTCGTGGATATCGATCGCGCGACGCACGTTGCCGTTGAGACTCGAGTTGAAGAGACGCGCCGGATCCTTCAGCGACGCGCCCTTGGCGAAGGTGAGCTTCACCACCTTCTTGTAGGGCTCGCCGGTGCAGAGGATGCCGTCGTGCGACCAGACCGGAGTGCCCATCCACTTCCATTCCTCGACCACGTCCGGATCCGCTTCCTGGATGAGCTTGCGCATCCTGCCGAGCGTTTTGCCGCGCCAGTCGCCGAGCTCCGCGATCCTTTTCGAGATGAGGTCCGATGCCGACTCTTTCATAGGCGGTTATAGAAACTTCCATTTGAGAACGGTCGCGAGGGCAGCGGGCACGCCGAAGATGAGGAGGAATATCGGCAATTCATCGCTCACCGAATAACCCGCCCTGGCAACACCGACCCACATGTTCACGCCGGCGATGATGAACCAAAGCGCGACATAAGCGACGGTCGCCGCGAATGTGGCACCTGGATAGTTTGTCGAGAAAAGCTTCCCTAGGAGGACGGCGGCGCCTAGAAGGAGGAGTCCTGCGATGAGGAAAAGACCAGTGCGCATGCTTGGCTTTTAACGTGCTAGCTCAGCGTCCGCCTGCTCCAGGCGGCCCGCTCTGTAGCGAAGGGTTAGGCGACCTTAGAGCGTGCAGCCAACGTCGCCACATTCCGAGCGCGAGCATCCCAAGAACCACTGCGGCTGTGCCACACATGAAACGGGCGATGTGATCGCCGGCGGGACCCCTGATGAATATAGGCCCGACGGCGATTGCAAATCCTGACCCATATCTTGCTACCGCCGCAGTAACGAGAAAAAGACTTGTCATCAGGATGCTCACCATAAAAAGATAACGTGCAGGGTGCGTGTCCCGATGGTTGGCTAGGAACGATATGCACGCGACAGAAGAAAAAGCCAATCCCGCGACCAATACCACCCAGTGGGGGGTATGGAATCGGGAGGGGTCGACCGGAAGTAGATCTGCACCCGTAAGCATCAGCACCGCTCCTGCAGCAAGAAGCAGAACCTTCAGCCATATCGACAATGCCCCAATGTCTGCTGAGCTCGCCATCGAAAGTCGCCTAACGATGCCGATAACCGGCCGCAGACAAGGGCGAAGCCCGCTTGAGGGAGTCTTCCCCCGATTTCATTGACACCTCGTTCTACGAACCCGCTGTTCAAACGTCGCGGGCGACACGTAGTTCAATGACGAGTGAAGTCTAGCTCGGTTGTAGAACGGCAAATAGTCCTCG